>ERZ773178.3920-NODE-3920-length-11821-cov-8.257777_pt1 | contig 11821 bp, 10 predicted proteins | sample MGYA00580533_ERZ773178 | MGnify/ENA primary metagenome ERZ773178 (study PRJEB29015, sample SAMEA2737859) | human gut metagenome | biome: human gut; feature: human-associated habitat; material: faeces | place: China | collected 2012 ...
TATAGAAGCTGCCAATGAAACGTTCGGTTTTTGGACGCTGCTTATGTGCTGCGTTGCTAAAAATCACTTTGTCTTCAAGTGCCAGTTCCAATGCTGCGTGGATGGCAGCATGATAATGTGCAACAGTTGTACCTTTCTTTTGCTTTCGTCCGTGTTCTGGATCGCCCTTTCGTTCGTAGCGGTAAAACTCACGCAGATGCGCCGATTCCAACTCAGATAATTTAATGCCGGTATCTTTGAAATAGGGGTAAACATTGTTTTCAACGCAGTTGCAATAGCCGCTGTATGTGACTGGATCGACCTCGGTTTCTACATAGGACAGCCATGTGAGCATATAATCGCAAAAGAGAATGTCCGAAGAAATTGTACCAACTTTTGTGTGCTGTGTATTTTGCTGTACTTCTGGCATTTCGCCAGGGAGTCTTCCGAACTCATCGTAGGTTGAGCAAAACTCCTCCAGCTTCTTCTCCGCTGTCCGTTTGTTACCTTTCTTTACTGTAACTCCTGTGGAAATCCATTTTGAATAGCGTTTGCCGTCGCTGTGCTTGCAGTTCAGGACGGCATAATATGTGTTGTTTTTTTCGCGCAGATGACCCGATAACAAATTTCATTGCTCCTTTCACGAGCCGCAAACTCACCTGCCATTGCCTATATAATACTTATACGGCAGATGTCCACGATTTTCAACGACATTCCATCAAAATCCGCATGGATTCTTATTTTGTTTCATGGATTCCCAGATAACGCAAGATTTCACGTTTGGGAATACGGAACAGCCGACCAACATTGAGTTTCTTCAAATCCCCCTTTTTGATCAGGCTATACACAGTTTTCGTGCAAACGCCCAGCAGTTCGCTGGCTTCCTCTACGGTCAAAACATCCGGATAGTCCGCAAGACGTTTTAGAGAGCGCTTGCTGTATGGCGATGTGTTTTTCATTTTGATCCTCCTGTTAGTTGGGTTGACCATCCGGCAGTCCGTTCCTGCGCTCTGGTATAGATCGCGTATTGCAGTCGCTGCTGTGCAGCGTTAAGTCGTGGGTACGCTCATGTCGTCGCATACTGTCCGCGGCTGCTGTATCTCCCTGCCAGATGGGTGTTCGGTTGTCAAGGTGCATTGCTTGAAGATTCTTACACTAAGAAAATAGGGCGCGTTTCGACGTTTTCTGCAAAAAACAGAAAAATTTTATATATCATGATACGCCCCAGCGCAAAGCGTCCGAAAAAAGGCAGAAAGCCCGGCAACCGTTTCGCTTGAACGGCTACCGGGCTATGATTGATTATGTGAACTACTACTGCACTTTCTGTTCCATGAGGTATAGCGACGCGCGGGACTGGATACGTTCAGCGGTGGTCTTTTCGTCGATGGCTCCATCGAGATACGCCGCCATCTCTTCTTCGATAATTTGCTCGATGGGCTCTGTCGGATAATCTAGCTTCTGCGCATGATCGACGAGCGTATAAAATGTATCAATATCCTCCTGCGTGACTGTTTCCTCTGTCAGAAGCTGCTTGAATTGCTCCTGCAGCACCGCATCGCTGACCGGCAGGTAAGGGACAGTCTGCTGATAGGCGCTTGATAGCAGGTAGCTCAAAAACGCCCACGCGCCAGATTTCTGTTCGCTCTGGGTGTTGATGGAAAGCAGACTGCCAAATTCCAGCTGGCAGCCGCCGTCGTAGTCGCTGGGGTACGCATAATACACAGATTGCTTCAGCTCCGGGTAGCCATAGCGTCCCGGCTGATAGACGATGCTGTCCGCGGATAAAATGACGTAGTAATACAGAAGACCGTCGCGGATATCCGCAACATCAAGGTTTTTCGGCAGCGTGTCCAGCGCCGCCTTCTGCCGCCGCAGAAGCGCAAGCTGCGCATAGAACGAATCACACTCGAAATTGCACGTTCCCTGCGCCGCGTCCACATAGTCGACCGCGCAGCGCGCAGCCATCTGCGGGGAATAATCCAGATTGAACGCAAACGGGTAGAATTCCTCGCCGCCCTGCTCGCTCGCCCGCAACACCGTCTCCGGCTTATTGTCGGAAAGCTGCTCGGGGTCGGCGGCGTAAGTCAGAATGGTGTAGGTAAGCGGCAGACGGTAAATGCCGCCTTTTTTCTGCATCTGCCGCAAAACGCTGGGACGGATTCTCTCCAGCGATTTCGAATTGTCCGCCTCCATCCACCGGGTCAGGTCCTCAAAGAACACCGCATCGTCCAGCTGTGTCCACTGGGAATCATAGAGCAGGTACAGATCATAGCCTTTGCCCGCGCCAAGCTCCGTCAGGGTCAGCTCGGTCTGCTCGTCGGATTCCGAAGCGGTGATGTCGATGCGGTACTGCGGATACAGCTTCTGGAAATTCGCCGCCGCGATCTCGATGTCATACGAACCGGCGCCAGCGAAGAGCGTGATGACCGTCGGGTCTTCAAGCGTTTCTCCATCCGGCAGCTTCTCATAGAAGCACGCGGCTTCCACATCGCTGTTCCATGCAAAAAAGCCGGTCTCCGTTTCCAGAACGGAGCGGTAATTGTTGACGGATGTGTTCGCGTTGTCTGCCCAGTGCAGAATCGCGGTCATCGTCCCGGCGGCAAAATCCGGGCGCAGCAGATACTCGCCGCTGATTAGAAGCAGCGTGCCGTCTGCCGCCGTTCCCATGCCCTGAATGTCCAAGCCGGCGCAGGAAAGCTCGGCTTCCGTTTCCAGCGTCTGCGTGTTCAGGCGAATAACTTTCTCCGTCTGATAGATTCGGTCGCCCTCCACGCACACATAGACCGCGCCGTCTGCGCAGGCAAGCTGCAAGAGCCGCCCGCCCATGTCGCCGCTCTTTGCAAGCTGCGTGCCGTCAGCGCCGATTCGAACGACTGCGTCGCTGAACAGTAAAAAGAAGTCCGTTCCGTCGCTATCCAGCGCATAAGGCGCATCTGCGCAGCGCTCTGCCAGCGGGATACTGCCGGTCAGGTTTCCGGCTTCGTCGTAGAGATAGATCGCATGATTGCCATTCTCAGATGCCTGCGCGGACTGTTCATTGTCCGTTCCCGCAAAGAACAGCGGATCCGCGCCCGCCAGCACCGCCAGCGTATCGCCGTTTTCGCACATGCCGTAGATATACTCCGCGTCCGGCAGCTCCAGGGCTTCGCTGTTGCCGTTCGCATCCGTGACGCCGAGCTTTCCCGGCGCGTTGGAAAAGGAATATGCCTTGCCGTTCCAGACGCATTGCCCCTCCGGATACGAAATACCGATGGGATTCAAGTACGGCGTCTGGCGGTAGCACTGTCCATCCGGAAGCTCGGAAATGTCCACCTGCGAGGAAGTTTCCGCTTGAGGTTCCGATGTTTGCTGCGCGTCCGGGGCGCTGCTTCGTGCGCTGCAGGCGGTCAGGGAAAGCAGGAATATCAGGAAGAAAGCGAATATTGTCTTTTTCATTGTATCACCTATATAGTCTGATTGGGCGCACGGAAAATCCGTGCGCCCTGTTGTGATTGATCTCGATATCTGGCGACAACTTAGTCCAGCGTGACGCAGCCGGTAGAAACATAGCCGGTTTTATTAGCGTTTACACCAGTGGCTACGCGAACATAATACCAGTTGATTCCATCCGCGGTAACGCCCTTAATAATCCGGACACGATCTCCCCTATAAAGTGTTCCAAGAACATTGGAATCGACTAATTCAGCGTCCGCATGGAGTTTCGCAGCTTCAACAGATACCGTTCCATAGGAATAGTACCGCAGTTCAGCGGCAGAAGCAAAGCTGACGCTTGTGCCAACAATCAGTACGCAAACCAGAAGCAGGGCAATAATGCGAGTTTTCTTTTTCATGTTGCTTTCTTCTCCTTTCATGTTAAAACATATCCTCATTTGTTTTAGTTTGTTTATCCTCATAAAGCGGTCGCTTTTATAAAGATCATACCGATGCTGTGAACAGTCTTTTTAACTGTTCCTCGCAAAAGCGCATATTCCTTTTGCGCAGTGATATCGTTGAATTTATCCCTTCGCATTTCTTAATTTCTATTATATTGACAATTCAGACCGTTTCAACAAATCATGCACGAATAACAGTTTTTCGGCACGAACGAGGGATTTGTTTTTGGTCGACTGTCTCTGCGAGATATATTCGTTCCTCGGAAAAGAGTGCTAATCGCTTGAATTCAACTGATAGGTGAGCTGCAAATCGACAATTTGTCGCAGCGTTTCGGGAAACTCCACCTGCGTCAGGTCTTGCGTATCCAGTTCATAGCGATACAGCTGCCAGGAAGGCAGCGTATTTTGCCCTATCAGAAAAATCGTGTTTTCATCTCTCGCCGGATAAAACAAATACACTTGTAAAATTCCCGGAATATTCACGTCTGTAACCTCTTTCGTTTCGATATCAAGCATCTTGAGCGTTCGTTTTCCCGTCATATAGGGTTCCGTCGTCATCAGAATATGGTTTTTATCCAGCCGCCTGGTCAGGTTGATCTCAAAATCCTCTGTGAAAAAAACCGGCGTTACTTCTTGAAAGTCTTTGGATAACCATGAGATGGTCTTTGGCGTAATGTGCGTTTCCGCTGCAACACGGTGTGTACGCTGTTCGGAGATCTGAAATGTCATGATCAAAAAGGCGTCTTCATACCGGTCATAAGAAAAAGAAGCGTGAAAGGTATCGTCATCGTTTTCGTTTCGATAGGTAAACGTCTTTTGGTTTGTGTCAAAGCGTGCGGGCTGCTCCGCATTACAATAGCACAATGGAATCGCCCCTTTGCGTATCGTTTCTGATACCGATTATACCTACGTCGTAGTTCCCTTCAACAAATCGCGCACGAATGATGGTTTTTTCGTCACGAAAGCAAAATTCTCGATGCTTGTATGGCGCAAAAAGTCTCCGCAAGGCTCAGCCCTGCGGAGACTTTTTGAAGATCGGTGATAAAAACATACGTCAGCCGGCATCCGTGAATATTGCAATCAGTTTTTGCAATATTTGAAGCTGCTGTTCAGATAGCTGTGGAGACCGGTTCGTGGGGCAGCGAAACTCCGAAATCAGTTCATCTAACAATTTCGCTTGAGGTTCCGTCAGGTCCTTTGCTGTATAGGTAGGAGTTGCTTCGTTTCCCACTAAATAATCAATTGAGATTCCCAGCGCCAGCGCTATGCTCTTTGACACATCAAGAGGCGGCAGTTGCGCGTTTGATTCATAGCTGCTCACGGCTGAAACGCTCTTGTTTATGCGTTCTGCAAGCATTTTTTGTGTCAAACCTCTGGATTTCCGTAATTCCCTTAGCCGCAAGCCAAAATCGTACATTGATACTCCCCACCACGCAGTTTTCTTTAGTTTACTGCAACGGTATTCAGTATTTATGTACTTTGTGATATTATAAGTACAATTATACAGAAATTCCGATATGGGAGGGTTGATTCAATGGCTGCAAACAGTATTATGAATTCAGCGTTTCAAAAAATAGGAGTCTTTGGGAAAACACAAAGAGGGAGCCGTATGCTTAGAATTTTACTTGCCGATGACGAGCCGATTTTTTTATCGAAGATGGAGCATCTTCTCATGCAATATGCCGAGCAGAAGCAGCTCAACGTCCAGATTGGAGCATATACGAGGGATGACATGAGCAGTTTTATCCTGCAGCCCTATGACATTGCTTTTCTGGATATCGATTTCGGAAACCGGCGCGGCGCTGGTATTGATCTGGCCCGACGGCTTCGGCAGAAGAGAAATGATGCAATTATCATCTTTGTCACAAGCTATGTTGAATACGCGCCTGAAGGATATGAACTGCGTGCGTTCCGGTATCTTCTGAAAACAGATGTGGATGCAAAGTTGGAAGCCTATTTCTCACAGGCGGTGGAGCATTTTACAACCAAGCGAGAGGTCGTTTCCATTCAGAATAACGGTGAGATCATCAATTTGGCAGTCGATGATATTCTTTACCTTGAATCCGAAAAACACACGGTTTATGTCTATATGCTCTGCGGAAATTTTGACCATTACAGTTGTTATGCCTCTCTGCAGAGCTTTGAAGAAAAACTCCAGCCACTGGGTTTCTTGCGTATCCAGAAAAGCTATCTGGTCAATATGCGCCATATTAAAAAGCTCCAGTGCAGCGAAGTTATTATGGAAAACGGATTAACGCTGCCCGTCAGCGGGAAAAACTACAGTGAGATCAAACGAGCATACTTGTTGTGGAAAGGTGCGCAGACATGGAATACATAATCAGTGCGCTGTGGTTCTCGCTGGAATGCGTCGCCTTTTTTCTGTTTGCTTCCGCCTTTTTGCCGTATCGGTACAATCGCAGGCGAACGATTCTAACGGCGTTTGGGATCTGCGTTTTGTTGCTGCTGAGTCAGAGTCTCCCATTGCCGGCGCTTGCGCTTCGGCTGTGCGCGCTTGTCTTTGGTCTTTGTCTGATCGTTTTTTTGTTTCAGGGGCGGCTGGCGCAGCGCATCTTCATCGGCTTGCTGGACTATATTCTGATAGCCGCGATGGATGCAATTGTTCTTTTCGGAGCGTCCACTCTTTTAAGAATCAGTTTGGACGAACTCGTTTGGAAAAAGGGAATGTATACTGTGCTAGTGACGGCTGGAAAAATTCTGTCCGTTTTTCTGGCGTGGCTTGTCACGCGGTTGCATCCGTTTCACAGGATTCATCCATTACGCCCTAAATGGATGCTGCTTGTCAGCCTTTTCCCATTGACGAGCCTTTTTATGCTGATGGCGTTATTCCTGATTTGTAGAGACCAACGGGATCTTACGCAACCGGTGGCATTTTTCTGTATCTTTCTCGGCATTGCTAATGTGGCAATTGTCTATGTTATTTCGCTGATTGAGCGTGATACGGAAGTAAAACAGCAAATCAATATACTTTCTCAGCAAATGGAGATTCAGACCGCCAGCATTCTCGCTCTGGACAAGGCATACCGGCAGCAGCGGCGGACGACGCACGATTTTCAGAATCATCTGTGTACCATCTCGGATCTTCTTTCACAGAAAGCCTATGCAGAAAGCCGCGCCATGCGGGATATTATGGAACTGCTGACCCCGTTTCAGGTCACGCCGGTAACGGCAATGAAGATCTATCAGCATTTCGGCCCCGCCTGTACGGATATTCTGCGGCAGAGCCCGTTCCGGCTCTGTGAAATATCCGGGTTTGGATTCAGGCGCGTCGATACGATCATCCGCAAGTCCGGCGGCGATCCGCACGACCCGGTTCGTATTCATGGCGCAATGATCTGTGCGCTGGAAAACGCGCGGCAGCATGGGCATCTGTATCTGGAGGTCAATACGCTGATTGCGGAATCCCTGCAATTCCTCAACGAACCGCTCTCGCTTCCCCAGATGCAGGTCAGGCGCGCAGAGGTGGAGCAGAAATTGCAGCAGATGGCAGAAGACAACGAGATCGTTTCCGACGGCGGCCGATTGTACCTTCCGCATATTTTCATGCAGGAGGTAGAGACTGCGGCAAAGGCGGCAGCCATGCTCATGGAACACATGGCAAAAATTGATGTGACGCTTCCACTGGAGCAGGTCAAGCAAAAACTCGGCTTGCACTTAACAAAGCGGCAGAGCCGCGGCGTCGAGGTGGCGATGGAGCGGAATCTCTCCATTATCACCGGCGGCCCCGGCACTGGCAAGACGACAGTTCTGAAAGCTATCATCGAGGTCTACCGGATTTTGCACCCCAAAAACCGCATCGTCCTCGCCGCACCGACCGGCAAGGCCAGCCGACGCATGGCACAGAGTACCGGTATGCTGGAGGCGCTGACGCTGCACAGTCTGCTTGGCTTGCAGGGCGATTTTTGCAGCAAGGACAAGCAGGATCAGCCGCTGCAAGTTGATTTTCTGATCGTGGATGAGGCGTCCATGGTGGATATGTGGCTGGCGCATCAGCTGTTTACGCGCCTACAGAAGGACACGAAACTCCTGCTGTTGGGCGACGTCGATCAGCTGGAGAGCGTCGGTGCGGGCAATGTGTTCGCGGAGCTGATTGGAAGCGGCATCGTGCCGGTGACGGTTCTCGATGAGATCTTCCGGCAATCCAAGGACAGCCTGATCGCCTACAATGCCAAATTCATCAACGAGGAAAACAGCAGCCTGTTCTATGGTCCAGATTTTCAGTTCGTCAAGGCAGAAAATCAGGAGGAAGCCGCGGCGCAGATCCAGGAGCTCTATCTGCGGGAATTGCAGGATACGTCCATTGGACAGCTTCAGATCATCTCGCCCTATCGGACGGACGGAGAAGCGTCCTCCAACGGACTGAACGCGCTGATTCGCGAGACGGTCAATCCGCATACGGAAAAGATTCCGGAGGTTGCGTTCGGAGAACGTATTTTTCGTCTGCACGACCGCGTGATGCAGACCAAAAACAATTACAATCTGGAAGGTTATGATTCCGCGTGCGGGCAAAAATTCAAGGGTGTGTTCAACGGCGACATTGGGAGCATCTGCAAGATCCTACCCGATAAGCTGTGCGTGGATTTTGATGGGCGCATCGTGGAGTATTCCAAAACGCAGCTCGGCGATCTGGAACTGGCGTATGCCATTACGATCCACAAATCCATGGGATCGGAGTACGAAACGGTCATCATCCCCATGTTGATGGCGCACCGCATTTTGCTGACGAAGAATCTGATCTATACCGCCGTGACACGCGCAAAGAAGCGTGTCATTCTGGTTGGTCAGAAGCGCGCACTGTTTCTGACGATCCACTCCGGCAGAAAGGTCAAACGGAACACCTGCCTTGCCGAACGGATCTTAAAGTACAATCAGGTATTCAGACAAAAGGCTCTGCCGCAGGGCGCGACAGAGCAGAAATTGAAAAAAGCCGGTTAAGTTGAGATGGATGTGCAGAATTTGCGCAATCATCTCTTATTTTATTTATGGAAGGAGTTCTAAGAAATGAATGACAACAAATCCACCGTGATGAACAACGCCGCCGTGCAGCAGCTGCGCAAGGTGCCGGGCTTTGACCCGATGAAGCTCCTGCGCAAAACGATCTCCGTCAAAACCGGGCACCCGGTCTGGAAGCTGGATCTCCGCTATAAGCGGCTCTGGTTCCGTCTGGCCTGCCCGAACGGGAGAATGCTCCTGAAGCCGCTGCGCATCAGCGACCAGCTGGCAATTATCGAAGCGCAGGTTTATTTCAGCAAGGACGATCCGGTTCCAGCCGCCAGCTTTACCTCCGAACAGCGCAGGGAGAATGTCCCCGGTGGGGAATTTCTCCGTGCCGCGCAGGAGGATGCGCTCAACATGGCGCTGGAAAACGCCGGTTTCGGCATCCAGTTCTGCGACGTGAGCCGCGACTACGGCGGCGAGCTGTTCGGTTCGGAATTACCGGTCCAGACGGAAACCGCAGAAGCAGCTGCCGAGGAAACAGAGGAACCCATTGTGGAGGAAACCATCGTAGAAACAGCACCGGCAATGGATACGGATTCTGCGCACACTGAACAGCACGTTGCGGAAACAACCGCGTCTGATGTGCAGACCGTTACGGACGGCTTTACGTCCGTTGCGGCAGATGTGCAGCAGGAGCAGTCGGTCAGTGCAGCACAGGAAGAAGTACCTGATCTTCATGTTTTGCCGCCTCAGCAGGAAGAAGCCGCGGAAGAAGTTGCAGAACAGCTGCAGGCCGCGTCCTATACGGCAGATATGGATGTCAGTGAGATCGTGCAGCGTATGACGGTGGACGAAGCAAAGACCGTTGTGGTGCAGATCGGCACCTGCCGCGGCTGGACACTCGAACAGGTCGCACAGCGCCGCCCGGCGAGTCTCAAGTGGTATCTCTATGGCTGCGATCAGGCGGATAATATTCTCAAAGCTGCTGCATCCGTCCTGCTGGATAATTTACAACAGAAAGCCGGATGAAGCGTCAAGTTTGGATGAAAGGGTGTGGCCGTTATCAGAGCCGGTTCTTCGCAGTTTCCGTTCCACATTACAGACATTGCAGCGCTGCTGCGGCTCAATATCCGCAGGCGCGGCCCGGATTTTCTGTATGTGGACTGCCCGCTTTGCGGCGATCATCGCGGCAAGCTCTATCTGAAAACGTCACGGGACGTATGGCACTGTAATTACTGTCAGGAATCCGGCGGGATGCTGGCGCTCTATGCAAAGGTCTACGGCATCAGCAATGCGGATGCCTATCGGGAGATCTGCGAAGCACTCCAGACCGGAGATTACGGGCCGGAGTACCAGAGCTACCAGAACCGGCAGCCGCAGGAAATCGCGCAGTCGGCCAGGGCACCCCGGCAGGCGATCCATCAGACGCTTTCGATGCTGTTTTCCATGCTGTCGCTGATGCCGAAGCACCGTGCGCATCTGCGCGAGGTGCGCGGTCTGACGGACGACCAGATCGAACGGTTCGGCTTCAAAAGCACCCCGCCGCCCTATCTCTGCAAGAGCCTGACGGCGCGGCTTTTGAAGCAGGGGTGCACCCTGCAGGGCGTCCCCGGTTTTTATCTGGCAGAGGACGGCAGATGGACAGTGCGATTTGGAACACGCACGGCTGGGATTTTGATCCCAGCCAGAAGCGCGGACGGACTGGTCTGCGGCGCACAGATCCGGCTGGATATCCCCATCCGGGAGGAAAACGCGCCCGCCGATAAGGAGGGCACGAAGTACCTCTGGCTGTCGTCGAGCAGCAAACCGATGGGGACATCCTCGGAAAGCCCCATCCACTTTGTTGGCGATCCGTGTTCCAGAGTGGTCTATGTGACGGAGGGGTTACTCAAGGCTGACATCTGCCATGCCTTGATGAACCGCACCTTTGCGGCGACCGCCGGAGCGAACAACGTGTCCAAGCTGGATGAGCTGTTTGCGTTCCTCAAAAAGAACGGCACGGAGGAGATCATTGAGGCGCAGGACATGGACAAGTATCGGAATGTTCACGTTGAGAAAGGTGCCTCCAAGATCTATCTGATGGCACGAAAGCACGGCCTGCAATGCCGCCGGCTGACATGGAATCCCAACTATAAGGGGTTAGATGACTGGCAGCTTGCGCTCCGGAAGAACGCTGGGAAAGCACCGAAAACAATGACGTTCCGGGAGCGGTATCTGCATGGTGTGTGCGAGGTTTCCGAGATAGACGCTTGCGTGGAACGATGGCACAAGGCACAGCCGGATGGTGTGCCCTTGCAGGCATACCTTGGCTTGCTGGACGAAGAATATCACGCTTTTCTGCAACCCGGCGGCAACGCACGGTTGGCAGAGCTTTTGAACGCACAGCGTAAGCAGCTCGGCTGCCGCATCTATCAGCTGGAATTTACGGACACGGAGAAAACGAAACCGTTCGCGTTCTCCGGGATCGACGCACTCCACAAGGCAGGCTTTCATCAGCCGCCCGCGAGTGAATACCGGCTGGTGCGTGATGAAGCGATATTTTGCCCAAAAGATGAGCCGGACTTGGCTGTGCTGGAGCGTGTATTTGACCACTATAACGGCAAGCTGCCCGCAGACTATCCGGGGCGCTGCATTGCACCATCTGATGTGCTGGAGCTGTACGATGCGGAAAAGCGGCGGTATTACTATCGGGATATGAAGCAGTTCGTGCCGGTGGCGTTTTCTCCGCTGCTGGCGCGGCCAATACAAAAATGAAGGGAGACAGCATATGAGAAAAATTACGGTTCTGGATTTCGCAAATCAGATCGGCGTTCTCAGCGACGAGGTTCCCGTAGTCGTGAAGACGGACAGGAAGGTCATCGGCCGCTTCCGCTGCTTATATGAGATACCGGAAACGGCCATGCCGGGGGTTCTTGAAGCAAAAATCGACCATGTCATTCTGCGCTCCGACGAGATTACAATTCATACTAAAACCTAATTAAACGCTTTAATGATCCAATCGCGTCCGGTAATGC
>ERZ773178.3943-NODE-3943-length-11746-cov-3.997519_pt1 | contig 11746 bp, 6 predicted proteins | sample MGYA00580533_ERZ773178 | MGnify/ENA primary metagenome ERZ773178 (study PRJEB29015, sample SAMEA2737859) | human gut metagenome | biome: human gut; feature: human-associated habitat; material: faeces | place: China | collected 2012 ...
GCCCCATCGATTATCTTACCGAATACCGCATCAACGAAGCCTGCAAGCTGCTGCGAGCCGGAAACCTTTCCATTGCAGAAGTCGCCATCTCGGTGGGCTTCTTTGACCAGTTCTATTTTTCCCGGGTCTTCAAGCGGGCCAAGGGGATGCCGCCCAGTAAATACATTGCCGCTCAGAGCGAAAATGCAGATGCCCCCGCTTCGGAAGAAGCCTGACCCAATCCCATTCCAAAGGAGAATTTCCATGCCCTTACAAAAAAATCAGGTGCTGACCCTGACCATTGAGCGCCTGTCCAACGATGGCAGCGGCGTTGCTCACAGCCCGGACGGCGAGGCTGTGTTCATACCCGGCACCGCCCCCGGTGACGTTGCCGCCATTCGCATCGTTAAAGATTGCGGCCGCTACGCTTTCGGTATTCTGGATGCCATTCAGACTCCCTCGCCTGACCGTATCCCGGTAGATTGTGCTGTGGCCGGCCCCTGCGGTGGCTGCAGCCTGCGGCATCTGGATTATGCAGCTGAACTGCGCGCCAAGGGCGAAAGCGTTACCGATGCTTTCCGCCGCATTGGCGGGCTGGATGTACCCGTGCTGCCGCCCCTCCCCTCCCCCGAGATCGACCGCTACCGCAATAAGGTTCAATTCCCGGTGGGCCGTGATAAGAATGGCAAGCCCTGCATCGGTTTCTACGCCGGGCGCACCCACCGCATCGTTCCCTGCCCCGACTGCAAGCTGCAGCCGGATGTGCTGAACGAGATCGGCAATACCCTCTGCGATTTCTTTGCCGCCCACAACATCCAGCCCTACGATGAGCAGACGGGCAAGGGGCTGGTTCGTCATGTGTTTCTGCGCCGGGGTGTCCACAGCGGCCAGATCATGGTCTGTCTGGTCTGCACCCGGGCAAAGCTGCCCCACGCAGAGGAGCTTTGCCGCGCACTGACTGCGCAGTTTGCCGATATCGCCACCATCCTGATCAATGTCAACGCCAGAAACACCAATGTGATCCTGGGCAGCGAGACCCACACCCTGTACGGCCCCGGGTTCATCGAGGACACCCTCTGCGGCGTTCCTGTGCAGCTGGGCCCCTTGTCGTTCTATCAGGTCAACACCCTGGCCGCAGAGCAGCTCTATGGCATTGCTGCAGAATATGCTCAGTTGACTCCGGATGATCTTCTGCTGGACCTCTACTGCGGCATGGGCACCATTGGCCTGTCCATGGCAGACCATTGCCGGGAGCTCATCGGCGTGGAGATCGTGCCTGAGGCCATCGAAAGCGCCAAGGCCAATGCTGCCCGCATGGGCGATGCCATAGCCGCAAAGAGCCGTTTCTTCTGCGCCGATGCTGGTAAGGCGGCCTCTCAGCTTGCCGCCGAGGGCCTGCACCCGGATGTTGTGATGCTCGACCCGCCCCGCAAAGGCTGTGACGAAGCAACCCTTTCCGCTGTCGTCACCATGTCCCCCCGCCGGGTGGTCTATGTCAGCTGCAACTCCTCCACCGCCGCCCGGGATGCCAAGTGGCTGGAAGAGCATGGGTATCGGGCAGAAAAGGTGCAGCCGGTGGACCTTTTCCCGAGGACGAAGCATGTGGAAGCAGTCATTCTTTTGTCCAAACTCAATGTTGAGCGGCACATCGAAGTGGACGTCAGCATGGATGAACTGGATTTAACGGCTGCGGAGAGCAAGGCTACCTATGACGAGATCAAAGCCTACGTGCTGGAGAAGTACGGTTTGAAGGTGTCCAGCCTGTATATCTCCCAAGTCAAGCGGAAGTGCGGGCTGGATGTGGGACAGAATTATAACCTGCCAAAGAAGGAAGATGCAAAAGTGCCACAGTGCCCGCCGGAAAAGGAAGCAGCAATCATAGAAGCTCTAAAACATTTCCAGATGATTTCGTAAAAGTTGTGGTTTCAAATTAGGGTTTGATTGCACAAAATAGCCAGGTCCGTTCTCTACTTATAAAAGTAGTACGGGCCTGGCTATTTTATAATATTACACCTTCACTATACTGCATCAATTAATTATTGAAAATTCGTTGTAATTAGTTGTGATCATTAGCTGCTAAATATTTGACCCATACAATCACCGCATTGCCATACCGTATTCTTGATCCGCTTTTCCATTTTTTAGTAAACTTCTCTTCCAGTTTAATCCCCATTTCGTCACTTTTCATGGATGGATTGTTCTCAAGCAAAGACTTTGCAAACACAATTGTATCCGATTGTTCAATATTAGCAAATGCTTGGGGGAGGCTACAAATAGTATGGACCTCGTCGCCACTTTTTCTTATTGCACGAGCTGCTACTAAAGCTTCTATCGCATTTCTATAGCCATCTGATTTTAGCTCATTGTAATTTGTTCGCCCAGAATCAATCAAATTGTATGCACAAATCATTTTTTCAGGAGAAGTTTGCCCCCAAAACAGGTTTTGCCCGCCGCTTTGATAACGGCCTCTGCGGCTTCTTGTATCCAAGTTAAATGCAGCGGATTTAGCACTTGGCGCGCTAATTAAATGTGTCTGGCCTTGAACCTCTTCAAACAAACCTAAGCAAACAAACCAATTATACAGTTTGCTACAATATGTTGCCTTTGTTTTGCCATTGATGTTGTTATCGGTATAAATCGTATGAAATATTTTCGCAAAATGTGAATAATTAAAATATTCAAGTCCCAACTTTTTTATTTCCACATATACAGTATGCTTCTTAAAAATAGCTTGGAGAGTGGAAATAAGCGCCTCTTTAGAGTCCGGAATTATATGTATGGTATTTGAATTTCTTTGTGCAACACCAAACATAACTGCGTCAATCATTATATTATCGATTGTAGCCGTACTTACAGATAATTCTTTTCCCAATTCCGAAGATGCCAAATCTCCTTTGTCTATTAGGCACGCAAATGCTCGCATATCTGTTCTAAATTGCTGCTGAGGGATATAATCCAGCATAAGTTCTGGAACAGTCTTATTTAAAACATAATCTCGGAAAATATCCCAGTACAATGTCAACTTTGATGCGCGTCGGATTACAATTCTTCCGTTTATCAGAGTTTGCACCATATCGCTACCATATGTTTCTGTAATTGAAAAATAATCTGCCGGCGAAGATTTAGCAATTTCTATTACGCAAGCGTGCTGGTCTGGCGTTAGTTCAGAAATATCTCTTTCAAATAAGTCTACTATATTAAGCCTTTGACCAATAACATAGTCCTGGCTATTTCCGTCGTGTATCAACTTGAAAACATGAATGCACAACTTTTTTAACAACCAAGGGTATCCTTGACATTGTTTGGTCAAGTAATTGTTTAAAATCGGATTAACAGGCTCTTGCAAATGCCTACCAAAAAGCTTAATAGCGCTTTTAATTTCTGTCGCCTTAAATTGCGACAATTCAAATTCTTTACGCCTATCTGCCAAATTCGACCACATATAGTATGCCGGATGATCAGCAGGAATCGTTAAATCTGTTTTCCATGCAAATCCTAAAACTAGTGGACCTTGTAGCGCATCTATCTCATTGCAAAGGACACGCACATTATCAAAGAGTGGATACAACCCCTTTTGAGAGAACAGCTCTTCAAATTGATCAAATACAATTACTATAGTTTTACCTTGTTGTTTTAAATATTCTAATGTCTTTTGAATTGAACTATCATTTAGGTACTGACTTACAGTAGTTGAATTGATGTCCCTCGTTGTAACATCTGTAAATCCTTGTGAATCAGCTTCAGAAAAGCAAGATCTAATTGCCATCTCTGCATATCGCGCTGACATAGCGGTACGAACATCTACCGCATACACAAAAAATTTTTTGGAATACTTTCGGCTTGTTGTCACCTGAGAAGCCAACTTCAATACAACAGAACTTTTTCCCATACCAGATGGTGCCTTTATGGAAAACAACCTCGTTCTTGAATTTCCATTGTTAACACTTTCTAAAAAATCCAGTATATCCGATAAGATCTTCTTCCTACCGACAAAATCCTCTGGTCTAGCTGGGCGATAATCGCTCCAATCATCACCACTTATTACCGGAACAATATTCCTATATTCTTCGGCAAGCAGTTCTGTTTGCTTAGAGTCGATACTTTCGCTCCCTAGCCACTGAAAACTACTAAAACTATTTCTATGGGCCTTCAGATTGTTAAGCTGCTCGGTTGATGTTACTCTTTGGCCATGAACAGCATCAAATGCAAGAACTGTTGAAGAAATTCCCAGAGCAGGATCAACAATCGGAATAATCCAGAACATACCGGAGGATGTGCACATTAACATTGCATCATCTCCAGGTACAAATTCACTTGAAATTAACCCAAGAATCTTGTCCCATGGCTGAATTTGCCTAGATCCAACTAATAAATCTAGAATTCTGTCCTGTGTGTAAAAAGACAGTTTTCCTCTTTCGCTATTTGATTCTTGTTCCCATTCAATTCGTGTGCCTTCTGCATCCTTAGACAGGGGCCCTGTCGTAACGAGCCAACAAGCATCAGCTTTGCGCAGCATTATGTTTCCTAACAATTTAGTGATGACATCCGCTGGTAAAGCATTCTCATGAGCCTTACACTCAACAAGAATCACTTGATTTGTGATTTTGTGTTTTGCATATACATCTATTTCCATCCCGGTTACACGCACTGTTTGGGTAACTTCAAACTGCTGAACCGTCAATATTTGCGCCACCAACCGCTCTAAAATACCGCCTTTAACAGTTGTGGATTCATCTTCCTTTGTACAAATTTCGATTCTAGTGTTCATGTGTTCCTCCAAATATATCTGGGAAATTATAATCCATTCACGATCTCCATAAACCGCTCCAGGGAATACGCTCCCGGATAGTCCGGCTGCTTAGTCTCAAACACCATGTAATACTTGTACTGTTTTCCGGCCAGCTTCGCCCACTGGTCGCCGATTTTGGCTTTTTCCTTAGATTCATCGTTGTCTAGGTGGTCGCCCTTGGTCTCTACCATCAAAATCTTCCCACTGTGGAGCATCACGATGATGTCTGGATAGGCGTGAACGGGCCCGTTAATCTGGAAGCCCAGTCTGGAAATATTCCGGTGCCACCACTTGACGTTGCCCAGCTCCGACAGTGCCCACACCACCTTGAACTCGTACTCGTTCATATCTTCTTCGGCGGTATAGAGCGATTTCGGCACCATCGAGGTAAATGCCGTTGGGGAGATCACCGCAGGCAGCGCATAGTTGGGCAGGCAGGAAATCTTGTCCTGCTCCAGCCAGGTGTCAAAGACGCTGGAGCGATGCTGGGCAATCAATTCCTTTACCTTTCCCTGAATTTTCACGACATAGGGATACGGCGACTGCTCCAGCTCGGAGAGCTGATCTTCGCTCATGGTGCCGATCACCCGGTCGATGTACTCATCCAGTTCCCGGTCATTGACGCAGTTCATCTTGGAGAGCTTTTGCTTGATAATGCCCTTGCACAGCGAGAGCCGCTTTTCCGAGGGCTGGGTGTTGAACCACTCCCGGAAAAAGGCGCTGTCGCCACCAGACAACCGCCATGCCTTTGCGGTGCTGTCTTTGCTATCGTCTACATCCACCCGCGCCATCTCAGCGTTGACGGTAGTGAAATCCACATGAGCGTCTTTGTCCCGCAGAGAGAAACCACCCTCTAAATGTTCCAGTTCCAGGGGTTCATGAGCTTCCGAAAACAGACTGAGGCCAGTCTCCAGCATAAATTGGGGGAAGCGCAAAGCAGCGGCTTCGTCTGCAAATTCCTCATTCATTCGGAACTGATTCATTTTGTCGCGCACCTCCGATGGAGCCTGGCTCAAAGCAGTGTTATCGGCCTGGTTGATCTCGTCCTCATAGGTTTTATTCTGTTGCAGGGCCTGTGACAGCATGGGATCGGACTGCATAGTTCCATCCTGCACGGATTGCTCTGCCTCATGTGTTGCCGCTTCAAAACGCGCCTTCAAATCCGAGCCGTCTACCTCCGGCAGATCTGGTTCATCAGCGGGAGGGGGGACAATGGGAAGCTGCTCCGGTTCCTGTGTGGGTGCAGCTGTAATGGGAACGTCCACGTCCTGTGCCCGGTAGTCACGCCTGCTGAAACCGGCGCTGTTCAGCCCGGCCACAACCTTCTCCAGCGTTTGGTGGAAGTCTGCGGAAGATGTGATGACATAGGAGAGATTCAGCACTTCACTGCTGTTCTTCTGCGTGTAGGGCAACCGAAGTACACGCCCCAAAATCTGCTCCACATCCACGGTAGAAGTGCGGTTTGCCACCGTGGCCAACACATAGGCAAAGGGGCAGTCCCAGCCCTCTTTCAGGGCGTTGACGGTAATGATGTACCGGATGGGGCAGTCTGGGGACAGCAAGTCCACATTTTTCAGCTCGTCTTTATCGCCGGTTTTGATGGCGATTTCCTTTTCGGGAATGCCGCCATCCACCAGCGTTTTCTTGATTTTTTCATATGTGGTGCTATCTGCATTGTTGCGGGGCTGCGCCTGGAACAGAACGATGGGACGAATATAGCGCCCGCTGGTTTCCTGCTCCCGTTTGGCCTGTGCCTCCAGCTTGGCACGAATGGCGATAGCATCCCCATATACATCTGCCTGAGACTTACGGTTATAGACAATGACCGGCAGCTTGACCATGTTGGCCTTTTTCAGCCGTGCGGCGTCTACAAAAGAGATGATGTTGCTTTTCTTCTTGGGTGTGGCGGTCAGGTCAAACACAAAGCTGGGATTGAAGTTTTGCAGCATTTCCACGCTCAAATCCGAAGTGGCATGGTGGCTCTCGTCCACGATGACCATCGGATTCAGATAGCGGATTACCTGGATCAACGCCGTCTCATCGGTATCGGCCAGCAGAACGGACGGATCATCCATCCACTTTGCAAACTCGGCCAGATAACCGTTCTCCTGATAGGCTTTGCGCCCCTCCTTTTTGCTGGTGCGGAAGGAATCATAGCTGAGCACAAACAAAGAAAGCTGTTCTGTCACGGCGGAAGGGGTGAAGTTCTGCCCCATGAGAGCCTGCTCCTTGGAGTATACCTGTACCCGCCCGCCAAAATCCACATCCAGCCGCTGGCGGTAGGGATGGTCTGGATTTTCCAGCGCCTTGCGTGTCTGAGTCAGAATGGCATCGGAGGGTACCAACCACACCACGGCCTTGGCCCGGCGCTGGGGCATGGCATCAAAAATCGTCCGCAGAGAACTGGCGGCAATATAGGTCTTGCCGCCGCCGGTGGGCACCTTGGCGCACACATGGGGCACACCGGGAAGTACATTCACATAATTCGGCATACCGCCGAAGCCCACCAGAACATTCTTTTCGTTCCAGAGGGTCTGATACGCCTTTGCCGGGCTTTGCAGCTCCACCACCAGCTCCAGATAGCGTGCAAGATCGGCAATGACTTCTTTCTGATAAGATTTCAGTTCCATTTCTTCACGCTCCTTTACAGCCTGGCAATGTCCCGAGGAATTTTCTTAAAGGTGATGTTATGCTTGCGCAGGGTCTCCTGCGGGATGGCGCATAGGTCGGCATAGATGGTGTAGCCCTCGGCTTTTGTCTGGACGGTAGCCAAAAAGGCATGGTCCAGCGTGGTGACGCTTTCCCGCTCATAGTAGAAGTAATAGGCGGTGTTGCGGCACAGGCCCATGAAGTAAGGCTCGTCCGTGGGTTGTTCGGCGGGCAAGGGCTCTTTAGTCTCCATATAGTAGACGTATTCCCGGATTTTTTGCGGGCCTACTTCTTCGTTGAGGTTGCCGTCTGGCAGCAGAAGCACAGGCCCCAGCTCATAGTAGCTGAAATTGCCTCCTAATCCATCCACCATATCTTTTGCTTTATCAACTGCAATGACACGAAGATGACCTTCTTCGATTTTGGGGGATTTTACAGAGCTGTGCTTTCCTTTAGCCTCTTTGGCGACGGTCCTGGCTTCTTCAAGCATAACGGCACCTTGTGCCAAATTTTTTACCGTAATTTCTTTATCATACAGAACAGTTTCTATATCGGCTTTATACCCGCTAATAGCACGTTTGACCCGTTGGGCGGTGATGCTATCAGCATAATCCATCATTTCTACTAGAATGAATTTGCGGTTTCCACCGTCTGTCTTGTTCATTTTGAGCACGGCGTGTGCAGTAGTGCCAGAACCGGCAAAGGAGTCTAGAATCATTACTTCCTCGTCTCCGGCAATTTGAAGTATCCGTTCAATCAGTCGTTCTGGTTTTGGCGTATCAAAAGTTGCTTGCCCTCCAAAAATTTTCTTTAGTTCATTTTTGGCTTCTGTATTTGAGCCTACTTCTTCATATGGCCATAGAGTAGTAACAACTTTTCCGTCCATGCTATCAAGATATTTCTTTACACGCATTCCGCCTTGTCCATTATTGGTAAAATAGAAAGGTGGCCAAAGCCCCATCTGTATACGAGTTTGAACTTTTTCTCTTGAACTTTCTACTGGCTCATCCAGCAGAATTGCTTTTACATCAGGCATAGATGCTATATCAATTTCTCCGCAGATCTGGGCTCTTTTTTCAACATCATCAATTTGCTCAAGTTTATAATCCGCCCACATTTTCATGTTTTTCAACATTTTCGCTTGTTCATTCGCCCAACATCTTCCGGAAGGGGGATAAAATAGCGCACCCGTATATGGATGCTGAATGGCATACACCATTCCCTTATGAGTACGTGCGCTTGGCGCATGCGCAGGGCTTGAAGTCCACGGTGTTGGATCATTATCTGGAGTATCATACCTGGCATCCATATCGTCAGAGCGAGTTAGCTTTTTCGGATGCCAGCCTGGATTTTTGCTATACGCCAGAATGTTGTCTGTAACATAGGCAATATCTTTAGCATCATTTCGAGGTGAAAAGTTATTTTGCCAGATGATGTTTGAGACTAAGTTCCTTGAGCCGAAAATTTCATCGCACAATATTCGCAAATGAGCGTGTTCGACATCACTGATACTAATAAAAATAATCCCATCTTCAGAAAGGAAGCGTTGAAGTAGTTTTAATCTGGGATACATCATACAAAGCCATTTATCGTGACGAGATAAATCTTCTCCTTCGTCTCCAACAATTTTCCCAATCCATTTCCGTATCTCTGGTGAATCAACATTGTCATTATAAATCCAGCGCCTGTTATCATCAGTACTATGAGCTGTATTATATGGTGGGTCAATATAGATGCACTTTATCTTTCCCTCGTACCGGGGCAGCAGGGCTTTCAGTGCCTCCAGATTGTCGCCGTGGATAATCATGTTTTCGCTGCCGTTGTCCTCGGTATGCTGTCCGGCTTCATCATAGCTGTATTGGCGCTCCAGCACCCGGTAAGGCACCTCCTGGTGGTGGTTTACCACTTTATCTTTTCCAATCCATTCAAGTGTTGGCATGGGGTGTATCCTCCTTGACCCAAACAATTTGCTTTCTTTTTACTATCCCCCATGAATACACAAAAACCACCTTATCACATGAGGTCAAATCTCCACGCACAAATACATGGATGTTTTTTGTAGTGCTTGATTTTGAAGCAACATCAATATATCGAAGTTCATCATATTTGTAGGCTCCTGCGCTTTTCCTAACGGTGTCTTTATCGGCACAGGAGCATACGGCAATTCTGTTTGAACCGCTGTATAATTCGCATACAATTTTCTCAATAATCAACGATTTATTTTTCTTGTTGAGAATCGAAGCCCTAAAATTTATCCACGAACCATCATATCCGCCTTCGCCGTCTGGTTTTCCTGTACCAAACCGCACATCAATATTGGAAATAACAAGAAGTTTGCGTCCAAATCCGCTGCATAGGTATGGAAAAGCAAGACCAACAATGGTCCCTAACCGTGTTCCCCCTACGCCAATCAGCGCACACAATACATTTTCTGTCATACTTATTTTATCTCCAAGTTCACTTCGGTGATTTGATCAGTCGGCAGGAAGTCCACGATATCTCCAATATTTACATTCAATATTGCGCAAATTTTCCCCAGTGTTTCCAAGGTCACTTCTTCATCGCGGTTTAGTTTTGTCATGGTGTTGGGAGCAATTCCCGCCGCACGGCGTAAGTCTGCCTTGCTCATTTTACGATCAATGAGCAGTTTCCAGAGCTTATTGTAAGAAATGGCCATATGGGCACCTCCGGTCAGAAAATTCGACGCTTTTATTATACCAGATACAGGAATTCAAAACAACAGATTTTCGCATCTCAATACGAAAATATCCAACTCAAATTTATCAGTCAGCAAGGCTTTCCGTTCACCTTTTCCCAGCCGCTGCTGACCAAAACAGGCCCAGAGATTTACCCGCTATTTGGGCAAACCTCTGGGCCTGTTTTACCTGTTCCGGGCAGGAGCGTATCTATCGTGTGGGAGCAGGATGGATTGCCACTGCATGGACAGGCGGGGCATCCAGAGGGGCAAAGCCCCTTTGGCTCTGGGTTTCCAATAGGGGGCGGGTAGCACCCCTGTCGGCACACGATTTTGCTTGCAAAGTCTAGTGTGTTATACCTTTTGCGACCGCTGACGCTGGAAAGGGGCTGTCCCACGCCAGACAGACCGTTTTCAGTGGCAGCAGAACAGGCGGATTTTGCTGGAGTTCAGAAAACTCAGGCCTTTTATCATTTCCGTTCGCTTTGAAGGATCGGCGCTCATCAGCTCTGCAAGAGGATCAGTGGCAAGGTCAATAATCTGGTTTCTTGCCATGATACCATTTGCAACGGTATTGCTGAAATAGTTTTTCATCAAAGCACAAAGTTTTGGGAACTGGTCATGCTCCAAAAGTCTGTTTAACACATCGGGGTCAATCGTTTTCAAAATCAGCCTGCGGATTACTTCCTCTGATAATCCCAGCTGGGAAATATCATAGCTTTTCGGTACGCTAATGGGCGTAAGGCAAAGTAGATAATCTGTTGAAACATGGAATACCTTAGCCAGCGAGACTAGCAAAGCGCTGCCAATTATTTGTGGTTTCTCCACTCTCCAAACGGCTGATCTGAGAGTGAGCAACAAATATTTTGTCTGCCAGTTCTTTTTGGCTCCATCCCCTGTTCTGGCGTAATAGGCGGACACGGTACGCAGTGGTATTTTCCTGCTCATCGTCATTGTTCTTCTTCATGTGCAACGCCTCCCAACCTACTATCATTATAAACCACCCTGTGCAAATTTGCAATTTTTCAAGTCTATACTTCCGACATTTGCGGCTTTCGTGCATAAACGAAGGTCGCTTATTTTTTGCAGTAAACTTGGCTCACGATCGATCGAAAAGATGCCTTGAAAATCGAATGGCCGTCCAGACCGAGATAAACCGCCATGACTTCTGTAAAAGGAACGAGCGCTCCACAAAGGAGACGACACAGCGCCGAGCAGGGTTGCCTGTCAGGAAACGGAATGGGTAGAACGGCTTAACCAAGAGCAAGCAGGAGGATTATTGCTATTTGAATATTTTTGAAGCTGTGAAAGCGGCAGTTCCTGTAAGACAAGCCGCCGAACACTACGGGCTAAAAGTCAGCCGCAACGGCATGGCTTGCTGCCCATTCCACAATGACAGGCATCCAAGCTTGAAGTTGAATGAGGAATATTTCTTTTGCTTCGGCTGCGGACTTCGATATATCTACACAGCCGGGACAGGCTGTAGTAGTTCCCCACAAACCCAAGCGACCTCACATCCGGCAGTTTCGGGAGGATGAAATGTTTTGCTTCCGTGTGCTGACGGATTATCTGCATCTGCTGGAAGATTGGAAAGTACGGTATGCGATACGGCAGGCCATCCGGGAACTGGAACA
>ERZ773178.3949-NODE-3949-length-11728-cov-3.443845_pt1 | contig 11728 bp, 10 predicted proteins | sample MGYA00580533_ERZ773178 | MGnify/ENA primary metagenome ERZ773178 (study PRJEB29015, sample SAMEA2737859) | human gut metagenome | biome: human gut; feature: human-associated habitat; material: faeces | place: China | collected 2012 ...
GTTCGAGCGCTTCTACCGCGTGGACAAGAGCCACTCGAAGGCGTCCGGCGGCACGGGGCTTGGGCTCTCGATCGTCAAGCACGCCATGCAGCTGCACCACGGCCGCATCGAGCTTGAGAGCACGCCGGGCACGGGCACGACCATCCGCGCCATCTTCCCGAAGGCGTGAGCAGCAAAACAATAAGACGAGATTTTCACGGATGAAAATCTCGTCTTTTTTATGGTTCTTCAATAGCAGGCGGCGTTTGGCTTTCAGCGCGGCGGCGGTCTGACGAGACGAACTGCTGAACCGTAAGTCTGGGCCGTGCCGGGGAAAACAGCAAGGCTCTGCCGCTCAGAAAACAGCGTCGACAAGCCGTCTGGTGTAATCCGACTGCGGGTGCAGGATGACCTCGTCGGGCAGACCGCTCTCCACGATCCTGCCATCATGGAGCACGATGACCCTGTCGCAAAACTGCTGTACCAGCGCGATGTTGTGGCAGATGAAGAGATAGGCCAGCTTCCTTTCCTTCTGCAGCTGCTGCAGAAGCTCGATGATCTGCTTTTGCACGGTCACGTCCAGTGCAGAGGTGGCCTCGTCAAAGATGAGGATGCGCGGGTCATTCATCAGTGCTCTTGCAATGGCCGCGCGCTGGCACTGGCCGCCGGAGACCTGATGCGGATAGCGCGCGAGAAACGTGTCCGGCAGGCCGCAGCTTTCCAGCAGCGCGCGTGCCTTTTCCTCGCGTTCGGCCTTCGGTACGCCCTTGTTGCGCAGGCTCTCGCAGATGCCGTCGCCCAGTGTGCGGCGCGGATCGAAGGAGTCGGCCGGTGACTGAAAGACCATCTGGATCTTCGCGTAGACCGGGATCAGATCCCGCCCCCTGAGCCGGGTGATATCTTGCCCGTCGATGAAGATCTGCCCGCCGGTGGCGTCGATCTGGCGGGTAATGAGCCTGGCGATCGTGGACTTGCCGGAGCCGGATTCGCCCACGATGCCGAGGATCTCACCGGGCTGTACCTCAAAGCTCACATGATCGACGGCGAAAAATGTATCCCTGCCGGCGCGGGAAAAGGCTTTGGAGAGGTCTGCGACCTTCAGGATCGGTTCCATTTATGCCTTCTCCCTCCTCAGTCTCGGAACTGCGCTCAGCAGCTTTACCGTGTAGTCATTCTGCGGGTTTTCCAGCACGTCCTTCGCCGCTGCGTATTCCATCACGCGGCCGTTGGAGAGCACGACGATGCTGTCGGCCATCGCGGAGACGACGCCGATGTCGTGCGTCACGATGATGATCGCGGTGCCGAAGGTCTCGCGGACATGCAGCATTTCCTCCACGACCTGCCGCTGTACGGCCATGTCGAGCGCGGAGGTGGGCTCGTCCGCCAGGAGAACGGCCGGATTCATCAGCATGGCGATCGCAATGCCCGCGCGCTGATTCATGCCGCCGGAGAGCTCGAAAGGATAGCTGTCCCAGATTCGCTCACCGTCCTGAAAGTGCAGCTTTTCAAAGAGCTCCAGCGCGGCGCGCTTTGCCTCGGCCACATCCACCTTGCGGTGCGCCGCCATGCTCTCGATGATCTGCTCGCCGATCGTGCGGGTCGGGCTCAGGGACGCGCCGCAGTCCTGAAAGATCATGCCGATCTTCTCGCCGCAGATCCTGCGCATCTCCTTGGGCGGCACGTCCGGAAGGCTTTTCCCTTCAAACCAGATGTCGCCTCTTGTGACCATGCCGCTGCTGCCCAGAAGGCCCATCGCGGCCTTGAGCAGCGTGGATTTTCCGGAGCCGGACTCACCCACCAGACCGAGGATCTCGCCGGAATGGAGCTGAAAGCTCACGTCATGGACGACGGGATCCCCGTTGAAGGAGACCTCCACATGCTGATAGTCCAATAATACTGCCATAAAACGACCTCATTCGGATGTTGTCTGAAAAACGGGCATCGGCTCAAAACGGAAACTTTCCGCGCTGAGCCCATGTCCGTCCGGGGAACTGAGGGGCGGATGCTTCCGCCCCTCTCAGCTTGCCGAAGAACCTCGTAGCCTTTGCGCCCGCAGGCGCAAAGAAGTCCAATCATTTTCTTCGGCGACATGTGCGGCGAAGAAAATACTTCTCAGGCTGCAAGTGTGGAATTTGTGCGCTGGCTGCGCACAAATTATGCGCGCAGCAGACTGCAAACCCCTTTGTCAAAAAGTTGTACTTTTTGACAGCCTCTGAGGGGCGGATGCTTCCGCCCCTCTTTCTTTTGCTTACTGGATATCGAGATCCGCGGTCAGCTCGTAGAAGTCGCAGGTGTGCGCTTCGAGACCGGAGACATTGGCCTTCATGATCATGCTCATGCGCAGGAAGGAGCAGAAGACGTAGGAGTTGTCGTCCAGCAGCTGCTGCTGCATCTCGACGGCGATCTTCGCACGCTCGGCCGGGTCGAAAGTGGTGCGCAGCTGGACGGCAAGCTTCTCGAGCTTGTCGCTGTGGTGGCCGCCGGAGTTCTTGACCGATTTGTCCAGACAGTAGGTGTCGAAGAAGTTCTGGGGATCGCCCAGACCGGCGTTGACGTTGGCGCTGACCCAGATGTCCCATGCCGTGGGATCCTTGCGGATGCTGTTGTGATCCTTGGTGCAGTTGATCTGCACGTCAATGCCGATGTCCTTGAGTGTGGACTGCGCGGATTCGGCCAGCAGGGGCAGCTCCTGACGGGACGGGTAGGTCAGCCAGCGGATCGTGAGCTTGACGCCGTTCTTTTCGCGGATGCCGTCGCCGTCGGTGTCGACCCAGCCGGCGGCCTCCAGCTCGGCCCTGGCCTGATCGGGATCAAAGGACACGGTCTGAATGCCCTGACCGAACGCGAAGCTGTCGGGGAAGGCACCGGTCGCGGTGTAGCCGTAGCCGTTGAGCAGCACGTCGACGAAGTCCTGCTTGTTGATGCCCATGGCGATCGCCTTGCGCACGGCGGGATCGCTCATGATCGTATAGCCGGAGTTCTCCTTGTTGAGGTTCATCATGCCCCAGAAGCAGCGGCTGGTCTGGATGCTGGTGAACTTGTAGTTGTCGTTCTCAAAGAGCGGATAGCTGGCATAGGCCATGCCGTAGGCTGCGTCGATCTCGCCGGACTGGAGCGCCATGGCCAGCGTGTCACCGTCGGAAATGGTGCGGACAGTGATCTCGTCGACCTTTACCTCGCCGTCCCAGTAGTTGACGTTTTTGATGAGATTCACATGGTCGTCCGTGACGACTTCGGTCGCCACATAGGGACCGGTGCCGACGACGCAGCCGTTGTCGGGGATGCCGACCTCCATGTCGATGATGCAGCCATAGGCCTCGGAGAGATAGTTCATCAGGATGGGGTTGGGCTCGGAGGTGACGATGGTCAGCTTCTGACCGTCGGCTTCCATCGAGGCGATCTTGAGGTTGCCGGCGGCGCGCTCGTGGACCTCGATCAGGTGCTCGAGACAGGCCTTGACCGCGGCGGCGTCACACTTCTTGCCGTTGGAGAAGCAGACCGCATCCTTGATCACGATCTCCCATGTGGTCGCATTGACGTTGACGGCGCTCTCCGCCAGCCAGGGCTCGAGCGTACCGTCGTCCGCGATCTTCATCAGCGTCTCGCCGACGCCGTAGCGGATGCAGGCCCAGCCGGAATAGGCTTCATGAGGGTTGATCGTCGGCTCTTCGTTTTCGGCGTTGAAGGTGGTGTCGCCGAAGACAAAGGTCTTTTTCCCGCCGGATTGGGCGGGTGTGTTGGAGTTGCCGCAGCCGGCCAGAATGCCGAGCGAGAGGCAGAGCACCAGAAGGGAAGCTAGGATCTTTTTCATGTTCTCTGTTTCCTTTCCTTTGTTTATATAGGGCCCGAATTATCGTGCCCGGGAGTTCTTTGGGTCCATGTAGTCGCGCACGGTGTCGCCCAGAAGATTGAAGATCACGACCGACAGGAAGATCGCGAAGCCGGGCGACAGCACGAGCCATGGGTAAGTCTGCAGCATGCTGCGTCCGCCGCTCATCATATTGCCCCACTCGGCCGTGGGCGGCTGCGCGCCGAGATTCAGAAAGCTCAGCCCTGCGAGCTCCATCATCATCGTGCCGATGTCCAGCATGGCCGTGACCAGGATCGGGCCGAGGATGTTCGGCAGGATATGCCGCAGGATCATCTGCATGGAGCTGTCGCCGGAGAGCCGTGCCGCGGCCACAAAGCCGCTGCTTTTGAGCGCCAGCGTCTGACTTCGCGCCACGCGCGCATATTTCGGCCAGCTGATGACCGCCAGCGCGAGCACCGCGTTGCCGACGCCGCCGCCCAGCATCGCCGCGATCGCCAGGGCAAAGACCAGCCCCGGAAAGGCCAGACACACGTCCGAGATGCGCATCACGACGGAGTCCATCGCGCCGCCGTAGTAGCCGCAGAGCGTGCCGACGGCGGTTCCGAAGACCGAGATGACGCCGACGAGCGCCAGCGTGGAGAAGATGCTTGTCTGCGCGCCGACCACAACGCGGGAGAACATGTCGCGTCCATAGCGGTCGGTGCCCATCCAGTGCTCGGCCGAAGGCGGGAGAAGCGACTTTGACAGGTCCTGCGCATAGGGGTCATAGGGGACGATCTTGTCCGCAAAGATCGCAACGAGAAGCAGCGCTGCCGCTAAGATCAGAAAGAGGGTCAGACGACACCTGATACGGTTCTTCCTGACTTTTTGTACACGGACTGTGACGGTTTCGTTCATCGCTCGATCCCTCCCAGCCGGATCCTCGGATCAAGGAAGTGATAGCTCAGGTCGGTGATCAGGTTGACCACGACGTAGATGATGGCCATCCACATCACGTAGGCCTGAATGATCGGGTAGTCGCGCATGTTGATCGCATCTACCGCCAGCTTGCCGACGCCGTCCCACATGAAGATGGACTCGACGATGGCCGTGCCGCCGAGCAGTGAGCCGATCGAAAGCGTCAGCAGCGTGATGATCGTCACGAGCGAGGCCTTCATGACGCTCTTGATCAGGGTCGTGGAGAACTTTACGCCTCTGGCCCTGGCGCCGAGCACATAATCCTTGCTCAGCTCATCCAGAACGGTTGCGCGGACCTGCCGCAGATACTTGGCCGACATGGCGATCGCCAGCGTCAGGGCGGGCAGCGCCACGCTCTGCAGGCTGACGCCGCCGGAGATGACCGGAAACCAGCCGAGCCTGATCGCAAAAAAGTACATCAGCAGCAGGGAGACGAAAAAGTTCGGCAGAGAGTTGCCGATAAAGCTCGCCGTGCGGATCACGTAATCGGTCGCCGTGTTCTGCTTCACCGCCGACCAGATCCCGAGCGGGATCGAGATCAGCACGGTCAGCAATATGGAAACGGCCGTCAGCAAAAGCGTGGCCGGAAGCTTGGAGACGAAGGTTGAGAACACCGGCTTGTTCGAGACGTAGGAGGTGCCCATGTCACCCCTGAGCAGATTGCCGAGCCACGTGAAGTACTGCACGACAAAGGGCTTGTCCAGACCCAGCTCTGCTCTGGCGTTGTCGATCATTTCCTGCGAAACCGTGCCGCTCGTGTTCTCCATTTTCTGCTCGACCACGTCGCTGCCGGCAATTCGCATCATGCCGTAGGACAAAAATGTGATCGCAAGCAGGATCGGGATCAGCTGCAGCAGGCGCTTGAGCGCGTAGTTTTTCATGCCGTGCCTCTCCTGTTATTTGAAAGCTGCAATGGTGAAGATCGGCGTGGGATTGATAAACTCGTCGATCTCGGCATAGATGCGTTTATAAACGCCTTTGTCCACGGTGACACGCTCAAAGCCGGCCTCGATGAGCAGCTGCACGTCCCACTGCGGGCGCGGCCCGTGATAGGCGCCGATCTCCATCGTGATGGCATTGTTTTCGGCCATCAGATCGTCCGGCACCAGCTTGTGCGCGTGGTTTTCGGGCAGCTCGTGCTTCTTTCCGCCTTGCTGCTCATCTTCCAGCGCGGCGCTGTAATCCGCGTCAAAGTTGATGAGCACGCCGCCGGGCTTGAGGATCCTGTACCACTCCCGATAGGCCTTTTCGACATGCGGCAGCGTCCATGTCAGATTCCGTGTCACCAGCACGTCAAAGCTCTCCGCCTCGAAGTCCGGGTTTTCTGCGTCCATGATCCGGAACGTGGCGTCCAGCCCCAGAACGGCGGCCATATGCTCGGCGTGCTCGATCATGTCCGGCGTCAGGTCGATGCCGGTCGCCTCGTGCCCCTCGGCGGCAAACAGGCAGGCGAAGAAGCCGGTACCCGTGCCGATGTCCAGGACCCGGAGCGGCCGCCCCTGCGGCAGATACCGGAAAAACTCCGCGAGCCAGCGCGCCCGCTTCTCGCTGTCGAATTCACGCAGTCTCTGCGCTTCAAAGGCCTCCGCCCGGTGAGACCAGTAGTGAGCTACGCGGTGCTTGATCAGTTCCATATGCTTCCCCTCTCTGCTGCAGCCGGCGGCCCTTGCGCTCTTGCGCAGCCACCTGTCCAATAAACGGAAATGCAGGCTGCTTACATTATATTCTGTCTTTCTTCCATGCGTAAGCCCCCCAGGGGGATAAAAATTCGCGTTGACCGCGGCCTTTTCCCGCTTCCGGATCCCCCCCGGGGGGCTTGTCAAAAAGGGTGGCGCATGATACGGTAACAGAATAAATGGAGGCTGCCATGCAAGCAAAAATGATCGCCGGGCACGAGTTGACGCCGGGCAAAACGGTAAAAGATCATATCCACGTGGAGGGCACCGAGCTGCACGTTCCGCACGTCCTGCTCTGCGGTGAGCAGCCGGGACCGACCGTGCTCATCACGGCGGGCATCCACAACGCGGAATACGTCGGCATTCAGGCGGCCATCGAGCTGTCCAATGAGCTTGACGTTTCCACGCTGCGCGGCAACGTGGTCCTTGTTCCGCTGGTCAACCGTTCGGGCTTTGAAAACCGCACCATGTCCCGCGTCTTTGAGGACGGAAAAAATCTCAACCGCGTGTTCCCCGGCGACCGGGAGGGGAGCGAGGCCGAGCGGCTGGCGAATATGCTCTTCGAGGTCTTTATCCGCAACGCAGATGCTTACATCGACCTGCACTGCGGCGACGGTTATGAGACGCTGATCCCCTATTGCTATTATCTGGGCGACACGCCTGCCGAGGAGACGGCGAAACGGATGGTAGCGTGCGTGAATGTAAAGTATGTTGTGCGCTCGCACTGCCGCACGGGCGGGGCTTATAATCTTGCCTCTCTCCACGGCGTTCCCAGTGTGCTCATCGAGCGCGGCCAGCTCAGCCTGTTCAGCCGGGAGGAGATCGAGGCGGACAAGGCCGATGTGCGCAACATCCTGCGCCGGCTCGGCGTGCTGGATGGGGACTGGATCCGCTATCCCAAGCAGGAGCTATTGGAGTATAACGACGATGCGCCCTGCACCGGCTGCTGGTACCCGGAGAAAAAGCCGGGCGACCGTTTCCGGAAAGGCGAAAAGCTTGGCGAGATCCGCGACTATTTCGGCAAAAGCATCTTTACGGAGCTCGCACCCGCAGACGGGGTGCTGCTGTATCAGACCGCGTCGTTGAATATCATTGAGAAAGGCCCGATGGTGAGTTATGGTGTGCCGAGACCCGATCCTTGAAGAGAATAAAAACTACTGGACCGACCGTGCCCCCGGCTATTCGGAGGTCAACCGGCTGGAGCTGGCTACGGCGCAGCGGCAGAGGTGGAAGAACTGCATATGTGAAGAGCTGACGCGGCGGTTCCCCGATCGTCCGCTCGCCGACTTGCAGGTGCTGGAGGTCGGCACCGGGCCGGGCTTCTTTGCCATCCTGCTGCGCGAGCTGGGCTGCGCCGTGACGGCCATCGACCTCACCCGTGCCATGCTCGCCGAGGCAAAAGAAAACGCCGGCCCTCTGGCCGACGAGATATGTTTTATGGAAATGAACGCCGAGGCGCTCTCCTTCGCGCCCGAGCGCTTCGACGCGGTCATCAGCCGCAATCTGACATGGAATCTGCCGCACCCCGATCGGGCGTATGCCGAGTGGACGCGGGTGCTGAAGAAGGGCGGCGTGCTGCTGAATTTTGACGCGAACTGGTACGCCTATCTCTTTGATGAGGACGCGCAGGCGGCCTGGGACCGTGACCGCAGGAGCAGCGCCGAACGCGGCGTCCGGGATCAGAACGTAGAGGCCGAGGGCGAGCACTTCGATGTGATGGAGGAGATCGCCCGCCGCGTGCCGCTGTCAAAAATCGCGCGCCCCGCGTGGGATCTGCAGCAGCTTGCCTCCCTCGGCATGAAGGCCGAGGCCGATGAGACAGTCTGGAAGCGCGTCTGGTCGGAGGAGGAGACGATCAGCTTCGCCTCTACCCCGATGTTTCTGGTGCGGGGACGGAAATAGCTGCCTTTGTTTTTCCCTGTCCGGGATAAAACCGAACCGAAACAGCAGGATTTTTTTGCGCCGCGCTCTTGACACACGCGCGCGGCAGTGATATCATCCGGTTTGAATTAAATGCGTCTAACCAGCTGGCTTTTCAAGGAGGTATCCCATGTATCAGATCACACTGAATATAGACGGCATGATGTGCGCCATGTGCGAGAGCCACGTCAACGACGCGGTGCGCAATGCGTTTCCGGTCAAGAAGGTCACGTCCTCGCACAGCCGGGGCGAGACGGTCATCCTCTCGGAGCAGCCGGTGGATGTGGAGGCGCTGAAGGCTGCCATTGCCGAAACGGGCTACACCGTGACCGGCGTGCAGACCCGGCCCTATGAGAAAAAAGGCTTCTTCTCGTTCCTGAAAAAGTAACAGCCCGGTGTTTCTGGCCGGGCTGATCATGCAAAACAGGAGGTATCTCGTTATGAGGATCTTGGTGTACGGCGCAGGCGTTCAGGGCTGTCAGCTGGCCCACAGTCTGGCACAGAACAAGAAAAATGTGGTCACCCTGCTGGCCCGGGGCGAGTGGAAGGCGGTCATTGACCAGAAGGGCCTGACCATCCGCCACATGCTCCAGCGGAAAACAACGGTGGATCGGATGCAGACAACAGATGTGCTGGCCCCCGAGGATGTGTATGACCTTGTGTTTGTCACGGTGCAGGCCGGGCAGCTGGCCGATGTGCTGCCCATCCTCAAAGCAAACCGGAGCCAGTACTTCATCTTTGTGGGCAATGATCCCTATGCGCTGGAGATGCTGCAGGCCATGCAGCGCCCGGTGGATAAGATCGCCTTTGGCTTCCAGAACAATGCAGGCCACCGGGAGCATGACCGGCTGGTCAGTGTGCACATGGGGATGGGAATGACTGTCGGCGGCGCAACCGCACCCCTGTCCGGCGCGTTCCGCCTGCGGCTGCAGGCTGCCTTTGAGGGGACTCATTACAAGCTGACCTATTACAGTGATATGGACGAGTGGCTCAAGAGCCACATCGCCTTTATCCTGCCCTGCGCCTATGCCTGCTATGCGGTGGATGGGGAACTTTCCCGCACCACAGTGGAACAGCGCAGGATGATCGTGGATGCCGCCTGGGAGTGCTGTGAGATGCTGAAAGCGGCAGGTGTTCCCGTGAGCGATGCGGAGAACACCGACCGCTACCGCGAGGGCACCAAACAGCGGAAAAAGACCGAGCGGATGGTCTACTGGATGGCGCAGACGGTCGTTGGGAAGTGGTGCATTTCGGATCACGCCATGCGTGCGGTGAGCGAGATGCAGTATCTGGATGAAGCGTTTGCCGCCCTGCGCGCCACCACATTGGTGGAGATGACTGCCTGGGATGAACTGCGCAGATCCCTGCCCAGAAAGAAGTAAGAGCCGGAAAATGTCCGGAGCATGAGAAAAAGCCTGTCGGTTTTTGCGCTGACAGGCTTTTTTCTATTGGTTCCGTGCCCAGAAGGCGGCAAGCTGCTGCTCCAGCTCTGTGGTGCTGCGCAGGTATTGGAGCTGGTGCCAGTGGCGGGGGAACAGGCGGGTGTATTCGGCGCGGGCAAAGCGGTCATCCAGCAGAAGCACCACGCCTCTGTCCTCCTGCGTGCGGATGACCCGGCCCGCCGCCTGCAGCACTTTGTTCATGCCCGGGAAACGGTAAGCGTAGTCGAAACCGGTGCCGCCCGCCTCGTCATAGTAACGGCGCAGGATCTCCTGACGGGGGTTCACCTGAGGCAGGCCTACCCCCACGATGGCACACCCGATGAGCCGGTCGCCCACCAGATCCACGCCCTCGCCGAAGATGCCGCCCATGACCCCGAAGCCCAGCAGCGTTTTTGCGGGGCTTGGGCCGAACTGTTCCAGAAAGGCCGCCCGGGCCGCGTCGTCCAGACCACTCTCCTGGGCCAGCGTTCCGATGTCCGGGTAACGGGCGGTGAAGTCCTCGTGCACCTGCCGCAGATAGGCGTAGCTGGGAAAAAAGGCCAGATAGTTGCCCACCTTGGCCCGGGCCAGTGCGGCCAGCGCATCTGAGACGGCCTGCACGCTGGCCTCCCGGTCCCGGTAGCGGGTGGAGATGCCGGGCAGGCAGTAGAGCCCCAGATGTTCGGGCGGAAACGGGCTTTCCAGTGCCACAGCCCGGGCATCGGGACAGCCCAGCACGGAGCGGTAGTAGCCCGGCGGGGTGAGTGTTGCGCTGAACAGTGCCGCGGCCCGCCCGGCGGCAAGGCTGGCATCCACAAAGGGGGCAGGGTCAAGGCAGAGCAGCTCCCATTCCAGCTCGCTGCCCCGGGCTGTCAGCTGGGTGACAAAATGCGCGTCGTACCGCTCTGCCGCCCGGGTGATATCCTGCACCGCAAAGTAGAGCTCCAGCAGCTGGGCGTGGGCATCGGCCTCCGGGTTGGCCTCCAGCCATTCCTGCAGGGGGGCCTGCAGGCTGAACAGCAGTCGGAGCAGCTCCTTCGGCAGCTCTTGCAAAAAGACTGTGCCATCCTGCGCCAGCAAAGGCTCCGGCAGCGGGAAGGCGGCTTCTGCCGGTTCGGTGTCCAGAAGGCTGGTCTGTTGGGTGAGATCCTCTGCCGGCGATTCGGTGGGCGATGGACCCCGGCGGGGGGCCAGCTTCGTTACCGCCCGGCGCGCTTCCAGAAAGCCTTTGTCTGCCTTTGTCAACGCAGTTTTCAGTGCGCTTTTTCCTTTGCCGATGGCCCGTCTGGCATCGGTCAGGCTGCTCTTGCAGAACCGTGCCGAGTACATGGCTCTGGCCCGGTCCGGCAGGTTGTGGGCCTCGTCGATGAGAAAAAGGTAGTCGCCCGCCGCATCGAAAAAGCGTCGCAGGTGCACGGTGGGGTCGAACAGATAGTTGTAGTCCCCGATGACCACATCACACCACTCGCTCAGGTCCAGCCCCAGCTCAAAAGGGCAGACCCTGTGCCGCCGGGCAGTCTCGGTCAGGGCGGCCCGGTCATAGGGGACGGCGCTGTCCAGCAGGTCGGCCAGCGCATCCTTCAGCCGCTCGTAGTAGCCGTTGGCGTAGGGGCAGGCTTCCGGCAGGCAGGCGGGACGGCCCTCAGCATCCTTGCACAGGCAGGCCTTCTCCTTGGCCGAAAGGGTCACGTTGCGCAGGGAAAGCGCCGGGTCTGCCGCCCGCAGACGGGCCAGTGCATCCTCAGCAGCGGCCTGTGTCGTGTTGCGGGCGGTCAGGTAGAAGATCTTTTCCCCCTTGCCCTCGCCCATGGCTTTCAGGGCAGGGAAGAGGGCACTCATCGTTTTGCCGATGCCGGTGGGTGCCTGGCAGAACAGCCGGGTACCGCCCTTCTGCTCTGCCTTGCCCGCAGCACAGGCGCGATAGACCTCCCCGGCAAGGGCGCGCTGTCCGGGACGGTAAGCGG
>ERZ773178.3955-NODE-3955-length-11722-cov-12.886003_pt1 | contig 11722 bp, 8 predicted proteins | sample MGYA00580533_ERZ773178 | MGnify/ENA primary metagenome ERZ773178 (study PRJEB29015, sample SAMEA2737859) | human gut metagenome | biome: human gut; feature: human-associated habitat; material: faeces | place: China | collected 2012 ...
TCGGCATGGGCAACAACCCCATGGTCGGCGCTACCGTTGCCTGCGCTGTTGCTGCAGCTCAGGCCAACGCCTAATCTTTTCCTAAGTTTCAGCGAGGGGGAGCTGCTCTCCGAATGAGCAGCTCCCCCTTTTTTGCTGATAGATATCCGAACACAAGCAACCCAAAGTAAGAAGGAAGAAACAATGAAAAAGAATCAGATCCGCAAGAGCGTGGCTGCGCTGGCCATGGCGGCTGTTGTAAGCGTCAGCCTGCTGGGCTACGGCTGCGGCAGCAAGTCTGCCTCCTCCACCGCAGGCGTGTCCGGCGAGTTCACCGGTACAGCCAAGGGTATGGGCGGCGATGTTACCGTCACTCTGACTTTGACCGACGGCAAGATCACCGGCTGTACCGCTGAGGGCAAGGATGAGACCCCCGGCATCGGCACCATGGCTCTGGAGCAGCTGCCCGGCGCGATTGCCGAGAGCGGCAGCATTGCCGTGGACGGCGTGGCCACTGCAACCATCACCTCCGACGCCATCAAGGAGGCTGCTGCTGCCGCTCTGGTCGCAGCCGGCCTGAACGCTGATGACTACAAGACCGAGGTCAAGGCCGACACGACCAAGGCCGAGGACTCCACCATTGATGCAGACATTGCCATCGTGGGTGCAGGCGGTGCAGGCATGACTGCTGCCATCACTGCTGCTGCCGAGGGCAAGAGCGTGGTCATTCTGGAGAGCCAGCCCATGGTGGGCGGCAACTCCGTGCGCGCTACCGGCGGCATGAACGCCGGCAAGACCGTGTATCAGGACGAGAACGAGTTCGGCGAGTCCGCAGGCGTGGAAAAGACCCTCAAGACCGCTGCTGAAAAGTATGCCGACAACGCTACCATCACCGCTCTGGCCAAGACTGTTTCTGAGCAGTGGGCTGCTTATCAGGCAGACCCCAAGGGCTACTTCGACTCTGTGGAGCTGATGGAGCTGGACACCATGATCGGCGGCAAGGGCATCAACGACCCCGCTCTGGTGGAGACTCTGTGCTCTAACAGCGCTGACGCCATCGACTGGCTGGACGAGCACGGCATCACCCTGCACAGCGTTTCCAGCTTCGGCGGCGCATCCGTCAAGCGTATCCACCGCCCCGTGGATGCTGAGGGCAAGACCCTTTCTGTGGGCTCCTACATGATCCCCCTGCTGCAGGAGAACTGCGACAAGGCCGGCGTGCAGACCCTGCTGAACACCACCGCTACCGAGCTGCTGACCGATGCAAACGGTGCCGTTGTGGGCGTGAAGGCTACCGGCTCCACCGGCGAGACCATCACCGTGAATGCCAAGGCTGTGGTGCTGACCACCGGCGGCTTCGGCGCAAATCTGGACATGGTCACCGAGTACAAGCCCGAGCTGAAGGGCTTTATGACCACCAACGCCGCAGGCGCACAGGGTCAGGGCATTGAGATGGCTACCGCTGTGGGCGCTGACACTGTGGACATGGATCAGATCCAGATCCACCCCACCGTGGAGGCTAACACCGCCGCCCTGATCACCGAGGGTCTGCGCGGCGATGGCGCTGTGCTGATCAACGCCGAGGGCAAGCGCTTCATCGACGAAGTTGGCACCCGTGACGTGGTTTCCGCTGCCGAGATCGCTCAGACCGGCAGCTACAGCTGGCTGGTGGTGGATCAGGCTATGGTCGATGCTTCCAGCGTCATTCAGGGCTACATCAAGAAGGGCTACACCGTGACCGGCCAGACCTACGAGGAACTGGCAAAGGCTATGGGCGTGGACGAGGCTGCTTTTGCCGAGACCATGAAGACTTGGAACGGCTACGTTGAGGCCAAGAACGACCCCGACTTTGGCCGCACCAGCTTTGCAAAGGCTTTGGATACCGCTCCCTACTACGCCATCAAGGTCACCGCAGGTGTGCACCACACCATGGGCGGTCTGAAGATCAACACCAACACCGAGGTGCTGAAGGCTGACGGCTCTGTGATCCCCGGCCTGTTCGCAGCAGGTGAGGTGACCGGCGGCGTGCACGGTGCAAACCGTCTGGGCGGCAACGCTGTGGCCGACTTTACCGTCTTTGGCCGCATTGCCGGTGCAGCTGCCAGCAAGTACGCTGCATGAGCATAAAGCAAAAAAATTCTGACACCGCCGCCCCCAAGGGCAGTGCGTGGAAGAAAAATGTGATCTTTGCACTGGTGGTGCTGGCGCTGGCCGCAGGTATTTTTCTTGCGGTGCGGGCGCAGCACCCCGCCAAGGGCAGCGGCTTACAGGCCGTTGTGGATTTCGGTGACGGCGTTACCGAGACCTTGCCCCTTGCGCAGGATCACGATTACCTGTACGAGGTGGGGGACTACATCGTGCACCTGCAGGTGAAGGATGGCGCCATCGCGTTTTTGGACAGTCAGTGCCCGGATCATGTCTGTGAGCAATTCGGCTGGCTGGACAAGGACGGCGCATGGGCCGCCTGTGTGCCCGCAGGGGTGTATGTGGTGGTAGAGCCCACCGCAGACGCAGGGTAAAAACAAAGGAAACAGCACCCGGAGGAAAACCTCCGGGTGCTGTTTTTTGCTTGAATAAAAGCCATTCTTTGTAAAAAAAGTCTGAAACTTTGTGGAAATGCCGTGAAACGAAAATTGGACGCTTGTTTATCGGGGCAAAATGCGATACACTACAAATATGAGTTTCTGATGGATGCTTTTTACAAAAAAAGCATCTTGTCATAAAAGAACCTAGGAGGAACGGCAAGAATGATCTGGAAAAAGTCTAAACAGCCCGCCGACTCGCAGCAGGACGCAGCGGCTGCACCGAAAAAAGGCGGCGCGGCGGCATTTGCCAAAAAGAACTGGAAGTGGCTGGTGCCGGTAGCCATCGTGGTGCTGGCAGGCGGCTGGTGGCTGCTGAAGCCCAAGAGCGCAAAGCCCGCAAACGTGGATACTTCCTATACGGAAGCAGCGCCCGAGACCCGGGATGTCTCCAACACGCTCAGCGGCACCGGCACGTTGAAGCCCGCCAATACTTACAGCGTCAAGTCGCTGGTGACCGGCAAGGTGCTGACCGGCAGCTTTGAAGAGGGCGATATCGTGGAAGAGGGTACTGTGCTGTACACGGTGGATTCCTCCGACGCTACCACCAAGGTGGAGCAGGCAGCTATCACCCTGCAGCAGGCGCAGCGCAGCTACGATAAGACCGCAGACCGCCAGTATGTCCGCGCCGAGGTGGCGGGCGTCGTCAGCAGCCTGAAGGTGAACAAGGGCGATGAGGTAAAGAGCGGTCAGGAAGTGGCTGTGGTGCGGGACAGCTCCAAGATGAATCTGGTGCTGGAGTTCCCGGCTGCGGATGCCGCCAATTTCTCGGTAGGGCAGACCGCCGAGGTGACGCTGGACGGTACCTTTGAGGTGCTGCCCGGCACTATTACCTCTGTGACCGGCACCGATGCCTTGAGCACCGGCAATCTGCTCACCCGCACTGTGACCCTCTCGGTGTCCAACGCAGGCGGTCTGACCACGGCACAGGCGGCAACGGCTACTGTCAACGGGGTCAGCTCCATTGCAGCGGCAAACTTCCAGTATCAGGCCGAGCGCACCCTGACTGCGCTGTCTTCCGGTACTGTCACCGCCATCAATGTGCGGGAGGGCGGCAGCGTGAACAAGGACGATATCATCCTGACCCTCAGCGGTGAGGACCTGACCGAGTCCATCCAGTCTGCCTCCGAGACCCTGCGCGGTGCGGAGCTGTCCATGCAGAATATGCAGGACGCTATGGATAACTACACCATCACCTCACCCATCAGCGGCACCATCATCGAAAAGAATGCCAAGGTGGGCGATGCCCTGAGCACCGGCAGCGACCTGTGTACCATCTACGACCTGAGTTATCTGGAAATGACCATCAACGTGGACGAGTTGCAGGTCAGCAGCCTGAAAGTGGGGCAGACCGTACAGGTGACTGCAGACGCCGTGAAGGATAAGACCTACGAGGGCGTGGTCACCCGTGTGTCCATGAAGGGTGATACCAGCGGCGGCACTACCACCTACCCGGTGACCGTACGCATCGACGAGACCGATGGTCTGCGCCCGGGTATGAACGCCAACGCCGAGATCGTGGTGGCGCAGGCGAAAAATGCGCTCACGGTGCCTAACGCCGCCATCGTGCGGGGCAATTATGTGCTGGTGCGGCAGGACTCGCCCAGCGCCGTGAACGCCGATGCCTCCATGAGCGCACCGGAGGGTTATGTGTACGTCAAGGTCAAGACCGGTGTCAGCGATGACAACTATACGCAGGTGACCAGCGGCCTGTCCGAGAGCGATACCATCGCCTACGACCCCAGCTCTGTGAGCAGCGACAGCTACTACGACTACGGCTCTGGCGGCTATGACGATATGGACGGCGGAGAGCTCGAGGATGCCGGAAACGCCGCAGACCTCACTGAGGGCGGCGAGGAGACGCTGCCGGAGGAGACGGAAAACGGTGAAGCCCCCGCAGCGGACGCTGAAGAGCCGGCAGACGGCATCGACCCCGCTGAGGCCGGTGCAGTTGTGGTGGATTGACACAGGAGGGATGAATGAGCGCTCTGATCGAGTTTGATGAGGTCTGCAAATATTACCAGATGGGCGATACCACGGTAAAGGCTGCCGACCACATCACCATGAAAATCGAAAAAGGCGAGTTCGTGGCCATCGTGGGCCAGTCCGGCTCGGGCAAATCCACCTGCATGAACATCATTGGCTGTCTGGATGTGCCCACCCACGGCACCTACCGGCTCAACGGCCGGGACGTGGGCAAGATGAACCGCAACGAGCTGGCCGCCATCCGTAACGAAATGCTGGGCTTTATCTTCCAGCAATACAATCTGCTGCCCAAGCTGAACCTGATGGAAAACGTGGAGGTGCCGCTGGTGTATGCGGGCATCTCCCGCGCCGACCGCCACATCCGCGCCCGGGAGGTGCTGGAGCAGGTGGGGCTTGGCGATAAGCTGAAAAATCGCCCCAACCAGCTTTCCGGCGGTCAGCAGCAGCGTGTGTCCATCGCGCGGGCACTGGTGCGCAACCCTCCGGTCATTCTGGCGGACGAGCCCACCGGCGCGCTGGACTCCCATACCGGCCGCGAGGTGCTGGGGCTTTTGCAGCAGCTGCACAAGCAGGGACACACCGTAGTGCTGATTACCCACGACAACTCCATTGCCGTGCAGGCCGACCGCATCATCCGGCTGGAGGACGGTCAGGTGGTGTATGACGGCGACTCCCACGCACCGGAGGCCATGGTGCAGCCTACTTTGCTGCCCGAAACGCCGGAAAAGGAGGAACAGGCATGATCTTTGAAACCTTCCGGCAGGCCATCCAGAACGTGTGGAGCAACAAGCTGCGCACCTTTCTGACCATGCTGGGCATCATCATCGGCGTGATGGCGGTCATCGTCATCGTAGGTCTGGGCAACGGCATGACCAAAAGTATGCGGGACAGCTTTTCCGCACTGGGCACTAACACCCTGAGCATTCAGGTGTGGGGCTACGGCTCCCGTACCGTGCCGGTGGAGGAGATGTACGATATCTGCCAGCGGCATTCCGACCTGATCAAGGCGGTGTCGCCCCAGATCGAGTTCAGCGGCAACGCCAGCGGCACGCTGAAGATCGGCACCACCAGCTACCGCTGGTCCCATATAAGCGGCGTGGACGAAAGCTACACCGAGATGAAAAACTACCAGCTCGCGCAGGGACGCGGCCTGCAATACATGGATATGCAGGACAACAAGCAGGTCTGCATCATTGGCGATTACCTGAACCGGGTGGCCTTTGGCGGCAACGGTGTGGGGCAGACGCTCAAGATCGGTGCTAACAAGTTCCGCATCGTGGGCGTGCTGGCAGCCAAGGTCAGCGACCCTACCATGCAGCAGGGCAGCGACGATGACTGCGTTTACCTGCCCTATACCACCGTGATGCGGCTCTCCAGCCAGAGCTCGGTCAACAACTATACGGCGGTGATGACCGACGAAAACTTTGCCAACGAGGCCAAGACCACCATGGAAGAGGAACTGATGTCGATCCTCAAGACCGAAAACGGCTACTATGTGTACAGCGCCAGCGAGTGGCTGGAGGAAATGAACAAGATGATCAACATGGTCATCGTGGTGCTCACCGGCATTGCCAGCATCTCGCTGCTGGTGGGCGGCATCGGCATCATGAACATCATGCTGGTGTCGGTAACCGAGCGCACCCGTGAGATCGGCATCCGCAAGGCACTGGGTGCCAAGGAGCGCACCATTCTGGCGCAGTTCGTGGTGGAAGCTGCCACCACCTCGGCGCTGGGCGGTGCGCTGGGCATCGCACTGGGCTATGCGGTGAGCATGGCGGCCAACAAGGTGCTGCCCATGTTCATGAGCGATACCGCCATCACGGTGAGCCCGTCGTTCAACTCCATCGTGGTGGCTTTTGGCATCTCGGTGGGCATCGGTGTGCTGTTCGGCTATCTGCCGGCCCGGCGCGCGGCACGTCTCAATCCCATCGAGGCGCTGCGCTACGACTGAGCCCGAAGAAAGGGGAATACCTATGAAAAAACGTTTTCTCGCACTTTTGCTGGCGGTGAGCATGGCGGTGTCCATGCTGGCCATGCCGGCGGCTGCGCTGGGCAGTGCCAGCAACACGGCCGTGCAGACGGCCATCACGCTGGGCGGTATGGACGCCGGGCAGACCGGCAGCCTGGACGCCGCCGTCACCCGCGGGGCCTTTGCCCGCATGCTGGTGGCGTTCTCGGCGTACCGGGAGAGCGCAGCCTCCCAGGGGGCTGTGGGCACCCTGTATAAGGACGTGCCCGGCTCTTCGCAGTGGGCACCCTACATCCGCATTGCGGTGCAGCAGGGCTGGATGAACGGCTACACGGACGGCACCTTCCGCCCGGACAACGCCGTCACGCTGGAAGAAGCCTGCACGGCCGTGCTCAAGCTGCTGGGCTACAAGATGACAGATCTGAACGGTGCCTTCCCGGCGGCGCAGCTGAACAAGGCTCAGGAACTGGGCCTGCGCAGCCAGCTGAACAGGGCACAGGGCCAGACCATGAACTATGAGGACTGCGCCATGCTGCTGTACAACGCCCTCACGGCCAACACGGCCTCCGGCGGAGCCTATGGCAGCACCCTGGGCTTTACCGTGGCAAATGGTCAGGTGGACACCTCCACGGTGCTGCTCAGCAGCCTGAAGGGACCCTTTGTGGCGTCGGAGGGCACCCAGCTGCCCTTTGCACCGGTGAGCGTGTACCGCAACGATAAGGTGTCGGAGTCCGGCGAACTGAACAAATACGATGTGTATTATTACAGCGAGAGTCTGCAGACGGTATGGATCTATACCCGCCGCGCCGCAGGTCGCATCACAGCAGTTTCGCCCAGCGCCAGCGCTCCCACGGCGGTGACCGTGGCCGGTACCAGCTACCAGCTGGGCAGCTCGGCGGTGGCGTCCAAGATCTCGTCCTTGAACGGCGGCGGCGTGGGCGAAGTGGTCACCCTGCTGCTGGGCATGGACAATGAGGTGGCAGATGTGGTCACCGGCGAAGAGGCCGACAGCGTGTTCTACGGCGTGGTGCAGACGGCCACCCGCTCCCTTGTGGAGGACAACGGTGCCGACGTGCTGCAGCGCGTGGCAGTGATGTGCACCGACGGCATCACCCGCACGGTGAACGTGGACAAAAGCCTGAACTACCCCGCCGGCTGGATGGTGCGCATCGACGTGACGCCGGAAGGCGAGAACGTGACCGCTATTGAAAACCGGACCATCAGCGGCACGGTGAGCGCAGACGCCACCATGCTGGGCGACCATAAGCTGGCAGACGACGTGCAGATCTTGGATACGACTACGGAGGGTGTGGCTGGGACGGTTCGTCCCAGCCGCCTATCCGGGACGAAACTGAACATGCTGAATGTCCGCTACTATACGCTTAACGACAACGGTGAGATCGACCGCCTGATCCTCAACGATGTCACCGGCGACCTGTGGAAGTACGGCGTGCTGGACGATATCCGCAACATTGCGGCCAACCTGCCCTCCACCAAGACCCCTGCCACTGCAGGGGATTCTGAGGGCGAAGGCTCTGATGCAGCCACTGGGGTGCTGAAGGACCTGCGGAGCGTGCTGGTGCCTACCACCAGCGAGATCCTGTGGGGCGTCATCAACGGCGATATCCTCCAGACCGTGTGGAATAAGGTCACCAGCAGCACCGGCTCCCTGGTGAGCATCGGCGTCAAACAGCTGGCTAAGGTGGTAGGGGAGCCTTATGGCACCATCCTGAACTATGTGGGCGGCGGTGCCACCTATGTGTGCTATGTCAATGGACAGCTTACCAGCTACACCACCTCCATCAAATACCCGGTGCTGGCCGGCGGCCTGGCCGTGCGGCAGGAAGTGAACGGTTCGGTCAAGGCGATGATTCAGCTGATGCCCATGAAGATCGACAAGGTGGGTGCCGCGTCGGTGCTGTCCGGTTCCACCCGCTATGAGGTAGCGGACAATGCCCAGGTGTACCTGTGGTACAAGGGCCAGTATTATGCCACGAAGCTGGCCGAGGTGAACTCGGACGATTACTACCTCACCGGCTGGTACGACAACTTTGGCTGCGCCGCGGGCAAGCGCGTCCGCGTGATCGTGGCCGTGAAGAAGGACTGATGCGCTATTACAGCGCCCCGCGCCGGGCACTGCGCGGGGTACGGCAGCTGCTTTATCCGCGTCGGTGCCCCTTCTGCAATGCGGTGCTGGGCAGCATAAGGACCTGCCCGGACTGTGCGGAAGAAGTGGACCGGCTGCGCCGGAAGCCCGGCATCCGGCTGGACGCATCGCAGCATTATCTGGGCGGCCTGAGCGGCGCAGCGGCACCGTTCCGGTATGAGGGCTGCGTGCGGCGGGCCATCCTGCGGGCAAAGTATCAGGCTGCACCATGGACGGCGGTGGAGCTGGGCGTGGTGCTGGCAGAGTTTGCCTTTGGCAGCGAGGTCCGGATGAGGGGCGCGGAACCGGTGCCTCAGCGGGTGGAAGGTGCCCGGCTCGGCTATGACTGCATCGTGCCGGTACCGGCGTCCAGCCGCAGACGCGGGTACAATGTACCGGAACGCATGGCGCAGCCGCTGGCAGAGGCACTGGACCTTCCGCTGGAAACAAAGGCTCTTGGTCCTGCCCGCCGGAAGGACCGGCAGGCAGGACTGCCCTTTGAACAGCGCCTGGCCAATGTGGCCGGTGCGTTCCGCGTGCAGGACCCGGACCTCATAGAGGGCCGCCGCGTGCTGCTGGTGGACGATGTGATCACCACCGGTGCTACGGCTGCCGCCTGTGCACAGGCTCTGCTTTCGGCGGGTGCGGAGAGCGTGTTTGCGGTGGCTGTGGCTACGGTGGAATTTCCGCCCATTGCCCAGCCGACCCTGCCCTTGCAGGAGGATGCGGACGAAGAAATTTAAAAAAAGTTGCCGAAAAGTGCTTGACAAAATGCGAGAAGTCGGGTATACTAATCAAGCTGTGAGCGACAAACGCTTACAGATATCCGGGTGTAGCGCAGTTTTGGTAGCGCGCTTGAATGGGGTTCAAGAGGCCGTGAGTTCGATTCTCGCCACTCGGACCAAACAAAAATAATCCGAACTTGTTTCCGATAGGAGATGGGTTCGGATTATTTGTTTTCTGCGGAAAACAGACTTGCATTTATCAAAAAATAACCGAACCTTGCGACTGTTGATGGAATGTGCTGCAGAGTTCGGGCAGATCCTGTAAGGAGGGTCATATTATGAATACCACATTGCGGCGGGATGCGGATGAGATCATCCGTGCCAGCATTCAGGCGGTGCTGCCGGATAAAGCTGTGTGCCGCGCGCTGGAAAACTTTCAGCCCAGAGGCGGCAGAGTGCTGCTGGTGGCGGCAGGCAAGGCTGCATGGCAGATGGCGCACGCCGCCGTGCAGGCACTGGGGCGCGTGGACGGCGGCGTGGTGGTGACCAAATACGGCCATGTGAAGGGCAAAATCCCCGGCATAAGCTGTTATGAGGCGGGCCATCCCGTGCCGGATGCCAACAGCTTTGCAGCCACCGAAAAAGCCTTGGCGCTGGTACAGGGGCTGACCGAAGAGGATACCGTGGTGTTTCTGCTTTCCGGCGGCGGCAGCGCTCTGTTTGAACAGCCGCTTGTCCCCGGCGGGGAATTACAGGACATCACCAATCAGCTCCTTGCCAGCGGAGCGGACATTGTGGAGATAAACACCATCCGCAAGCGGCTGTCCGCTGTCAAGGGCGGGCGGTTCGCGCAGGCCTGTTCGCCTGCAAAGGTGTTCAGTATCGTGCTCAGCGATATTCTGGGCGACCCGCTGGATATGATCGCCAGCGGCCCGGCGGTGCCGGATTCCTCCACCTGTGCACAAGCGCTTGCCATTGCGGAAAAATACCAGCTGCGCTTATCGGCGCAGGCAAAGGCGCTGTTGGTGCAGGAAACGCCGAAAGCCCTTGACAACGTGACGACCCAGATCACCGGCAGTGTGCGGGAGCTGTGCGCCGCTGCTGCCGAAGCTTGCCGGAAACTGAGCTATGCACCGCTGCTCCTCACCGACCGGCTCTGTTGCGAAGCCAAGGAGGCGGGCAGCTTTCTGGGAGCCATCGCCCGCACCCATGCGGGGCAGGGGAAAAAGCTGGCCTTTATCGCAGGCGGGGAAACGGTGGTGCACCTGACCGGCAAAGGGCTGGGCGGGCGCAATCAGGAGCTTGCTCTGGCCGCTGCTCCGGCGCTGGCCGGACAAAACGCGGCAGTGTTCTCGGTGGGCAGTGACGGCACCGACGGCCCTACCGATGCCGCCGGCGGCTATGCGGACGGCGACACCGCTGCGGCACTGGCGGCAGCGGGCTGGAACCTGTTCGACACCCTGCAAAACAACGATGCCTACCACGCCTTGCAGGCGGTGGAAGGGCTGATCATCACAGGCGCTACCGGTACCAACGTCAATGATGTTGCCGTAGTGCTGATTGGGGGAGAAGCGCAGGCGGACGCCTGAACCCTGCTTGCCCGGTGCACGGTGCTTCTATAACATTTGACCCCGTTTTGCCCGCTTTACCCGGGCAGGCGGGGATTTTTTGTTGGAAGTACTTGACAATTTTTTCATAAAGTGATATGATTTTGATATCAGAAAGAAATGCTTCCGACCCTGATAAGGAGGGACCTGTTATGGAAGAGAAAATTTTGAATACCCGCAAAAACGGTATGGCTATGCTGTTGCTCACGTTGCTGGGCTATGTGGCAGCCATCGCCCTGTTCATCTACAGCATCACCCTGCTGAGTGCAGACCGGATGCTTCTGGGCGTGCCGCTGCTGATTTTGTCCATTGCGTATTGGATCGCAGGCATTTTCCTGTTCTGCGGCCTTAAGGTGTTAAAGCCGCAGGAGGCGTTGGTGCTCACCCTGTTTGGTGATTACATCGGCACCCTGAAGGGACAGGGCTTTTACTGGGTAAACCCCTTCTGTACCGCCGTCAACCCCGCCGCCGGCACCCGCCTGAGCCAGAGCGGAGATGTGAACAGCAAGGAGAACAGCGTGGCTGCGCTGTTTGGCAGTAACGGCCAGAACAGCCAGATGACCGCCGAGTCCATGAGCAAGAAGATCTCCCTCAAGATGATGACCCTGAACAACTCCCGCCAGAAGATCAATGATTGTCTGGGCAACCCGGTGGAGATCGGCATTGCGGTCATCTGGCGCGTGACCGATACCGCAAAGGCCGTATTCAATGTGGACAACTACAAGGAG
>ERZ773178.3958-NODE-3958-length-11710-cov-9.792964_pt1 | contig 11710 bp, 7 predicted proteins | sample MGYA00580533_ERZ773178 | MGnify/ENA primary metagenome ERZ773178 (study PRJEB29015, sample SAMEA2737859) | human gut metagenome | biome: human gut; feature: human-associated habitat; material: faeces | place: China | collected 2012 ...
TAATATAAGTTATTGATTTACAGACGATTAAATATTAATTTAACGCAGTATTGATAGTAAGAAATGAAACATTATATATATATGTTGATGTTGGCATTGGTGATGGGCCTGGGCTTCGTGTCTTGCTCAGACAATGACCCGGACGATCCAACCATCTTCCCTGTTACCTCTCCGCAGAGAGACAACCTGGACTTGTGGTTGCAGAAGAACTACACCAGTCCTTACAACATCGATTTCAAGTATAAGATGGAGGACATCGAGTCTGACTATACTTATACCCTGACTCCAGCCGACTCGGCAAAGTCTGCCAAGCTGGCTATCATCATCAAGTATCTCTGGCTCGATTCATACGCCGAGGTGCTGGGTCCTGATTTCGTGAAGCACAATGTGCCAAGAGTGATTCACCTGATTGGTAGTCCGGCTTACAACAGCAACGGAACCATAGTTCTGGGTACTGCCGAGGGCGGCTTGAAGGTAACACTCTACATGGTGAACAACCTGACCGATGCCATGCTTGAGAGCTATGCATCGATGACTCAGTATTACTTCCACACCATGCACCACGAGTTCACCCACATTCTGAACCAGAAGAAGCCTTACGACACATCTTATAACAAGATTACCGAGTCGGGCTACGTGAGTGGTAACTGGTATCAGATACCAGATTCTGTGGCTCACGGCAAGGGCTTTGTTACCCCATACGCCATGTCAGAGGGTCTGGAGGACTTTGCCGAGATGCTGTCTACCTATATCACTTATACTCCTGAGCAGTGGCAGGCTATCCTCGACGATGCCCAGAAGGTAGGTGGCGACGAGGCTGTATCTGCATTGAACCAGAAGCTTAACATCGTGAAAAACTACATGCTGGATTCATGGGACGTGAATATCGATGTATTGCGTGCAGCCATCCTGCGTAGAGGCAGTGAGTTGAGTTCTTTGGATTTGGAACATTTAAAATAGAATAGATTTATGAAACATATATTTATAGCTATCGTTTGCTTGTTGGGCAGTATGAGCTTGCAGTCGTGTCTGCACGATGACAAGGAATTCTTCGACGAGTCGGCTGCCAACCGCATCGAGAGCACCGTTGAGAATACCCAGAAGATTCTGGAATCTTCTGAGAACGGATGGCAGCTTCATTATTTCACAGGCAAGGGAATGACCGGTGGCGGCTACACCTTCCTCATGAAGTTTGCCAATGGCAAGGTGACCGTGGCTGGCGATACAGCCGTTGCTGCACCTACCGAGCGCGCCACATCCAGTTATACCGTTGACCGCAGCATGGGACCTGTGCTCTCTTTCAACACCTATAACGACATCTTCCACTTCCTGGGTGAGCCTACCTACGGCGAGATAGAAGGTGAGCAGGGCGACTGGGAGTTCGTGATTACCAAGCTTACAGAAGACAGCATCTTCGTAAAAGGTAAGAAGTGGGAGAACGAGATGGTATTCACCCGCATGGCTGACGGCGTAGACTGGACTTCCTATCTTGACAGCATCGCCGACGTGCAGAAGCGCCTGGCCGTGAACTACAGCGTGGGTAATTCTTCGGATGCCAGCAAAATGGTGGAGATTAATTCCGCCACACGCCGCATTCTTTCGCGCACTGCCGACGGACAGATGGTAGAGCAGCCTTTCTATGTTACTCCTACCGGTATCCATGCCGTTAACGAGCCTGTGGCTCTGGGTGAGGATAAGGCACAGGACTTCCTGGTAAGCAAGGCAGGTGTGTTGACAGCAAAGGACAACGAGAATCTGACCTTGAATTCCTATGCTCCTGGCATCGATACCTGGGTAGGCAACTGGACACTCTCAGCTATGCAGGGCTCCTGCGATATGACCATCTCGAAGGTGGAAGACCAGGAGAACATGCTGAAGGGTACATTCACCGCTGGCGGATATACCTATAATATCGGATTGAGCTTCAACCCGGAAACGGGTGCCCTCAACCTGCCTTCACAGCTGATTGATGACCCTAGCGGGAGATATCCTGCCCTTTGGCTGATGAACGCCGACCTGAATAAGGGAATATTGCTCGGACAGGGTGGTATGAACATCGTATGGCACGGCGTATCTCAGGAAGGTGACTTCGAGGACGATGGCACACTGGCTTCTGAGGGCTATGCTTCTGATACATTCGTTGCCCTGGCTTGTACCGCAAAAGGAGAGCCTATCAAGGAGAACAACCAGTACGTGTTTGTCATCGAATGGTATTATCTTTCTAATTTGACTCCAAACAAATAATCAAGCAAGATGAAGAAATCTATATATATAATAGGTATAGCTGCCATGGGGCTGATGGCCTCATGCAGCAGCGATAGCGATTATCAGGCTGTGGCTGAGAGCACCATCAACGTGCTCTCTGCCCAGACTTCGCTCGGACCTAATGCCAGCGAGGGTGAAGTAATCGTGGATTGCACTCCTGCCAAGGCTTACACCGACGAGCCTTCATGGCTCAGTGCCAGCATTGAGGGTAGCACCGTGAAATTGGCTGCGATTGCTAATGACTCCCGCCAGTCGCGTAACGCCAAGCTGGTTATCAAGAAGACAGAGGCTGATTCTGTGGTTATCAATGTTTCTCAGTATGGACTGGTGCTCGAGATAAACAAGGCTGATATGATTTTCAGCAACGACGCGGCTACGGAGTTCGTCAAGGCATACAATTCCAACGCTGATGTGAAGGTTATCTATGCTCCTGAGTGGGCAAAGGCTTCGGTGGATACCGTGAGCAAGGAACTGAAGGTATCGCTCAGCGAGAATACTACAGGTCATCTCCGTGCCGACTACATCAAGTATCAGGTGGCAGCCGTTACCGACTCTTTCGTAGTGAAGCAGTTTGACTTCGACAAGGATATTGCCGGCGAGTATGTTTATTCTTACTACGATTTCAACGAGGATGACAAGCTGGAGCAGCAGGTCGTTTATGCTACATTGAGCCGCACCGAGCTTTCTATTCCTGAAATGGGACTGGTATTCCCAATCACTGTGAATGAGAAAACAGGTAGCGTGGAGACCCGCAGCAGCCAGTGCCTGGGTAAGGTGGGTAAGTACTTTATCTACGATACCTTCCTCGACGAGGATGCCGCTTACTACATGGGTTCAGAGTCTGGAGTTATTTCTGCCACATTCAAGTATAGTGAGCAGTATGGCACTTACGGATTCTTTGGCGGTACTGCCTATAATGTCAACAATCAGACGGGCAACTTCCTGGCTATGATTCTGCAGGTGTTCAAGGCGAAGAGTCCTTCCAAGTCTAACTACGTGCTCGATCAGGGTTGGATGGTACAGCCATTCCTCAAGGAAATATCAAAGGGCGGTGATGCATCTTCTGCCAAGCGTCAGGCTCCTGCCCTGGCTCGCCAGATGGGTCCATCTGCCAGCAGTATAGCAGCCAAGCTTGCTGTATGGCAGTCGTATCGCAAATCATCTATCATAAAATAAACTTAATAAAATAAGTAATCATGAGATTATTATCTACACTTTGCCTTTCTTTGCTCCTGGGAGCAAGCGGCACAGCGGCGATGGCCTCCAGCAAGGCATCGTTTGCCAAGAAGTTTAAGAATGCTGATATCCATCGCCTGGTTTCTGTGCCAGGCATGGTGGATCGAAGCAACAGTGCTTACCAGATGCGCCAGGCTGGCTTTGCCAGCATCGGCAATGCTCCTACACGCGTAGGCGATACTCCTACCAATTCGGCTTCGGGCGAGGCTTACGGATGGATTACCGGTTCTGACGGCGGCAACTGGTATTTCACCCAGAGCATCGTTTCTAGAGACTCAGTATACAGCGAGTATTATACTGCTCACTTCCATGAGTCTTCAGAAATCACGCTGTTCGATAACAACCACAAGCAAGTGGGCTCTTTCAGCGTCAAGGTTCCTGAAGGATGGAAGCATGTGGCAAATATCACTCCATACGGTCCTGTTACCAAGAAACTTTTCGATAAGGACGGGAAGTCTAACGAAATCCTGGTGGAGTTCCACGATGCCTTCAACGGCGAAAACAAGTATCTGACTCGTGCCTACGATGTCAATACCGGTGAAATCAAGTTCGAGATGGAGGGTACCGGTCTGGTATTCGATGCATCTAAGGGCTGGAATAGCTACCAGCGCCTGATCATGACTCACGAGTCTGACAGCCTGTATAACATCGATGTCATCGCTCCTCCTGCCTCGGGACAGGACAAGTGGTATGTGGAGCATACCTTCAGCTTCAACATCGATAACCGAATCAGCTATCTGCAGGGTTCCTGCTTCAACTGTATGAACGTGGATGGCATTCCTTACTATGTTCTGGCACAGTATGAGAAGCCATATACCGATACCGATGCAGGTGATGGTAACCTGGATATTACACAGAATCCAGACAACTTCCTGGTGTTGAAAACTTTGGACAAGAACTACAAACAGGTGGATAGCCTCCGTGTTTCCATCAATGCTCCAGAGGGTGTTCCTTACCGTTCTGCTGCCTTCGGTCTCTTCGGCAACAACGACTTGTCAAAGGGCTACTTTAGCAACAACGGCAAATTGAACTACGTGGTAGAGCTTCTCGACTATACTCCTTCTCTGGATGCCGACCTGGCTTCATTCGCCGTTTACGATTCAGAGCATGGTAAGTTGAAGGATATCTGCGACAATGTGACAAGCAACCAGTGGGCTTTGCTGAACACCATCCATGGCAAGTCTGACCAGATGTGGTTCCTGCAGACCCTGGGTACAGGCGAGAGTGCTGGCCAGCAGATTCAGCTGGTAGATGTTCCTTCCTGCGAGAAGGCAGGTGTGTTGCCACAGAACATCGACGGTAACAACATCTCATCTAACTTCGACCGTTACCCAACTTCTGCCAATGCGCAGGGCTATCAGTATGTCATTGCTTTGGCAAATGCTGAGGGTAACGAGGCTGGTGAGGTTCTGGCTCCTATCGCTTGGGTGAACCCAGACTGCACCATCGATCATGTGGACAGACTTAACCTGGGTACAAAGGCTGAGCTCTTCACTCCATTGCTCAACAGCACATCACTCAACCCATATCTCTTTAACACAGATGATGATATGGAATATGTATACCTTGCCAAGAAGCGCCGCGATGATGGTACCAAGCTCGACAACGTATTGGAGATTGCCAAGGTTGACGGAACCGTCCTGAAGTCATGGCGTGGTGATGATACTCATTCTATCTCACAGGCTGGTTTCCCAGTAATGAACGAATTGGGCAAGTACCAGATGTTCGTTGTGTTCAGCGATACTAAGAACAACAAGTATGACATGAGCTTCTACGACCTTCCTTTCACCAAGTTTGAAGAGGGCGGTAAGGGTACTGTAGAGGATCCATACCTGATTTCTACTACTGGTGACTTCCAGCAGATGGCTCTGGAGCCAACCAAGAGCTACAAGCTGGTGGCTGACATCGATATGGCGAAGGCTGCACAGTGGTGGGCTCCTATCAAGAGCTTCACTGGTTCTTTGGATGGTGATGGTCATACTGTATATAACCTCGGTATCAAGACTACAGATGGTCATGTAGGTTTGTTTGGCTCACTCGATATCAATGGTGTTGCCAAGAACCTGAATTTTGTGAACCCTACTGTTGATGTAACTAATACCAACCAGTATATAGGTGTGTTGGCTGGTGAGACCAGCTATTCTACTGATAGCAAGGCTGAGGGTGCCAATGTGGATAATATCTCTGTTTATGGTGCCAAGATTGCCGGCGAGGATGCGATGGTTTCAGCTGCGGGTGGTCTCGTAGGTTGCGCTAATCTCTATACCAATATTGCCAACAGTTCTTTCCAGGGCAAGATTTCTTTGCCTAACTCTGAGAATGTGGGTGGTATCGTTGGTCAGACTCGTACAAGTTCTGGCGTAAATGCATGCTATGCAAATGTAAATGCCACAGCCAAGAGCAATCTGGGTGGTATCGTTGGTATTGCCGGTTCTGTTCAGGATAAGTGTGCGTTCTCCAACTGCGAGGTTCGCGGTAAGTTGACAGCAGAGAATACAGTAGGTGGTTTTATCGGTGATAATTACTTCAACAATATCTCTAATGTGATCAGCCATGCTGATATCGTAGCAACCAACAAGTCTACCTGGAACGGATATGCAGCAGGTGGTATCCTTGGTGTGATGGAGAGTGACTGGTCTGGTAAGGCTGCCGGATCTGTAAAGAACTGCGTCTTCGACGGCTCTATCAAGGCTTTCGAAAATGGTGAAGAGGTAAGCAACCCTGCTACTACTCATCAGATTGCCGGTAGAACTATCGCTGATGAGGACTATGCTGAGGGTGAGACTCCTAAGACAGAGACTCGCCTTTCTAACAACTATACTACCAACAATGTGGGTAGCACAGATGCTGCCAGCGTAGAGGGTGCCTACAAGGCAGCCAAGGAGATGAACAAGGACTTCTTCACAGGTTTGCAGTATGCTTACGGAAGCACTTCTGCTGAGCCTTGGAAGGAGGACGGAAGCAAGATTCCTACTCTTTACTTCAACAATATTGCAAAGGCACTTGCTGTCAGCTCTGATGACGTAACTGTAGGTACTGACGATGAGGGTGCTGTTGTAGTTCAGGTTTCTGTATATGGTATGGAGAACCCAGACCTGGAGTCTGACCTGGAAGTTTCTGCTGTTGGTAATGCTACTGCTACTCTTGGTGAGGCTCATGGCAACAGCATCGACCTGGTTATCAAGGGTACAAAGACGGGTATCGGTGAGGTTACCGTTAGCTTCGGTGAGTTCTCTGCTACAATCAATGTAACAGTTCTCAAGAACTATGTAAGCGGTATCGAGAACGTAGAGGATGCTGCAGCTTTGGTTATCAAGGCAGCCGACGCTCAGATTTCTGCCGAGGGTGCTGACGCTATCTATGTTTACAGCGTAAACGGCAAGCTCGTAGGCAAGACTTCTGGTGCTGCATTCAGCACAGCAGGTTTGACCTCTGGTCTCTACATCGTAAAGGCAACTGATAAGGCTGGTCATAAGGCTACAGCCAAGTTCGTTATCAAGTAAGTATGAAAAAATTAATCATATTCAGTTTATTGGTGGTCTGCTTTGTGCAGGCCACCTTTGCTATTCCTGCTTATCCGAAACCATTGAAGGTGAAGCAGGCTGATGGCTCCTGGATCACTATCCAGATGCATGGTGATGAGCATGGCCATTATGTGATGACTTCCGACGGCATTCCGCTCGTGTTCAATGCCCAGCTGCGAAACTACGAGTATGCCGACTGGAAGAATGGTGGGGTGCAGGCTAGCGGCATCAAGGCTACAGAGGCTTCTGACAGAAGTGCTCAGGTCAAGAAGTTCATCGAAAGCCAGGACAAGTCTGCCATCTTGGAATCTTTCAAGCGTGCCCGTCTGCAGCAGTTGCAGCAAGTCTTCTCGTCTCGCAGAAATGCTTCTCTAAAAACCGGCATCAATTCTGCGTCCCCGCTCTCAGCGGTTTCATCGCTGGTCTCCCGTTCCAGCAGCAATCCGCAGGAAGAAAAATTAAATAATTTCCCTACCACAGGCGAAGTTCATTCATTGGTCATCTTGGTGCAGTTTGCTGATACAAAGTTCTCTACCGTAGGTAGCGATGCGCATCAGTTCTTCAACAGTATGCTCAATGAACCGGGATTTACTTATAGCAATGGTGCCAACGGAAGTGCGAGAGATTTCTATGTGAACAGCTCCAATGGCAAATTCCAACCTCAGTTTGATGTCATCGGCCCTGTAACATTGCCAAAGAAGTATTCTTATTATGGAGCCAACAAGGGTTCTTCTACGGATAATCCGGTAGCCCTGGAGGAGTTCGTGAGAGAGGCTTGTACTCTTGCCGACCCATTGGTGGATTTTTCTCAGTATGATCACAACCAGGATGGCTTCGTCGACAATATCTACTTCTTCTATGCCGGAAAGGGTGAGGCTGATTCGGGTGATGGCAATGCCATCTGGCCACATTCTGCCTATTATGCTGATATCGCCAAGGAAGCTGGAGCTACCCAGAAGTCGCTGAAGCTGGATGGCATCGAGGTGGGTAACTATACCTGCAGCAACGAAATCAATGGTACCGTCATCAAACCTCAGCCTGCGGGCATCGGCACCTTCGTTCATGAATTCGGTCATGTGCTCGGTCTTGCCGATCATTATGATATATATTATGGCATGGCAACCTTTACCCCTGGTTCCTTCGATACCATGGATCGGGCTTCCTACAACAACAACGGCAATACGCCTGCGGCATTCTCTGCCTACGAGCGTGCCTGCCTGGGATGGCTCGACCTGACCGTGTTGAACAACGGAGTGGATACCCTCAATGTTCTGCCTGATCTGAACGACAGCAACAAGGCATACGTGGTGCCTGTGGGTGGAACCAACGATGAGGAATACTTCATCATGGAGAATCGCCAGCAGAAGGGATGGGATGAGTTTATCCCTGGCCATGGCATGCTGCTCTGGCATATTGATTTTGATGCCAAGACTTGGGAAAAAAACGAGGTGAACATCACGGGCTCTCATCAGCGCATTGATATTGTTGAAGCTGATAACAAGCGCACCGACAATACCCGTACGGGAGATCCGTTCCCTGGAACGTCGAAGGTAACCCAATGTGATTTGACTTCCTGGTCGGGCGGCAAGGTGATGTCGCTGGATGATATCGAGGAGAAAGATGGCATCATCAATCTTATGCTCGGCGGACTGGACCTGAAGCTGAATACGCCGGAAGTGAATATTGCCGAAGTGAAGGATAGCAGCGTTGTGGTAGGATGGGCTGATGTGCCTGTTGCCAAGAGATATGTATTGAATGTCTACTCTGTGGTGGATGGACAGAAAGAAGTTCTGCCGCTCTATGATAATAAGGTATATGCCGAGGCGCAGTCTTCTCTTCCTATCGAGGGCTTGAAGCCTGAAACCACCTACGAGATGACCTTGAAGGCTGATCGCGGATCTTATTCTTCTGACGTCTACAGCCAGAAGTTCACAACCACCGCAATACCTTTCAGCAAGTATTATGTGACGGATGTGAAGACAACAGCTGTGGATGAAACGGGTTTCACGGCTTCATGGACAGGTATGGATACCGTAGACGATTACGTGGTGACCTTGCATAAGTTGGTTTATGCTTCAGAGGCAACCCAGAAGGGCTATGACTTCGGCAATGAACTGGAGGGCATGCCATCACTTTGGGAAACCAATGGAAACCTGAGCATGACTTCGTATGGCGAGGAAGTGCCTTGTCTCCGTCTGAACAAGATGGATTCCTATCTGAAGATGCCATCTGCCAAGGAACGTATCTCTTCAGTGAAGTTCTACGCCAAGTCTTCTTCTTCAACCAAGGCAACCTTGGCAGTAGAGGCTTATCAGGATGGAGAATGGAAGCAGATTGCCGCCTTGCAGGGTGGTACCGACATGGCTTCGGGCAATACTTACAGCTATGAATTGCCGGAGTTGGCTGATTCAGTGAGACTGAAAGTCATCCAGCGTACTTCCGGTGCCTTCTATATCGACGATGTTCTTTTGGGATGCAATGCTTTGATTCACGAGCCTGTGGCTGCTTATCAGAAGGTTTCTACCAATGGTAAGACGGAGTTTATATTCTCCGGTCTGGAATCAGGAGCCACCTATGCTCTGGTTGTAAACGCCAAGAAGGAGGGGGAGCTTTCTTACGATTCGAAGGAACTCATCGTGGTACCTGCAAGTTCTACGGGCATTGGCTTCATCACTACCGACTACTCTGGTAATGGTCAGATAAAATGCTATGATATCAACGGTTGCCTGGTATCTGCCAAGGAGATGCGCCACGGCATTTACATCGTGAAGCAGGGAAACAAGGTATATAAAATCGTGAAATAATAAATATTAGTATTAACTTTTTAAAAGAGAGTAAAATGAAGAAACAACTACTTTTTGCCGCTATGCTCATGTTGAGCGCAGCACCAGCAGTTTCAGTATCAGCTGCCCAGCCATTTGCCGCAGCTGCAGAAGAGGGTCAGACACTTGCAACACAAGAGCAGTATGATGCACTGCAGAAGCTATCAGTGACTTGCAGCAGAACATCGACGCCATGTTGAAGGAAATCAACGAGAAGTATGCGGATGCAGAAGATACAAAGGGCTCGTTGGAATTTAATAAAAGCAGTCTTTCTGATATGGCTGCTGAAGTGAAGGATAAGTTTGCTGCAGGGACTCTTACTGCTGCAGAGGTTGAAAGCTATCAGGCTCAAGTAGCAGAGATGGCAGAAGGTCTCAAGGATGCAGTGAAGAATGCAGAGCAGGAGGTTTATTCTTTCCAGGTGAATACTCATTATCAGAATGCTTCTATGCATAAGTCTGAATGTTTGGGAAAGGTTCCTGAGAACGTGCAGAATTATTATGCGCCTTCTTTCGATGACCTGGATGCCGAGATGATGCAGGTTTACATGCCTGTCATGATGGGTGGTCCTATCGAGTCTGCAGAAAAGGCTAAGGAGATGTGTAATCAGTTTGATGCTATCAGTGCAAAGGCTGATGCCCTTTTGAATAGTGCAGTGCAGGCTGGTGCTTTGGTGGATGACATCACAGAAACACTCGCTTCTTTGGATGAAAAACTCGCCAAGGTAAAGGCCGATTTCCCAGAGTATGACCTTTCTATGATGCAGGAAAGTGCTGGATATTGGAAGAATTTTGCTGCTGAGTTTGCTCAGGCTCCAGCCGAGGGCACAGCTCCTTATACAGAGAAGCAGATTGCCGATTATGCTCAGAATTTCGGCTATTTCAAGGAAAGCGCTGCTGGTGTGTACGCTGAGGCTCAGAAGGATGAGTGGATGGCGCAGTTTAATGCGAAGTATACTCCTGCTTCAGAGAAGATGAATGAGTTGGTTTCAATTCTTGATGCTCAGTGCCCAATAGTGGGAAGTAAGTACTTTACTCTGTTGGATGACCTCAATGTAGAATTGAACCAGATGTACATGTCGCTTTATATGGGTGAATTGACTCAGGAGACTTTCGACACCATGATGGCTAGAATTGACGTTATCCTGGCTGAGGCTCAGAAGATTGTAGATGAGGCTAAAGAGGCTGAGAAGGTTGCTACCGGCATCAGCGATATTACAGTTAACAAGACTGTTAAGGCTGGCAATGTTTACTCTCTTGATGGCAAGCGTGTAAGCAAGTCAGCCAAGGGCCTTGTCATCATCAATGGCAAGAAGGTGGTTTTGAAGTAATTCAAATCTCTCGTTAACCCTGAAAAATGGGTTTAGAATAAGCTTTAGATAAGCTCCCTCGGCAAAAGTGCTGAGGGGGCTTTTTTATTGCTTATCATGAGTAATAAATCGTAAATTGAGTTAAAGATTCATAAAAGATGGGGTGCAAGACTCGTAACATTCACATAATCAAATAAAAATGTGTAATTTTGCAGTCCGATTATTTCGGGGATACACTTAGAGTCCCCTGGGTATGGTGTGTTAATAGCACATCCTGTGGCCGGGATTTGTGGTTAGTGAATCACCTATCCGAAATTAAGTGAGTAAGAAAAGATTAAAACGTTTTTTAGTAGTAAATTTAAATTTTAAAATGGACACATTAAGTTTCAAGACTATCTCTGTTAATAAGGAGACAGCTAAGAAAGAGTGGGTTGTAATCGACGCAACAGACCAGGTAGTTGGTCGCCTTTGCTCAAAGGTTGCTAAGTTGCTTCGTGGTAAGTACAAGCCAACTTTCACTCCACACGTAGATTGTGGTGACAACGTAATCATTA
>ERZ773178.3969-NODE-3969-length-11675-cov-6.689157_pt1 | contig 11675 bp, 9 predicted proteins | sample MGYA00580533_ERZ773178 | MGnify/ENA primary metagenome ERZ773178 (study PRJEB29015, sample SAMEA2737859) | human gut metagenome | biome: human gut; feature: human-associated habitat; material: faeces | place: China | collected 2012 ...
TTCAGCCCGCAAGGTATAAAAAATATTCATATATTTCGCTATCTTTGCGCCTCAATTTAAAAGAATAGTATGATTTCTGTTGACGGACTAGCCGTAGAGTTTGGCGGCACTGCTTTATTTAGTGATATTTCTTTCGTAATTAATGAAAAAGACCGCATCGCTCTGATGGGCAAAAACGGGGCTGGAAAAAGTACGCTGCTGAAGATTTTGGCAGGCGCACGGCAACCGACACGTGGAAAAGTTTCCGCACCCAAAGATTGCGTAGTAGCATACCTGCCTCAACATCTGATGACGGAAGACGGAAGAACAGTGTTTGGCGAAACGGCACAGGCTTTTTCACATCTTCATGAGATGGAAGCGCAGATCGAAAAGTTGAACAAGGAGCTTGAAACACGGACGGACTACGAGAGCGACAGTTACATGGCGCTGATCGAGGAAGTGTCCAGCTTGAGCGAGAAGTTTTATTCAATCGATGCTACTAATTATGAAGAGGATGTGGAAAAGGCATTGCTTGGATTAGGATTCACCCGAGGAGATTTCCAACGCCAGACGAGTGATTTCAGCGGTGGATGGCGAATGCGTATCGAACTCGCCAAATTGCTGTTGCAGAAACCGGATGTGCTCTTGCTCGATGAGCCGACGAATCATCTGGATATCGAATCTATTCAATGGCTGGAGGATTTTCTTATTAATAATGGAAAAGCGGTCATTGTAATTAGTCACGACCGTAAATTCGTGGATAATATTACAACACGCACCATCGAAGTGACGATGGGACGTATCTATGATTACAAGGTAAATTACTCGCAATATTTGCAGCTGCGCAAGGACCGCCGCGAACAGCAACAGAAGGCTTATGACGAGCAGCAGAAGTTTATTGCTGAAACGAAGGAGTTTATCGAACGGTTCAAGGGGACTTATTCAAAGACGTTGCAGGTGCAGAGCCGTGTCAAAATGCTGGAGAAGCTGGAATTGCTCGAAGTGGACGAGGAGGATACTTCTGCATTGCGACTGAAATTCCCGCCTTCACCCCGTTCGGGCAGTTACCCGGTCATCATGGAGGGTGTTGGAAAGACATACGGAGACAAAGTGGTATTCCGCAATGCTAATCTGACGATTGAGCGTGGTGATAAGGTAGCTTTCGTTGGTAAGAACGGTGAGGGTAAGTCCACGCTCGTGAAGTGTATCATGAAGGAGATTGAGCATGACGGTACATTGACTCTCGGATATAATGTGCAAATTGGATATTTCGCTCAAAATCAGGCTTCGCTGATGGATGAAAACCTGACGGTTTTCCAAACGATTGACGATGTAGCCAAAGGGGATATCCGGAACAAGATTCGTGATTTGCTGGGGGCGTTTATGTTTGGCGGTCCCGAGGAATCGATGAAAAAGGTCAAAGTGCTTTCGGGTGGAGAGCGTACCCGTCTGGCTATGATTAAATTATTGCTGGAACCTGTCAACCTCCTGATTTTAGATGAGCCGACGAATCATCTGGATATGAAAACGAAAGATATTCTGAAACAGGCATTGCTGGATTTTGATGGTACGCTGATCGTCGTTTCACACGACCGTGACTTCCTTGACGGGCTGGTTACCAAGGTGTATGAGTTCGGTAATCAAAAGGTGACGGAACATCTTTGCGGTATCTATGAGTTCCTCGAAAAGAAGAAAATGGATTCGTTGCAAGAACTGGAAAAGAAATAATAAATAATAAAAAGAGGGTATCGGCTACAGGCGAAATAAAAGTATTTGTATATTTGCACTTTGAAGCTCTGAAAAGCGGATAACCTCTAAAAGAAAGGATGAAAGGGAAGAAACGAATTATAGTAACTCTGCTGTTTTTTATCAACATTATTATGTTGGTGGCAGCGGTTATTCCCCATCATCATCACCCCAACGGAATGATTTGCATGAAGCAGGACTTGCCTGTAGAACAGCAATGTCCCACGCATCATCATCACCCGGGAAACGACTCATGTTGCAGCAGCGAATGTATGACTCGTTTCTACTCTCCCACTCCATCCATACATACGGATAGCGGACCGGATTACGTATTCATCGCTACCTTATTCACGGATGTAATCATCGAGCATTTATTACGACCGCAAGAGAAACGGATTAAAAACTATTACGTTTACCGAGACTCTCTGCATGGTACGGATACTCATCGTACCACTTCTCTTCGTGCCCCTCCCTACTCTGTTTTTGCGTAAAAGCGTAAATGCAAATTAGTTGCATCTGCGCTACCTTATCTTTGTAGCGTAAAAAGAAAACAGTAAAATTTAGTAGGAAAATATCATTATGAAAAAACTTATTTTCGTGGGAATCCTGGGCTTATTCGTGCTGGGATCCTGTAATAATAGTACCGTCACACACACACACGATGAACACGATCATGCCGCGGAAGAACATAATCACGAGGCAGAAGGACCCGATCATTCCCATGAAGGCGAATGTAGCGGAGAACACAATCATGAAGCAGCCGATGAATACAACGAAGCTGCCGAAGCCCACGGTGATGAAATCATTCTTCCGAAAGCGAAAGCTGAAGCAGCCGGTGTAAAGGTGAGCGTTATTGAACCTGCACCTTTCCAGCAAGTGATTAAAACCAGCGGACAGGTGCTGGCTGCTCAAGGGGATGAATCGGTTGCCGTAGCTACAGTAGCCGGCGTGGTATCTTTCCGTGGAAAAGTAACGGAAGGTATGAGCGTCGGCAGCGGCACTCCGCTAGTCACTATTTCTTCAAAGAATATCGCCGATGGTGATCCGGTGCAACGTGCCCGCATTGCCTACGAGGTATCCAAGAAGGAATACGAACGTATGAAGGAGCTTGTTAAAAACAAAATCGTATCCGACAAGGATTTTGCACAAGCGGAGCAAAGTTACGAAAACGCCCGTCTTAGTTACGAAGCTCTTTCTAAGAATCATTCGGCTATCGGCCAAAGCATTACGGCTCCTATTGCCGGATATGTGAAAAGTATTCTCGTGAAAGAAGGTGACTATGTGACAATCGGACAACCGCTGGTAAGCGTGACGCAGAACCGTCGTCTTTTCCTCCGTGCCGAAGTGTCGGAAAAGTATTACCCGTATCTCCGCACCATCAGTTCCGCCAATTTCCAGACTCCTTATAATAATCAGGTGTACGAGTTGAAAGCATTGAACGGTAAACTTCTCTCTTTCGGAAAAGCTGCCGGAGACAATTCTTTTTATGTGCCTGTCACTTTTGAGTTCGACAACAAAGGGGAAGTGATTCCCGGCTCATTTGTGGAGGTATTCCTGCTTTCTTCAGCAATGGAAAACGTGATTTCTCTTCCGCGCACCGCGCTGACAGAGGAACAAGGCATATTCTTCATATATCTGCAACTGGACGAAGAGGGTTATAAAAAACAGGAAGTAACGATAGGAGCCGACAACGGCAAAAGCGTTCAAATCCTAACTGGTGTAAAGGCTGGCGACCGTGTAGTGACCGAGGGTGCTTATCAGGTTCGACTGGCAAGCGCAAGCAATGCAATCCCGGCACACAGCCACGAACACTAAAGAGACTAGGCGTCGCAGCCGTTTTTTTGTGCGGCGCATCCATCAAGTTTTTTATAACTCTCAATTAATGAAATATCATGCTTAATAAAATTATACATTACTCCCTACACAACCGGCTGGTGGTAGTTTGTGCGGCCATCCTCCTGCTTATTGCGGGAACGTACACCGCCATGCATACGGAAGTAGACGTATTCCCCGACCTAAATGCACCTACGGTAGTAATCATGACCGAGGCGAACGGTATGGCTGCGGAAGAAGTTGAACAGCTCGTTACTTTTCCTGTTGAAACTGCCGTAAACGGAGCTACGGGTGTGCGCCGTGTCCGCTCTTCCTCTACTAACGGATTTTCCGTTGTTTGGGTAGAATTTGATTGGGGAACGGATATTTATCTCGCTCGTCAGATTGTTAGTGAGAAATTAGCGGTGGTCAGCGAATCGCTGCCGGTCAATGTCGGCAAACCGACTCTTGGACCACAGTCTTCTATCTTAGGCGAAATGCTCATCGTCGGTCTGACTGCCGACTCCACTTCCATGCTCGATCTTCGCACGATTGCGGACTGGACCATCCGTCCACGCCTGCTGTCTACCGGAGGAGTGGCACAAGTGGCTGTGCTCGGAGGAGATATCAAAGAATATCAGATTCAGCTAGATCCCGAACGGATGCGTCATTACGGCATCTCGATGGGAGAAGTGATGGCTGTAACACAGGATATGAACCTAAATGCCAATGGAGGTGTGCTCTATGAATTCGGAAATGAATATATTGTACGTGGTGTACTCTCCACTTCGAAAACAGAGCAACTTGGCAAAGCGGTAGTAAAGACAGTGAATAACTTCCCTGTCACGCTGGAAGATATTGCAAACGTAACCATCGGCCCGAAGGCTCCGAAACTGGGTACTGCTTCAGAACGCGGCAAATCTGCCGTCCTGATGACTGTTACCAAGCAACCGGCTACCAGCACACTGGAACTGACGGACAAACTGGAAGCATCTCTGAAAGACCTCCAGAAAAATCTGCCGCCGGACGTAAAAGTTTCAACGGACATATTCCGTCAAAGCCGCTTTATCGAAAGCTCCATCGGCAATGTGAAGAAATCACTCTTTGAAGGAGGTATTTTCGTTGTCATCGTGCTTTTCCTGTTCCTGGCAAATGTACGTACTACGCTGATCTCATTGGTGACACTGCCTCTTTCCCTGCTCGTTTCGATCCTGACTTTACACTACATGGGGCTGACAATCAACACCATGAGTCTTGGAGGTATGGCGATAGCTATCGGTTCATTGGTAGACGACGCCATTGTCGATGTGGAAAACGTATATAAACGACTGCGGGAGAACCGCCTGAAAGCGGAAGCAGAAAGACTAAGTACGCTCGAAGTGGTATTCAATGCGTCGAAAGAGGTGCGCATGCCTATCCTTAATTCAACGTTGATTATCGTAGTCAGTTTTGTTCCGTTATTTTTCTTGAGCGGCATGGAAGGCAGAATGTTGGTTCCACTAGGTGTTGCTTTTATCGTGGCCCTGTTTGCGTCTACGATAGTTGCCCTGACACTAACTCCGGTACTCTGCTCTTATCTATTAGGAAGCAATAAGACGAACAAGGAACTGAAAGAAGCTCCTGTTGCCCGCTGGATGAAAGGGATTTATGAAAAAGCACTGACTTGGGTACTGGCACATAAACGTGTGACTCTCGGAAGTACAATCGGACTTTTTGTAGTTGCCCTCGGAGTGTTTTTCACACTTGGACGCAGCTTCCTTCCTTCGTTCAATGAAGGATCGTTTACTATCAATATCAGTTCTCTGCCAGGTATTTCGCTGGAAGAAAGCAACAAAATGGGACATCGTGCCGAAGAGTTATTGATGACAATTCCCGAAATACAAACGGTAGCCCGGAAAACGGGACGTGCCGAATTGGATGAACATGCGTTAGGAGTCAATGTTTCTGAAATAGAAGCTCCGTTCGAATTGAAAGACCGCTCGCGCAGTGAACTGGTAGCTGATGTACGTGAAAAATTAGGTACGATCACCGGAGCAAACATAGAAATCGGACAACCGATCAGCCACCGTATCGACGCAATGCTATCGGGTACGAAAGCGAATATTGCTATCAAATTATTCGGTGATGACCTGAATAAAATGTTTTCACTCGGTAATCAAATCAAAGGAGCGATCAGTGACATTCCCGGTGTTGCCGACCTGAACGTGGAACAACAGATTGAACGTCCGCAGCTGAAAATACAGCCTAAACGGGAAATGCTGGCTAAGTTCGGTATTACCCTGCCGGAATTTTCGGAATATGTGAATGTAGCTTTGGCTGGAAAAGTGATCTCACAAGTGTATGAACAAGGCAAGAGTTTTGACCTGATCGTAAAAGTGAAGGATGATGCCCGGGATGAAATAGAGAAAATCCGTAACCTGATGGTAGACACGAACGACGGCCGCAAAGTTCCTTTGAGCTATGTAGCGGAAGTGGTATCGGCCATGGGTCCGAATACGATCAACCGCGAGAATGTGAAACGTAAAATTGTCATTTCCGCCAATGTGTCCGATCGTGACTTGCGCAGTGTTGTGAATGATATTCAGAAACGTATCGACACATCGGTACAATTACCCGAAGGTTATCATATCGAGTATGGTGGACAGTTTGAAAGCGAGCAGGCTGCCAGCCGGACATTAGCGTTGACTTCATTTATCAGTATCGTGGTTATCTTCCTGTTGCTGTACAATGAGTTCCGCAGTGTGAAAGAATCCGGGGTTATCTTGCTGAATCTTCCGCTGGCACTGATCGGTGGTGTATTTGCTTTGGTGATTACAACAGGAGAAGTCAGTATTCCGGCTATCATCGGTTTCATTTCCTTGTTCGGTATTGCAACGCGTAACGGTATGTTGCTCATCAGTCACTACAATCATTTGCAAAAGGAAGAAGGTTTGAATGTATATGATAGTGTGATTCAAGGTTCTCTCGACCGCCTGAATCCGATTTTAATGACGGCATTGTCTTCTGCACTGGCACTGATTCCATTGGCACTTGCCGGCGACTTGCCCGGTAACGAAATTCAAAGTCCGATGGCAAAAGTGATTCTAGGAGGATTATTAACGTCTACTTTTTTGAACGGTTTTATCGTTCCGATTGTTTATCTGATGATGCATCGGAAAGAGGCCCAGAAAAGCCTGTAGAGAGGGATATTTTTCCTCGGTGAGAAAACCATCGTTCCCCAGTGAGGAAACAAGTGTTTCTCGGTGAGGAACGGGTCGTTCCTCGGTGTCAAACAAATAGATGCCTTATCATAAAGTATCTATCAACAATAGCTTGTAATAAATAAAGAAATTAGAAATGAAACAAATCATGACCATAAGCGCTGCACTTCTTTTCTTAACCATAGGTGAAGTGCAAGCCCAAAACGGAATTGAACAGGTATTGAAGAATATCGAAACGAACAATAAGGAGTTGCAGGCAAACGAGCAACTGATTACCTCGCAGAAGTTGGAAGCCAAAACGGATAATAACTTGCCTGACCCTACTCTCTCTTACGCGCATCTATGGGGAGCAAAAGATAAAAGCGAAACAATCGGTGAGCTGGTTGTTTCACAAAGCTTTGATTTCCCTAGTTTATACGCCACACGTAACAAGTTAAACCGTCTGAAAGCCGGAACTCTTGACAGTCAGTCGGATGTTTTTCGTCAGGAGAAACTGTTACAGGCAAAAGAACTTTGCCTGGACATTATCATGCTTCGTCAGCAAAAGCATATTTTGGAGGAACGTCTCCGCAATGCGGAAGAACTTGCTAAAATGTACGCCAAGCGTCTCCAAACAGGGGATGCAAATGCTCTCGAAACCAATAAAATCAACTTGGAACTGTTGAATGTCAAAACGGAAGCGTCTCTGAACGAAACGGCACTTCGCAATAAGCAGCAGGAACTGAATACGCTGAATGGTAATATTCCAGTGGTTTTCGAAGAAAATCAATATCCGACTATACCGTTCCCAAGCGATTACCAAATGTTGAAATCAGAAGTCATGGCTACAGACCGTACCTTAATGGCACTAGGCAACGAGAGCCTCGTTGCCCGTAAACAGATTGCTGTCAATAAATCCCAGTGGCTGCCGAAGCTGGAACTCGGCTACCGTCGGAATACAGAGACTGGTGTGCCTTTCAACGGTGTAGTGGTGGGCTTTTCCTTCCCGCTTTTCGAAAATCGGAATAAGGTGAAAATTGCTAAAGCGCAGGCACTCAACATCGACTTGCAAAAGGATAATGCTACACTGCAAGTGGAATCTGAATTGGCACAACTTTACCGGGAAGCGAAAACGCTGCATGCTTCAATGGAAGAATATAGCAAGACTTTCCAGTCTCAACAAGATTTGGCATTGCTGAAACAAGCTTTGACAGGTGGACAAATTAGTATGATCGAGTACTTCGTTGAAGTATCGGTGATCTATCAAAGTCATCAAAATTATCTGCAATTGGAAAATCAGTACCAAAAGGCAATGGCACGGATTTACAAAAGCAAGCTATAAATAGTACATAAAACCCTTTAGGTATGGGTTACGCTGAACATACTAATTTCTATTTTTAAGTTATATAAGTATGTTTATATAATAAATTAGGCACGGATTACACAGAATTCACGGTCTTTAGTATTGTCATAACTATAAAGCAACAGTGTTAATCCGTGTAATTCGTGCCTAAATATATCTCCTCTCTTTTTCTTCAAATTCCGACTGGATATTTCAAAACAATACATTACATTTGCAACGAACATAAAATCTGAATTATGAGACCTAAACATTTCTATTTATTCATGTTATGCTGCATCCTTACGCTACTAAGTGGCTGTAAAGATGATGACGACAATCCACTGCGTTTTTACAACAGTGAATACGAAGTACCTATGGGTGGCAGACGTTACCTCGGCCTGGAAAGCGGAAATGGTGACTACTCACTTGCAGTGAAAGACACACGCATCGCAAGTGCCGGAACTGAAACTGGCTGGAGTGGAGTACCTGCCGGACGTATGATTTATGTAACCGGTATCCTCACCGGAACGACTTATCTGACAGTAACAGACAACGCCACACAAGAAACCTGCACTTTACCAATCAAGGTGGTCGATAATTACGAAAATATGGAGTTGCTACGCAGCTACTTGTCTAACTTACCCAACGGAGATGCGAATCTTCTACCCGGTATTTCCGACATTTTTCTGATTAACAACCACGCACGGGATGCTTATTTTTTCAAACAAGGAGAACAGACCGCCTTTTCATCCGGACTTGAATTAATAACCCAAGGAAGTTACAAACTGGAAAAAGAAGAAGGAGACGATAAGAAAATAACACTAACCCTCACTTTTTCGGAAGATATGGCAACACCTGTTTCCGATCATAAATTCATAATATGGGGAAACTCGTACTTATTTCATCGGTTGGATAAAAGCCTAAATCTGAACTGGAACACTCCGCCCATTGGAGAAACGCGGACATCACCTACACCTCCTCCTTCCTACACGCTGGAAGAAATAGCTGAAGGCACAGAAATCGGAAAAGGCAGACAGCTTAGCTTTAGTCTTTCCCAACAGGAAATACCTGCGGGAATACTGCCTTAATCAGTAACGTATTCTGATAAGATGCGTATATTTTCCGGTAAGTATCCACTACGGATGCGCCATTCTTGCGGATAAAGATTATTGGCACGATTGCCGATGTTCTTCACAAATCCGAGAGGAATATGCCGATAAGTAAGCAAAACATATCCACGAGGGGCTGTTACCGGTAAGGTAATGGCCTCTTTTCGTAAATATGTGATGGCCTGTTCATAACTTATTTCTTCCGTAGCGAATGCTTCCCGGCATAAAAGTGAGGTACACATTGCCAACGCATGGTTAGGGATCAAATCCTTTCCTTTCACTTCGCCTATTTCAATCCCTGCCGACACGATTTTCAGGCTTTGTTTCATCGTCGCCAATTCATTAGTATAGTACTGTGAGAAAGCTCGGATATTTGTTCCTTCCGCCAATAAAATATACTTGTCCGAATTTTCATCATTCAACCAACTTTTAGCCATATTCAGATATTCTTTCGATACAGGAGAAGATGCTGCTGTTCCTTTCTTATCCTTCTTCTTGAAAACTTTCTCTTTCGCGAAAGAAGATACCGGAATCTCTTCTTCCGTTTCCGGCTTACGAAAAGCCACCAGAAAAAAGCCTTCACCTTTCGTCTTATGAGGGAAAAAATGATAAACGGGAATAGAAGATTTAGAATGATCCCCTTTATCTGACAAAAGATCTCCTGTTATATTCCAATTCTCCTGCACCTGCACAGTTAATGGTTCGCCCCCATACTCTTGTTGAACCCAACGTGCATTCTCTTCATCCTCTTTTGTATTAAATGTACACGTACTATATATAAGAATACCTCCGGGCTTCAACGCATCCCAGATATCTGCAATAATCCGTCGCTGGCGCTGCCAACAGATTTCCACATTCTCGGGGCTCCACTCTTCCACAGCTACCGGGTCTTTACGGAACATACCTTCACCGGAACAGGGAACATCTGTAAGAATCACATCAAAGAAAGAGAGTAAAGCCGAAAAATCTGCCGGATCATTATTGGTCACTACCACATCCGGATGTCCCCACTTCGTCAGGTTTTCAGCAAGAATCTGCGAACGATTCCGGATTACCTCATTGGCTACCAACAGGCTCCCTTCGGGAAGTACACTACGGGCATGAGTCGATTTTCCACCGGGAGCCGCACAAAGATCCAACATCTTCACCGGTCCCGTGATATATTGCCGGAGTACCTGCTCCACAAACATGGAAGAAGCTTCCTGAACATAATAACAGCCTGCATGGAATAAGGGATCGAACGTGAAAGTGAGACGCTCCTCCAAATAGAATCCTTCGGAAGACCAAGGTACTTTATCCGATAAAGAATGATTGATTTTCAATTGATTCAACCGGATGCTAACCGGTGGTTCCTGTTGGAGGGCAACAGCCAGTTTGTCGTATTCTTCATCGCCCAATAGAGCGCGGGTGTAGTCTATAAAAGAAGCAGGTAATTCCATCTTTCGTTTATTAATTTCCGCAAATATCAAAAATATTTCGTCTCTTTGCAACTTTCTATGATATTAACTACGTCTAACAGATAAAGAAATAAATTAAAAAACTATTGATATGAAAAATTTTCTATTAGCATTGATGGTTGTACTGACCACTTGCACACTGGCTGTTGCCCAGACCACCGTTGTTCGTGATTCCATCGGGAAAGTAAAAGTAACTGTGACCAAAGACAATAAAGCAAATACGAACAATACTGCTGTCACAGTGATTGGTGTAGACACAGCAGATGCTGATTCTGCAGACGTAAATGCAAACTCAAGTAATGTTAGCACCACTCATGGCAAAGCCAGCTTCACATTCGATTCGGATGACAGCGATTTCCCCTTCCACAATGTTAGTGCCGGCGGAGGTATTCTGGTAGCAATCATTGCAATCATTGCTGTATTCGGATTTCCGGTATTCATTCTATTTGTAATCTTCTTCTTCCGTTATAAAAACCGGAAAGCACGTTATCGCCTTGCCGAACAGGCACTTGCTGCCGGCCAACCGCTTCCGGCAGAGTTTATCCGCGAAAACAAAACAGTCGATTCGCGTTCACAAGGCATCAAGAACACCTTTACGGGTATCGGTCTTTTCATCTTCCTCTGGGCAATCACCGGCGAATTCGGAATTGGAGCTATCGGCTTACTCGTTACATTCATGGGTATCGGACAATGGATTATCGGTAGCAAACAACAGACTCAAGACACAAATGCTACCCGGATGCATACGGGTAATAAGGATGAAAAAAAGAACCCGAATAACGTTAGAACCGATAGTTTCGAAATCATCCCTTCCGAATCCGAAGAGAAAGACAAAGGAGTAAACGAAGAAAAGAACGACGAGAATAAATGAGCCAACTCAATGATATATCGTTAGTCGCACAGGTCGTGGTGTTCAAGAACACCAGGGCCTTTGACCAGTTGGTGAAGGAGTATCAGTCGCCCATCCGGCGATTCTTCCTGAACCTGACTTGCGGCGACAGCGAATTGAGTGACGACTTGGCACAGGATACATTCATCAAGGCATATACCA
>ERZ773178.3978-NODE-3978-length-11644-cov-22.418414_pt1 | contig 11644 bp, 7 predicted proteins | sample MGYA00580533_ERZ773178 | MGnify/ENA primary metagenome ERZ773178 (study PRJEB29015, sample SAMEA2737859) | human gut metagenome | biome: human gut; feature: human-associated habitat; material: faeces | place: China | collected 2012 ...
GGACATTGTAGGAAAAGAAACAAAGTTTTTCTAATTTAAATACGCGAAGGGCACGAAGATTCATCTTAGTAATGTTTCTCCGTGCCCTTGTTCTTTATATAACCTCAAGCTTTAGTTCGCCACAAGTCGCCCGTTCTCCCAGTGTTGATTCAGGATAACAGGAGGAGCTGTCGGCTCATGCTTTGCCTGTACAGAAATACTCCGCGAACGTCCCTGACGGTTTAAATCCCAACCGACAAATTCTTCATAGTCGAACTGCCAGCTCTCTCCATAAGCTAACTTATGGATACGGTTATAAATCGCCTCACGCGAAGGAGCATTGAAGCCTCCCACATTTGCATCCATGATACTGGTTTCCGTAGGACGATATGCGCCCTTATAATAAGTACAAGCTCCTTCAAACACACCTATGCCCTCACTCGCATAACGAGAGTCGGATATAAACTTGCTCCATACCACACTGTTCGGATCGCTTGTATAATCTACATTTCTTCCCCATCCATAGTGATTTCGGGAATTAATATTATCAGAAATCTCACTTAATGGAATCGTACCCTGACTCTCATAATAATATTCATCCAGCAGTTTAGCAAATCCATGCCCACCGGCTTCATGATGAAGGACACATGCCAGTTCTTCATCACTTGTGCCAATCGGGAAATAGGCAATTCCATATCCTCTGCCATAATCACCTTGATAAGCTGTACTCGTTCCAAAATAACAAGTACCTGCATACTTAGCCGAATTCATCATAACAATAATCAGCACCTCATTCATCAGTGGACCGGTCATTCCCGGGCAGGTTGAAGCATACTGCATACATTTGTTGTTATCTCCTCCTACATGTGTTCCACTGCCGAAATAACCGGAAAATGCCGTACTTCCACCATCTATATATCCTTCATTCTGGGAAACGGCCGTCACGTAATATACATTAAACAGATTCCGGAAAGAGGCATAAGGCTTCTCACTGAAGAAGGCATCGGCTGCTGTCCGCATAACCTTTTCATACGTGCCGTCGGCAACCTGCCTGTCAGAAAAAGCATCCCCCATCAATACCACATTAATGCCGTTTCCTTCGGAAGCCTTTTGTAAGGTATACACCTTTCCATCCTCCGAAAAATCGGAAGATTCGTACGGTAAATCTCCCTCACCCAAGATTTCTTTCAAGAAGTCAGGAAGCAAATTTCTCGATGTTACACTACTATGAAATATCAATTTACCATTCTCATCGAAAGCCATAATAGTAGGGAAACCAGTAAATGAAATAACGCCCGGATTAGATAGCAGCGTAGGCCATTCCATATTATAACTTTCTATCATATTGAGTGCATCAGGATTGTTTGTTCCATCATGACAAAACCCGATGATTTCTAAAGAATGATTTTTATATCGCTGATAAATAGATGATACTGTAGGATGGAAAGCCTCACTGAAAGGACACCATGAAGCCCAGATATAATACAACGTTACCTTATGAGAGGCTACAATAGAAGTAGAATTTATTGTATTTCCCTTATAATCAGTTGCAGTAAAATCGGGCATATACAGATTAAATGTATCGAAGTTAAATCCGCCCGGAGAATTTTGTCCTATACAAACCCAACCACTTTTCTGCCACCAGGAAGAAGAAGTAACAGCCTGAGGTAAATCACCCGACAGCATATTCTTGCCAAAGTTCATATACTCCAACGAAGTCAATCTGCCAAGAGATTCAGGTACTGTACCAGTCAGTTGATTATTGCTCAGATAACTATACACCAGATTTTGCATATTGCCCAACTCAGATGGCAATCCTCCAGTCAACTGATTCTGAGATAAATCTAAATTTCTGAGTTCTGTCAGTTTCCCTATAGAAACAGGTATCTCTCCCGTCAACTCATTATTATACAAATTCAGAGTCCATAATACTTCAAGATTTCCAATTTCATCCGGTAAACTTCCAGTCAGATTATTCGAAGACAAGTCAATTGACATAACTCTGCCCTGATAATCTGTATAAACGCCATACCATTCTGACAAATCAGCATCCGAGCACCAGTTCGAATTGTTCGTCCATGCATCGCCGTTTGTAGCATCGTACAATGCAATCAAAATATCTCTTTCTGTCATCTCATCCTGTTCCAGCAAGTCGTTTGTATCAACAGCCGAGAAACTGGTTATAACAGAGCGGCCACCGTAATACTCCGTTCTGTTGCCTTAGTCAATGTCTGTTGCTGACCGTTTACAGTTCCTGTAATCTTAAAAGTCATACCTTTGCTGAAGACCTGAGGTGGAACAACAAAATAGAACGAAGTAGTTTGTGAAGGAGATAAGGTAACATTTCCCTGAAGTACAATTTCACCGTAACTCTCCTGCCCTCCCCCTGAAAGGCGAAACTCCGGAGCGTCCGATGCAATGTTAACCGAACCAAGTCCGGCTACAGCTTCTCCATTTTTGCCTGACAAAGAGATAGACTGAATATTCATGTTTCCTTTCAGGTTTAGACGTACCAGTCCGCAAACCTGCAAAAAGCGGAAAGAATTGGTGGTACTCTGAGCCACCATCGGACATACACCGGAAGCAAAACTGTCGAAGTTAAACGACTGTTCCGCCGGAAGACGGAAAGAAACATTCGTACCAGATATCATGGCATCTGCCGCATACGGATAAAAGGCATAAAACGTATTACCTCTGACGGGCTTGCTGCTTTCGAACTGAGCCTCGTCACCCGACATGCCTGTCAAATCATAACGGGCTATAGAATCGGAAACATCACTGAAAATACCAATCGCGTCTCCATTCTCCCATATTACAGAGTTACCCGAAAGAGATGTACGGCTCTTCACAACCGATGATGTCGTAGCACGAACCGACTTCAGGCTTTTATCCTGATCTTTAAAAGACACCAGATCATCTTGCTGGCATCCGGCAAGTAACAACAGAAATATACCTAAAAAAAGAGTTATATGCTTCATAATTTACTGTGTTTTTCAAGATTATTACCAGTCTTCTTCATTCTCTGTAAAGTCTTCTATACTTCCACCTGCAGAAGGCGTTTCTTCCTTTTTCCCAGCCTGAGTTATTTCTATAACACGAACAAGTTCCGCAGCCCGGACTGTCACATTTCCTTTCCGCTGGGAAGTCGAGGTATTTGCCCCAATAACAATTAAGTTACCATCTACGCTAATCCAACTGTTGTCGCTGCATGTGAATGTATATTGGGTATTACTGTTAACGGTAAAAGTGAATTTTCCTCCCTCGGCAGTCGCAGAAATATTCGACGGAGATACGTCCAGATAGACAGCTTCACCTTTCTGAACGACCTGCACCGTACGCACCAGACTACCGTCTTCGGATATGACCGTTATTGTCGCTTCACGGGAAGAAGTCGATTCGTTGGCACTTACCGTAAATACAATTTCGTCTGAACTTCCCGACACAGCCTGAACCATCCAGTCTGCATCCGTATTTACCCGATAAGGTACATTCGCTTTTACAGTAAAACGAACCGTACCACCCTCTGGCAAAATATTAAAATGCTCTTGTGATACGACTAAATAGGGGGCCTCTTCCTTACCCTTTTGCATTACTTTTACCGTACGTTCTACACCATTTTCAGAGAGTATAATATTACCCTCACGCATAGCCGATCCGGTATTTTCTTCTACACTAAAATGCAAGGTCGACCGCTCCATTCCTCTGCCAACTACCTGCTTCAGCCAGCTGACGTCTGTCGTTACATCATAGCTAATATTCGCACTGACTTCAAATGAAAAAGTTCCGGATTCCGGTTCACAGATGATAGGATCTGAAGGAACAAGTATTTCGTCGGCAGCATATTGCCGGATAGTAAGCGTATCTGATAGCGATTCCGTTTCATCAATGAAAACGAACCGTGCCTCACGCATATCATACGTATCATTAGGCTGTACCGCAAAATGAAGCGTGTGCGTAGAAACAGCTCTCGAAGTGATCTCGCTTACCCATGTATATTCTGTCACAGGCTTACATATATATGAAACACTCGACTGCAACTGCACGTCTACTGTACCTCCCAAGGCCCCTACTTCAACCATATCTTCGGAGAGAAGCAACACTTCTTTTTCTTTCCCCTCCTGATAAATCCGTACAGCTTCCTGCAATTCTCCACTTCGCACAAGAATGCTTCCGCTACGCTTTTCATAGCCGTCATTCGCCAAAATGCGGAAACTTAATACCGACTTTTCAAGACTGCGTGTCGAAATCTGCTCAATCCATGTATCCGAAACCTCCACCTCGAATGTCACATTGGCTTCTACCTCCACCTCTATAAGAGATTCTCCGGCAGAGAGTTCATAACTTTGGCGTGAAACAATCAAAGCATCTTTCTGCTTCTGAGAAACAACAATCGTTTCCCGACTGTCACCGCAGTCCAAAAAAACAGAAGCAGTACGCTCATCTGTACCATCATTCGCGGCAACCGAAATAGTGACCGATGCTTCTCCGGCCTTACCTGATGTAGGAGAAACGGTAATCCAACTGGAAGCACGTACATTGCCAACCGTAGCTTTCCAATCGGCAGTAGATGTAAAATGTAATGTTACAGTTCCGCCAGAAGCATCCAACAATGGATGTTTATCGGTACCTTCTGCAAGTGTAATCTCAGCTTCTGGAGCTTCAGGTTCATCAGACAGATTAACTTTCTCTTCTCCCCTACAAGCTACCAATACCACCGACAACAATACAAATAGAGCTTTTTGCATGCAATGCATTTTACCCCAACGAAACAAAGTGTCCATAGATTTAAGGTTTTTAATTGTGAAAATTTTTCTTATAACATAAAAGATATAACTGAGGCTTAAATTATATATTTTTTACCACTAATCAAAGATTTTTATCATATTTTCTTTACAAAATAAATAGAAATACAGTATTATCTAGGAAATATATACAGATGTATTTCATTTTATATAAGTGAGATAAAGAATAGAATAGAAAATCATAGCTGAAAAATCCGACCAGACAGAAAATTACAATAAAATATATATTATTTACCAATATACACCCTACACTATCGTATCAAAAATTTATTTTATGCAAAGATTCACCCCAATAAATCAAGAAATCTTTCCCAATTTATGCTCAAGAATGCCCCAAAACATCCTGATATTTTTAGAAAATTTGTACAAAAAAAATCCCTTTATTCACGTTGTTTTCAAGTAAATAACAACATGAGTAAAGGGACATTTCTTTATATCAAAGATTATTCGAGATCTCGTTACAATAATAGAAATATTATTTATTCCGCTTAATCACATAGTCAATATAAGCTGTAAGTGCCGTACGGACTGCTTCATCTGCTGCTTCAGGAAGCAGGGCCAATGCTTTGTTACGGTAATCATACATCACCTGTTCCGCATAAGTGATACCTCCCTCCTGCTTCACATAATCTACAAAGCTGGCAATTTCCTCCTTCGAAGCACTTAGTGAACGGATACGCAATGCGAGTTCTTTCTTTTCTTCATTGGCACAAGTATTCAATACATGCAGTGCCGGAAGAGTCAGCTTACCTTCCATCATATCATTTCCAGTAGGCTTACCCAGCTCTTCATTATCGAAGTAATCGAAAATATCATCTTTTATCTGAAAGGCAATACCTATCATTTCACCAAAAAGAACAGCCTTCTCCACTTCATCTTTCGGGGCATTTACAGAAATAGCTCCACTCTCTGCACTTGCAGTAAACAGGGCTGCTGTCTTTTTACGGATAACGTCAAAATAAATCTCTTCCGAAAAATCACGGTTACTGATATTCACCAGCTGAATAATCTCTCCTTCCGATAAATCCTGTCCCAAACGTGCTACCAGGCCGACCAGTTCAATATGATTGGTATATGAAGCATGACGCAGACTGGTTGCCAGCATATAGTCGCCTACCAGCACAGAAACCTTATTGTCATACAATGCATTAACCGACGACTGTCCCCGACGTTTGTTACTCTCGTCTACCACATCATCGTGTACCAGACTGGCAGTATGAAGCAACTCGAGCGAAAGCGCAGCATGAAGGGTGGAATCGTTAATTCCACCATAAAGTTTTGCCATAAGCAAAACCAGAATAGGACGCATCATCTTTCCGTTCCTCTGCTTGATATAGCCTAAAACTTCGTCTAATAACGGGGTAGAACTTTTCAGTGAGGCATCGAAAAGAGCCTTAAATTCGCTTAATTCCTTTTCTATGGGTTTCTTGATTACTTCTAATTTATCCATGGAGATTTATTTGGGTACAAAAGTAATAATAAAACAGCGAATACGGTATTTTTTTGTACTTTTACGTAGAAAACTTAATAATTTTACACGAATGGAAAAACTGTTTCTACTCGATGCGTACGCACTTATCTACCGCGCGTACTATGCTTTTATCAAAAATCCGCGTATCAATTCTAAAGGTTTCAATACATCTGCTATCATGGGATTTGTCAATACACTGGAGGATGTACTGAAAAAAGAGAACCCTACTCATATAGGTATTGCATTTGATCCGGCCGGACCTACATTCCGTCACGAAGCTTTCGAGCAGTATAAGGCTCAGCGTGAGGAAACTCCCGAAGCAATTCGTCTTTCTGTTCCTATCATTAAGGATATTATCCGCGCTTATCGTATTCCTATTCTTGAGGTAAGTGGTTACGAAGCGGACGACGTAATTGGTACACTCGCAACCGAAGCGGGAAAACGAGGTATTACGACATACATGATGACTCCAGATAAAGACTACGGGCAATTGGTTTCGGAAAATGTATTCATGTATCGCCCTAAATATGGCGACAAAGAATTTGAAGTCATGGGGGTAAACGAAATCAAAGCAAAATTCGATATTGAATCACCCTCACAGGTTATCGATATGTTGGGACTTATGGGAGATACGGCCGACAACATTCCGGGATGTCCGGGAGTCGGAGAGAAAACAGCACAAAAGTTAATTGCCCAGTTCGGCAGCATCGAAAACCTGCTTGCCAACACCGACCAGTTGAAAGGAGCTATCAAAACAAAAGTAGAGAATAACCGCGAGCAGATTACTTTTTCCAAATTCCTCGCAACAATCAAAACGGATGTTCCCATCTCACTAGATATGGAAGCCTTGAAACGGGAACAACCCGATGAAGAAGAACTCCGTAAAATTTTTGAGGAACTAGAGTTCCGTACTCTGCTGGATCGTATACTCAAAACTGAAAAGAAAACTGCCGCTCCTTCGGCTCCTGTACAAAGCGATCTCTTTGGATTTTTTGCGGGCGAGAATACAGACGAGCCAAAAAATTCAAATCTCACGCGGTTAGAAGACCTTGATTTCGACTACCAACTACTTGATTCAGAGGAGAAAATAGACGATTTTTTACAAATAATCGTTACAAAAGATTTTTTCAGTCTAGATACGGAAACCACAGGAACCGACCCAATTACTGCAGAACTGGTAGGAATGAGCTTCAGCTTTGCCGAAAATCAGGCATTTTATGTACCTGTTCCGGCAAATCGTGAAGAAGCGTTGGCAATAGTTAAAAAATTAAAACCGGTCATAGAAAATGAGAAAACACTGAAAATCGGACAGAATATAAAATACGATATGCTTGTACTGGGTAATTATGGTATCGAGGTCCGTGGCCCGATGTTCGACACCATGATTGCTCATTATGTACTTCAGCCTGAACTTCACCACGGCATGGATTACCTGGCCGAAGTATATCTGAAATATGAAACGATAAAAATAGAAGAGCTGATAGGTCCGAAAGGAAAGAATCAGAAAAACATGCGCGATCTCTCTCCTACTTCTGTCTACAAATATGCATGTGAGGATGCTGATGTTACACTGAAACTGAAAAAGGTATTAGAGAAAGAATTGATAGAAAATAATGTGAACGAACTGTTCCAGACTATCGAAATGCCGTTGGTTCCTGTCCTTGCATATATGGAACGCAACGGGGTACGCATTGACACCGAAGCCTTGAAAGAAACATCACAGCATTTTACTGCACGTATGAAGCAGCTTGAAGAGGAAGTACATCAGCTTGCCGGAATGGAATTTAATATTGCTTCGCCCAAACAAGTAGGAGAAGTACTGTTCGACCGTCTGAAAATTACAGACAAAGCTAAAAAGACCAAGACCGGCCAATATGTTACTTCCGAAGAAGTATTAGAAAGTCTACGAGGAAAGCATGAAATTGTAGGAAAAATACTGGAACATCGTGGACTGAAGAAGTTACTGGGAACCTATATTGATGCACTTCCCTTACTAATCAACCCCAAGACGGGACATATACATACTTCATTCAATCAGACTGTTACGGCTACAGGCCGACTTAGTTCGAGCAACCCTAACCTGCAAAATATTCCTATCCGTAATGAGGATGGAAAAGAGATTCGACGCGCCTTTATTCCTGACGAAGGCTGTGAATTCTTTTCTGCCGACTACTCACAAATTGAGCTGCGTATCATGGCTCATCTGAGTGGGGACCCTCACATGATAGAAGCTTTCCAGAAAGGACAGGATATTCATGCTGCTACTGCTGCCAAGATATATAAGGAGAAACTGGAAGATGTAACCCGCGAACAGAGAAGTAAAGCTAAAACAGCTAACTTCGGTATTATATATGGTATATCAGTATTCGGACTGGCAGAACGACTGAACATCGAACGTAAAGAAGCCAAAGAACTTATAGACGGATATTTCGAAAACTATCCGCATGTAAAAGAATATATGGATCAAAGTATCCGTCTGGCACAAGAAAAAGGATATATCGAAACTATATTCAAGCGTAAGCGCTACCTGCCTGATATCAATTCACGCAATGCTGTGGTCCGTGGGTATGCAGAACGAAACGCAATCAATGCTCCTATACAAGGAAGTGCTGCTGATATTATCAAAGTGGCAATGATTCGTATATACAAACGCTTCATGGAAGAGGGTATTCGTTCCAAAATGATTCTTCAGGTACACGATGAATTAAATTTCAGCGTCGTGCCCGAAGAAAAGGAAAAAGTACAGCATATTGTGATTTCGGAAATGGAAGCAGCTTACAAAATGAAAGTTCCTTTGCAGGCAGACTGTGATTGGGGTAAGAACTGGTTGGAAGCACATTGATATTTTGAATTGTTAAGATATCTTTAAATGGCAACAAATTGCTAAAATATTCATTTTTTCTTGCCAAAAAGTTAGCAACATCAAAAGGTATTACTAATTTTGCAGCGTAATCAAAAACAAAAAGATAGTAACACCTTAAAATTAAAAAAATATGAAAAAAATGAATTTACTCAAGAGTTTATTTGTAACAGTATTTGTTTTCGCTGCTAACCTTACAGTTTTTGCTAGCAACCCAGAAACTGAGTTGATATACAATACTGAGGAAATAGATGGAGTAAAGATGTCGGAAACTGTATATAAAATGAATGAAGGTATTCTGACAAACTTTGAGAAATATAACTATAAATACAACGATAAGAAACAAGTTGTAGAAAACGTGTTACAGAAGTGGGACGAAGGTAGAGGAACATGGCGTAACCATATGTGTATCAAATATACATATAATGAAAACAGCACCACAATCCAATACTACAAATGGAACAAAAATAAGAAAGATTACATTCTCGTTCCGGAAATGACTGTAACTATGGACATGTAAAAACAACATACAAAAAAACAATATTTTCATAAACTCTCTAGTAAAAGAGGTACTTCGTGAGAAGTGCCTCTTTTTTTATTTCTTCTTCTAATCAGACAATCTATTTTGCAAAAAACATAACAATCTGTTACTAAAAACAAGATAAGAATATATCAACTTTTCCGAAAAAATTATTTTTTTAGTAAATGACAAAAAGAATGACTACCTTTGCAAACTGAAATACAATCTGATAATTAATAAGGAAATATATAAGTTTTATGGCATTACAATGTGGCATTGTCGGTTTGCCCAATGTAGGAAAATCGACTCTTTTCAACTGTTTATCGAATGCAAAGGCTCAAGCAGCCAACTTCCCTTTCTGTACAATAGAACCTAACGTTGGTGTAATCACTGTTCCAGATGAACGTCTTAACAAATTGGCAGAATTGGTTATTCCCGACCGTATAGTACCTACAACTGTAGAAATTGTAGACATCGCAGGTCTGGTAAAAGGAGCCAGCAAAGGTGAAGGATTAGGAAATAAATTCTTGGCAAATATCCGTGAAACAGACGCAATTCTTCATGTACTGCGTTGTTTTGATGATGAAAATGTTACCCATGTCGACGGTAGTGTAGATCCTGTACGCGACAAAGAAATCATTGATACAGAGCTTCAGCTGAAGGACCTCGAAACAATAGAAAGCCGTATTCAAAAAGTACAGAAACAAGCTCAGACCGGAGGCGACAAAGTAGCTAAGCAAACTTATGAAGTACTGGTTCGCTACCGTGAAGCATTATTACAGGGAAAATCAGCACGTACCGTACAGTTCGAAACTAAAGACGAACAAAAGATCGCTCATGAACTTTTCCTGCTTACTTCCAAGCCTGTAATGTACGTATGTAATGTAGATGAAGCCAGTGCTGTAAATGGTAACAAATATGTAGAGCAAGTACGCGAAGCTGTCAAAGAAGAGGGAGCAGAAATATTAATTGTTGCAGCCAAGACAGAAGCCGACATTGCAGAACTTGAAACATACGAAGACCGTCAGATGTTCCTTCAGGAAGTGGGACTGGAAGAATCGGGAGTCAGTCGTCTGATTCGTTCAGCCTATAAGCTGCTGAATCTGGAAACCTATTTCACTGCTGGAAAGATGGAAGTCCGCGCATGGACATTCCATAAAGGATGGAAGGCTCCTCAATGTGCCGGAGTTATTCATACTGACTTCGAGAAAGGATTTATCCGTGCAGAAGTCATCAAGTACGACGACTTTATCAAATACGGTTCGGAAGCAGCTGTACGCGAGGCTGGTAAACTGAATGTAGAAGGAAAAGACTATATCGTAGAAGACGGAGACATCATGCATTTCCGCTTTAACGTATAATATACCATTTTAGAAAATCGGCCGCTCATCAGCGACCGATTTCTTTTTTTAATCCTAAAACAAAAAACCATGAACTATCTTATTATAGGTACTGGCGGCGTAGGAGGAAGTATCGCCGGATTTCTTGCTCTGGCAGGAAAAGAAGTCACATGCATTGCACGGGGAAAACACCTCGAGAATATCCGTAATTATGGGCTGCATCTGAAATCAGATTTGAAAGGCGAACACTATCTGAAAGTAAACGCCTGTACAACAGAAGAATATCAAGGGAAAGCAGATGTGATATTTGTCTGTGTAAAAGGATATTCCATCGACTCTGTCAAGGAGGTAATAGAACGTGCTTCAGCACCTCATACACTGGTTATTCCTATTTTAAATGTTTATGGTACAGGACCACGTATTGGTCGTTTGACACCTGAAGTAACTGTTCTCGATGGCTGTATCTACATCGTAGGATTTGTTTCAGGTGAAGGCGAAATCACTCAGATGGGAAGCATTTTCCGGCTGGTATTCGGAGCACGTCCGGAGCAGGGAGTTTCTCAGGAACGTATTGAAGCAATTGCAGAGGATGTCAGAAGTTGCGGTATCAAAGTCGATGTTTCCGATGATATCAACCGCGACACATTTATCAAATGGGCATTTATTTCGGCA
>ERZ773178.3983-NODE-3983-length-11633-cov-3.401537_pt1 | contig 11633 bp, 3 predicted proteins | sample MGYA00580533_ERZ773178 | MGnify/ENA primary metagenome ERZ773178 (study PRJEB29015, sample SAMEA2737859) | human gut metagenome | biome: human gut; feature: human-associated habitat; material: faeces | place: China | collected 2012 ...
TCCAGCTCGGTGGCCGCGTTGCCCAGAGCCTTGCGGAATCCGCTGGGCCAGATGGCGTTCTGGCTCAGGCAGATCTTGCCTTCAGCCATCGCTTCGCTGATGACGGACAGTTCGGGAGTGCTCACGGTCACGCCGTTGATGACGCAGGGGCTGCCTTCCTTATTGGCATAGACCTGAGCCACTTCGGGCTGAGCCAGGTACTCGAAGAACTTCAGGCATTCTTCGGGATGCTTGGTGGAAGAAGAGATGCAGAAGTTGGTGTCGATGGACACGACCACTTTGCTTTCCTCACCGGTGGGGTTGGGCATGGGGATCAGAGCGACCTTGATGTCAGGATCGTAATCCTTCAGGGTGGCCAGAGACCAGCCGCCGTTGATGGTCAGCAGGGTCTCCGTCTTGCTTGCGCCGAGATTGAACACTCCGCCGCCTGCGCCGAAGATCATGTTGGCGATCTCAAAGCCGTCGTTCACAGTGACCTGTGCGCCGGAGCCGATACTGAAGGAGGCATTGACGCCGCTCTTCAGATACTTGCTGTTGCCGTCCACGCGGAAGTTCTCGATGGTGACGTTCGCTTCCTTGATGTCAAACATATAGCCGGAGGTGTTCGTAGCATCACGGCGGACCATGCAGCGCTTGGCATTCTCGCCGAATTCGTTGAAGTTCAGCGAACAGTCTTCCTTGATCTGAATGCGGTAGACCAGCGAAATGACAAAGTTCGCATCATCGGGGATGGTTTCCATGGCATCGACACGGGCCTTCAGGATCTCCTTGGCCTTCTCGAACGTCTTGACCGGCGTCTTAACGGTCAGGCCGTCGTTCGTGTCATTGCCGTTGCCGCTGAGGTAGACGACGATGTCGTTCGTCTTGACCTCGGCAAAGACCGCCGTGTTGTTCTCATTGACCTCGAGGTAATAAGCGCCGTCGATGCCGTTGACAACATGTACCTTCTCCATATCGCTCGGCTGCAGGGCATGAGCGCCCTCGCCCGTTCCACCGGAGATGGTGGCTGCGCCGACGAATTCCTTGGCCAGCAGGATGGGGAGCTTGCCCTTCAGCTTGGTCAGGCCCTCCGGCACGCGAATCGCGACGTCCTTGGAGGACCCATAGGCGTTGTTGATGTAAATCGGGTCCTGGAAATCGGTATCCTCCGTCGGAATGAGGGTAACGTTGTGGGTTGAAAGGGTCAGCGCGTTGATCGTCTCGCCGTTCTTGTTCGTGTTGCCGGCAAACTTCACAGCGCCGAGCACGACGGTAGAGCCGTCATTCGTGGCAGAGATGCAGGCGATGTTCGCGCCCGTCGTCGACATGGAGTTGTTCACAACCGCGCCGCCGAGCAGGTTCACTTCCACAGGATGGCTGCCCATAACGTTGATGACGCCCGCAACGGAGCCGCCCACGTTATCGGACAGCTCGCCGCCATTCATCGTGAAGACGGTCTTATCGTCCTTCGTGTTGGACTTGAGGTAGATCGCGCCGCCGGTGAACTTGGACGTGTTGCTCGAGATCTTGCCGCTGTTCAGGACCAGGGTGGAGTCTTCCACATAGAACGCACCGCCCTGTGCGCCGAAGCAATTCGTGACAACGGCGTTGTTCATCGTCATCGTCGCATAGTTCAGCAGATAGATGGTGTTGCTCGCGGGAGCGGAAGCGGGCAGTTCGGAGAAGACCTCGGCATTGCCGTCGATCGTGATGTTCGACAGCGTCAGGCTGCCGCCGTCCACGGCGATCATGTTGCCCGTACAGGAGGGAGCGCGCTTGACGATGCAGTCGCGGCCCTCGAGGTCCCACGTCTGCTCATCGAGCACGGTCACGGTATGCGTGACCCAGATGACACCGTCGGTGACCTTCGGGGAGATGAGAGCCGCAGCCGCAGCAAACGTGCGGACCGGGGTCTCCTCCGACAGGCCGTCGTTGGAGTCGCTGCCCTTGACACCGTCCAGATAGACCATCGCGCCGACATAGGTGTCGTTGAGCCAATAGGCAAAGAGCGTCATGTTGTTCGTGACCGGAGTCGCGAAATCCCATTCCGCGCCGCTGGCGGTGTGCCAGCCGAGGAAGGTGTCGTCCGTCTTGACCGGATCGGCGGGCTTTGCGACCGTGCTGCCGTGCTGGACCTTGACCTGCACCGGCGTCGTGCCGTTGACGGCATTGAACGTGACGGTATGCTGGATCAGGCCGTCAGACAGTGTGACGGTGACGTCCTCGGTCAGCCCGGCCAGGATGTAGTTGCTGCCATGGCTTGCCAGACGGCCGCTCGTTGCGGAGACGTCATAGACCTCATAGCCCTCGTCAGCGCGGGCGATAAACTCGACAAAGTTCACATTCTCCGGGAGCGTCAGCTCCGTGACGGCCTTGCCTTCGACATAGGCCGCGCTGTGCTCGGAGACGAAGGTGACGTGGATCGGCTCCTTCGGCTCGGTGGGCTCGGGTTCGGTAGGCTCGGGCTCCGTGGGCTCTGGCTCCGTCGGTTCGGTCTCCGTCGGCTCCGTGGGCTCGGGCTTATCCTCCGCAGCCTTCAGGAAGCGGCACAGGAGCGTAGCGGCCTCAGCGCGGGTCAGAGGGTTCTGCGGCAGGAAGCTGCCGTCCGGATAGCCGGTCAGGACACCTGCCGTCTGCATGGTCTCCACAGCCTCTTCCGCCCAGGCGGCGATGTCGGCTGCATCGGTGAAGGTCTTAACCTCCTCGATCTCGGGGAGGGTCTTGTTCAGCAGCTTCAGCAGCCGCAGGAAGATGGTGGCAGTCTCCTGCCGGGTGGCCGCGCGGTCCGGGGCAAACGTGCCGTCGCCGTCGCCGGTCACAACGCCGTTCTCGGCGGCCCATGCGACAGCGCCCGTGTACCAGGTGCCCGCTGCCACATCGGAGAAGCCGGTAGAGGCATTGTCGTCCGTTTCCGCACCGGCGGCGCGCGCCAGAACGGTCACGAGCATGGCACGGGTCAGCGTGCCCTCGGGATCAAACGCCGTGTCGCTCACGCCCTTGAAGTAACCGGCGGCAACGGCTTCCGTGATGGCGTCATACGCCCAGTGGTCCTTTGAGACGTCCGTGAACCCGCCGCCCTCTGCCGCGAAGGCAGAGGGGAGCGCGGAACACAGGAGGCACACGACCAGCAGGACGGACAGCACCCGTTTCATCAGTTGATTCATGGTTTCCTCCTATTCTGAGCTTAATGCTCCAGCGTGGGGAGGCTCCCGGCGGGGAGCGCCACGGCGTCCAGACTGCTCAGCTCGGTCTGGGCCAGCGTGCAGGTCTCGCTGAAGTTGAAATCGCCGGTGCGGTCGAGATCCATCGCGCCGCTCTTGGAAGCGAACAGGCCGACAACGGGCCATGCAGCCTCGTCGAACGTGCCGCGGAGGACGACCTCCTCGGTCTCCTCGTTGATCGCGATGATGCTGGAGGAGTCCTCGCCGTTGAAGCGTGCCCAGTAGATCCAGCCGGTCTCCATATCATAGTACAGGGACTGATACATATGCTGGCCCGTAATAGCAAGGGACTTGTCCGTTACGATGGTGTGCAGGAGGCTCAGCGTGTAGCCGTCACCGCTCGGAGCGATGCCGATGAGGTGGATCGTGCCGGAGGCAGACAGCATATAGAAGTAGTTGTAGGTGCTGTCATGGCCCGCATAGGCAATGCCCGCAATGGCAGTGAACGCACCCTGCAGATTCCATAGGCCGCGGTAGCCGTTCTCGGTGGTCGGATCGACGAGCATCAGGTAGTAACCATAGGTGCCGAGCGTGAGGTCAAGGTTCGGGCTGTAGGCCATATCGGACATAAACAGGTCGCCGGTGTAGCACAGCTCCTTGGCTGCGTAGCCGTTTTCGGCATCAAGGCTGTAGAGGTTGCCGTCGCCGGAGGCCAGCAGCATATCGCCCGTCTGAACGACGGAATAGTAATCCTGCTCCAGTGCACCGGTGAGGTACTTGTAGTTTGCAGAGTCGACATCGATGTCGGCAACAAAGCTCTGGCCGTCTGCATTGTGAACGATGCCGGTCAGCGTCGTGTTGTTCTGCATGACCGTGATGGTGCACTCGGCTTTGACGGTGCCGTCGAGCTTGGAGGCGGCGGTGATGACTGCCGTGCCCTCGCTGACTGCAGTGACAACGCCGTTTGCATCGACGGTGGCGATCTTCTCATCGGAGGAGGACCAGACGATGGAGCGGTCGGTCAGGTTCCACGGGGTCACGAAGGCCTCGAGGGCGGTCTTGTTGCCGCTGTAGAGCGTGGCGCTCGTCGTGGTGAGCTGGACCTTCTCAGGCTTGTCGGTCTTGCCGGTGGAGCCGCCCTGGCCGCGAACGATATACAGGCCGGTCATTTCGCCGGGCAGATCGGAGAGTGCCGTGCCGGCACCGGTCTCGAGGTCCAGCTTCACGAGCTTGTAGGTCGGACGCGCCCAGCTGGACGTGCGCACGAACTGTGCCCAGTAGAGCTCGCCAGTGGAGTGGTCAAAGGCCATGGACTGCAGATAGTTTGCCTTGAAGCCGGTCTTGCCGATATTCGTCAGCTCGCCGATCTTGCCGTCCTCAGTCAGGCGGAAGCTGTAGAGGTAGGTATTGCGCGTGGAGGCGTTGATGACATAGAACGTACCGTCGTCACTGATGGCCAGCACCTGCGGCACTTCGCCGTCGCGGGACGAGGGCATCATGTCGCTCGTGATCGAGCCGACCTCGGTCAGCTCGCCGGTAAACATGTCGACGGTGACGAGCTTGCCGTACTGCGGCTCGCCGTTCTCGTCATTGAGGACCGCCATGGCGTACAGCTTGCCGTCGGCCTTGTTATAAGCCATGTCGATCAGGATGGCGTTCAGGTAACACACGGGCGTCGGCTCGAACTTGCCGTGCTGCATAACGTACAGGTAGCCATCCGTCGTGCAGGCCACGGTGTAGCCGTTGACATACTCCGCAGAAGCGAACTGGACATCGGCCTCTGCTGCAGTCTCCGGGGTCTTGGCCGTATCCGGCTCAAAGCGCGCCCAGGTGTTGTTCGTCGCGTTGAAGGCGAAGAAGCCATTGAGCTCCACTGCGGGCTCTTCGTCGCCGTCGTCGCCGCCGAGGCCAAGCTCGAGCTCATAGGCTCTTGCGTTGCCCGCATAGTCCACGACCGCAACAACGACCTTGTCCTGCTTCATGGAAGCAGCGTTGACCGAAAGGCTCAGTGCCTCGTTTGCCGTCTGCTGGTTCGGAGAGAGCGTTCCGATAAGCTTGCCGTCCGTCGTGAGGAACTGGATGGCAGAGATGTACTGGTTATCCTGCGCCGCGATGTTGATGAGCTTGCGGCCCGCAGGATCGCTGGAGAAGAACATCTGGGTGACGGCCGGTGCCTCGTTATCGACGGTAACGAGCGTCTCCCACGCTGCACCCTTGCCGAGGCCGGTATAATTGCCGTTCTCGTCGGCGGTGTAGTACTCCGGTACGGCAGTCAGGACGAGCTCGAGCTTCGTGTTGTTCGGGAGCGCATTGCCCTCGTTGTCGGTGAAGCGCCAGCTGATGCCCTTCGTCGTCGAGGTGTAGGCCCAGGAGCCGCCGTTCGTATAGTAGAAGGCGCCGGACTGCTTGCCGTAGTCCTTGCTGAAATAAACCTCGCCGGTCTCTGCATTGCGGATGACGTAGCTGACGTCCTGCGCATTGCGGATCAGGTTGTAGTTTATGGTCATGAGCGTATCGCCCGCGCGGACAGCCGTGCGGTCAGCAATAAACGCATCATCGTTGGCGTAGAGGTTCACACCGAGGTTGAAGGTGTTGCCGCTGCCCGCCTTCTTCACATTGTAGTAGTTCTCCCGCGCGATATTCAGGTACTTGTGCGGCATCTCGTTGAAGCGATCCTCGGCATAGACGCTGGTATCGAACATGGAGGAATCCGTCCAGTTGCCCCAGAAGGCCAGGAACGGGATGGACTGGCTGACGCCAAGCTTGCCCTCGGCATCGGTCTCGGCATTCAGGTAGACATAACCCTCGAGGTAGTTGCCATTGGAGAAGTTCTCCTCCATATACTGCTTGCCTTCCTCGTTCAGGCTCAGGGTTGCCTTGACCTGCACACTGCCGTTGGCCGGGACGGTCACGACGTCATTGCTCTGCAGGCTCTCAAGCGTCTTGCCCTCATAGGAGCCGCCCTCGAGAATGTCGTTAAGGATCTGCGCATCGACCTCGTCGGCAGTGCCGTCGCCGTTCAGGTCGGCCAGAGATGCGTCTGCAAGCAGCTCCAGTCCGGCGGCATGGTTCAGGATCGCCATGACGTCGCCGTCGTCGAGCTTGCCGTCTCCGTTGAGGTCGTAGCCCGCCGCATCGGTCGTGAAGACCGCATTTGCGCCGACTGCAACATCGTTCATGGCGATGAACTTCGTGCCGGACTCTTCATCCGTGACTGTTTCCGGCGCAAGCACACTGGCGCTGAGCCTGTAGGAGACGGACTTGTCCGTCAGGTTGTTGACATGGAACGAGAAGCTGTAGGTACCGGTGCGGGCGGGATCGTCGCCGAACTCCACCTTGACCTTGCCGTCGTCATTGCCGTCAATGGTCACATAGGCGGGGCTGTTCACGGCGTTCTCCACGTTGCCAAGGCCGGAGCCCTGTCTTCTCGGGGAGTACTCCACGTCGGAATCCGGGTCCATGATGGGAACGGCCGTGCCCATCATCAGGCTCTGCGCCAGAGCGCGGGCCGTCAGGCCGGCCTTTTCCGCAAGACCGTTCTCACGGATGTACTGCGCGACAACGGCTGCCTGACCGGCAGCAGACGGAGACGCCATGGACGTGCCGCTCATCAGGCCGTAGGTGCCGTCCGTGCGCGTGGAATAGATGTTGCCGCCGGGGGCGGTGATCTCGGGCTTCAGAGACAGATCGCCGGGTACGCCCCAGGAGCTGAAGGAGCTCATGGTGATAACGCCGCCGGTGGCGTTCATGTCGGTGTAGACACCGCTGCCGTGGACGGTCAGCTTGCCGCCCCAGACGCCGTTCTCGTCCTGCGTGGCCGAGGCGAGGATCGCCTTCATCTGGTCGAGGCGGATCGTGATGAACGGGAGCTTCTTCGTGCAGGCCGCATAGATGGCATCGAAGCCGTCAACATTGTTATAGACGATAATGGCGGCAGCCTTCGCGGCATCCGCATTGATCTGCTTATCGGTGAAGGCAACGCCGTTGCCGCGGGAGACAAGGACGATCTTACCGGCCGTGTTCGCAAAGTCGGACTTCTCGCCGCCGTACTTTGCGGTGTCGTCCGGGTCGGTCGGATCGCCGATGAACACGAAGTCATACTCCGTGCCGCTCTTGTCCTCGGACTTATCGAGCGTCGTAAAGGCTGCGCTCTTGCAGGTCGCGCCGCCGGTGAACGTCTTGCCTGCGCCGTCGGCGTAGGTGTAGTTCGCACCGTTGACCGTAAAATACTCTGCGGTGTTGGCGATGTTGTCGGCACTGGCGACGGCCAGAGAATTCTCATAGGCGCCGGGGGAGCCGATGCGGCCGGTGTTGGAATCCTCGGCAAACAGCAGGCCGTTGACGGAGTCCTCTGCCCAGTTTCCGGAGTTACCGGCAGACATGCAAACGACGGTATCCGTCTCGTCCAGAGAATCCATGACATTGTCGAAGTACGCCTCGCCGGGGGTCGTGAAGCCGACCGCCGCGGAGCCAAGGGACAGGTTGACGCTGTCGCAGTCCAGAACGATGGCATCCTCGATGGCGGCGATGTAGTCATCGGCATAGGCGCCGCCGTTCTTGCCGAACACCTTCATAACGACGACCTGCGCATCGGGCGCAACGCCGACGACGCCGTTGTCAGCGTAGGTGTAGGTGCCGTCCGCATTTTCCACATAGCGGTTGGCCGTGGCGATACCGGCAACGTGCGTGCCGTGGTCGCCCTGCTGATCGTTGTCATGCGTGATGTCGAGAGTGGCGTCAATATAGTTGAAGCCGAAGGCGATCTTGCTGCTGACATACAGAGCATTGCCGGTCAGGCCCTCATAGCGCTCTGCGGCATGCAGCTGCGGCAGGACCTCGTTGATCTTCGCGGCGGTCAGCAGATCATAATCCGCGATCTGCTTGCCGTTCTTCGTCGAGGTAACCAGCAGGCTGTAATCAAACGCAGCGCTGTTGAACGACGGATGGTCTGAATCCAAGCCGGTATCGACAATGGCGATGCGGCTGCCCGCACCGGTATAGCCCTCGAGCCAGGCGTTGTAGCTGCCGATCATATTGCCGGAGGAAATGGTGTTGAGATCGGCCTGCTCGCGCGGATCGATGCTGTACTGCGGAACGAGCATGACGCTCTTAACGCCCTTCAGCGCTTCGACCTCGTCCATCTTGCCGTAGGGCAGGTCAACGGACATGGCGTTGGCGGCCAGCGTCAGGTTCCAGTGAACGTTCAGCGTCTCGCCGGACAGCACGTTCGCAGAGATCTCTGCGGCCAGCGCCGCCTGCTTGGCTTCGAGCGCCTTGGAGGCTGCCATGGCGGCAGCATTGCCGGCGATGCCGCGGGTAGCGTAGCCCTGCTGCAGGACGGGCTTGTCCTCCAGCACGACGAACACACGCACGACATCGGTGTCGGCATAGGGAGCCTCTTCCGTTTCGGTCTCGTCCGCAGCGGCATTGTCTTCCGTTGCAAGCTTCAGGCCGTCGGTGGAGATCTCATGATAATTCGCGGTCTGATCCTCCGCCATGGCGGAGACGCCGGACAGCAGGCCGGTGACCATGCACACGACCAGCAGCAGCGAAAGGACCCGTTTCAGATTCCAGTGCTTCATTCTTCTATCCTGCGCTCCTTTCATGCGAGATTCTCAAGGTAGACCATGATGATCTTCGCAAACTGTGCGCGCGTTGCCTGGCCCTGCGGCTCCAGCATACCGTCGCCGACGCCGTTGACGACGCCGTTAGCAGCAGCCCAGCGCATGGCGGGAAGCGCCCAGCTCGAGACCTTTGCGGAATCCTTGTATGCATTGAGTGCGGTGACATCCGTCTTCCAGGTGTTGCCCTCGCTCTGCCAGCAGCGGAACAGCATGGTGACCATCTCCTCGCGGGTCACATTCTGCTCCGGCTTAAACGTGCCGTCTTCATAGCCCTTGACGAGGCCCTGCTTGCTGGCCCACTGCACATAGGGCGCATACCAGCTGCCGGCCTTGACATCGGAGAAGCTCGTTCCGGTATAGTCGGACGTCTTCACACCGGCCATGCGGCCGAGGACCGTGACGACCATGCCGCGCGTCAGAGTGGCATCCGGGGAGAACGTCGTCTTGCCCGTGCCCTTCATCAGGTCATTGCCGAGGACATAGTCCACAGCATTGTGATACCACTGCGTCTGATCGACATCCTTGTAGCTCTTGGACGGGCAGTTCTTACCGTTGCAGGCCACATAGATCCTGATCGGGAAGTCAGCGATCTTCGTCGTCTCATAGTTCTTGTCCGTCACCTTGGCGCCGGACACCTTGAAGGTATAGCTCTTCGTCGCTGCGTTCGTGAACGTCAGCGTCAGCACGGCCTGATCGGCCTCGGCTGCGCCGCCGACCCAATTGCAGACGACCTTTCCCTTCTCCTTTGTGTTTGCCACTGCAAGCGGCAGACCCTTTTCGGTCTTGCTGAGCGTCAGCGAGCTGTCGTAGCTGAGCGTGAAGGCTCCGCTGCGCACGGCGCTGCCGCCGCGAAGACTGAGTGTGACTGTGACCGTGCCGTCCGCTGCATTGGCCGTGCCGAAGAGCGCCGGAGCGTCCGCAGCGGACACCGGCAGGACCAGGCAAACCAGCAGCAGGCAGGCCAGCAGCAGCGCAGTCAGTTTTTTGCGCATTGCATATCCCATCCTTTCCTTTTTGCTCGTTAGCGCTTTGCTCCGCTAACGCGTAATGAACTGCGACTCTAATTATGCCACAGGCTGTATGGAAATGCAAGGAAAAATTTGCCTGACTTTCTGTTTTTCTGTCGTGGAGCATCCATATTAAATGCCCCTATTTGCCATCTAATCATAATTCGTTCCCTTCTGGAGCGCTGATCACTCTGTTTTCTTTCACAAATATTCTTTCATCTCCGCGTATATTCGTCTTACATTTCGTCTCTCATTTCAGCCACAGGCGTACAGCTGTCCGTGACACGGAGACGCAAAAAGCTCCTGCGCATGCAGTGCACACGCAGGAGCTTTGGATATTTGGGTTCAGGGAATATCGCGGATGACTTCCTCGGGCGGAAGATCGAGCTGCTCCGGCTCGCGCAGGAGCTTTTCAAAGTACTTCATGACGGTCGCGTAATAGAATCCGTCGACGATACGCTCGTCCGTATTCATGACGAAGTCGACGTAGCGGCGCGTCACGGGCTTGCCCTGCAGGTCGAGCTCGACCTTGCGGTACTTGCGGCCAAATGCGACGAAGACGGGAAGGTTGCCGAAGTTATAGAGGTGGTGGACGATAGGCGGGATGCCAAGCGAGCCCATGGACGTGAAGATGACCGTGCCATGGAAGGGGCTGAGGTCCGTCAGGAACGTCGGCAGCATGCCGAAGTAGTCCAGCGTCTTCAGGAACCAGACGACAAACTTCAGCAGGAGGCGCGGCATACTGGCCAGCAGAGCCGCGACATGGTCGAACGAGCTGTTAAGGGGGGTGTTTTTGACCTCGTCGATGAGGGCGTTCAGCTTCTCATAGACCTCCTTCGTCGTGTCCGTCGGCGTAAGGTGGAGCTTGATGGTCGTCTCCTCGCCGTCCGTGCGCATGTCCTTCTTGATGGTCATGGTGAACTGGACGTCGTCATCGCGCTGGTAGACGCGCTGGCCGGAGAAGAAGCGGTTCACGCCGGGGTACTTTGCGATGCAGCGGACATAGGCCGCAAGCAGCACATGCGTCAGACCGAAGGACTCCATGCCTTCCGCACGCTTCTGGCGGATGTAGCGCTCGACCTTCGAAATTTCGAACGTCGTCTGGATGGAGTTGCAGGCATCGTTGCGTGTGGGCATGATGTAGCCCGCGACGATGTTCATCGGGCTGAGCGTACGGATGAGATGGCCGTCCTTGCGGTCGCCCCATGTCGGGTGGTAAGCCCCGTCCGTGAACGGCCGCATCGCGAGCACGGCGACGACGGCGCTGCCGGCCATGGCGATGTTGGAGATCTTGACAAGGCGGTACCACACGGGGATCGTGCAGCCGGCCATCGCCAGATCATAGATGAGGATGGCCAGCGGGACCAGCAGCGTGAACAGCAGCGGATAGGACACCGGGATCTTGCCGGTGATGGTCAGGCGATAGATCAGGTAGAGCAGCAGGTACAGGATCCAGCACATCACAACATAGCGCATATAGCCGAACAGGGCGTAGCCGCCGTGCAGGTGCAGGTCGAGCGCCGCCTGTCCGAAGTAGACGCAGGCCCAGAAAATGGGCTTCGACGTGCGATAGAACCGCGTCTCCCCTTCCAGCACGAGCTGGAGCGCAAAGCCAAGGCTCACCGCCATCGGCAGGACCTTCTGGAACCAGATGTTCACGGTGCTGATCACGGCTCCCTCGCCGAGGCAGAGCGCGAGGATCTGCAGAACGATGGAAGCCAGCGACAGGGCCGCGGCGATCCAGGTCAGCGGGTTTTTCCGGCTGACATAAAAACGGGTCTGTTGTTTCATGGTTACCCTCTCTTTCTAGGGAACCTCTGAATAAATCGGCTGCGGCGCTCAGCGGGTCTTTCGCCCCAACT
>ERZ773178.3984-NODE-3984-length-11630-cov-5.453564_pt1 | contig 11630 bp, 6 predicted proteins | sample MGYA00580533_ERZ773178 | MGnify/ENA primary metagenome ERZ773178 (study PRJEB29015, sample SAMEA2737859) | human gut metagenome | biome: human gut; feature: human-associated habitat; material: faeces | place: China | collected 2012 ...
TATCTCGGCGCGATCGGCGCCGTGGGCGAAGGAATGCGAGGTGAGGAAAAATGACCCTGACCGAAGAGAAGAAGATCACGGCGGCGGACAACGCGCCGCGGCAGGAGGGGGACAAGCCCGTCCGCAAGGCGGTCAAGTGCCCGCAGAAGGTCGGCATCAACCTCAATATGCGCGAAAAGCGCACCCGCACGGTGCTTTCGCTCGCCGGCGGCATCGCGGCGGTGGTCGTGGTGGTCGCTTTGATCGGCAAATTCGGCGTTTACGACCAGTATGCCCGCCTTGCGAAGGCGGAAAAGGCCTATGGCGAGGTGCATCAGCAGTATGAGACCGTTTTGCAGGAGCTCACGGGCTATGACGAGGTCCTTACCGAGTACCGCACGTATTCCATGGACTGGATGGCCGGCTCCGAGGACGGGCAGGGCTATCAGTTCGTCGCCGTCGACCGGCGCGATGTGCTCGATCTCATCGAGAGCGAGATGATGACGCGCGGCACGGTGAGCTCCGTTTCCATGCGCGACGACCGCGTGGTCGTCGGAATGTCGGGCATGAGCCTTGAAGAGATCTCCGTGATGTTCTCGAGCATCGAGCAGCACGATATCGTCAAGAGCGTCGAGCTCGACGTGGCGGAGACCGAGCGCGACAAGCCCGCGTCGGTCCTGAGCTTCACGGTGAATATCGTGCTCAACACCGAGCAGGATGACGCGGCGGCAGCAGAGGAGGCGGCAGAATGAATCGCGAACTGACGACAAGAGAAAAGACGCTGCTGCTCGTGCTGGCCGTGCTGGTCATCGCCCTCGGGTATTGGAAGCTCGTTTTCGAGCCCATCAACGAGCAGGTCGCGTCCTACAACGACATGGCCGAGCAGGAGCAGGCGGAGATCGACAGCAGCGTCGTCCAGCTTGCGCAGATGCGCAAAATGCAGAAGGCGGTCGAGGCGCAGAAGGAAGCGGGCGAGGTGCGCGCCATCCCGAGCTACGACAACAGCGGCATTCTGATGCGCGAGCTGTATCAGATCCTGGCGAATACGAACGAATACACGGTGGATTTTTCCGCCGCGACGAGCCGCGAGGGGTATATCGTCCTGCGCCCGGTGTCCCTCACGTTCCAGACGGGGACCTATGAGCAGGCGCGCGCGATCATCAACGCGATCGGCAGCAGCGACACCCTGAATCAGATCTCGGATGTGAACATCCGCGCGGGACAGGGCGCGAGCCGCAGCGCGGTGCAGACCTCGCTGACCATCACCTACTTTGAAGTTGCGCCGTAAGGCGAAGCAAGCATACACTGACACTGGCAAAAGGGGAGTATCGACATGAAACAGGCAAGACGGCACAACGACCACGGCTTTACGCTGACGGAAATGCTGGTCACGGTGACGATCGTGATCGTGCTGTTCGCGCTTGCGATGATCCCCATCAGCAAAATGCGGCGCGAGGTGCGCCAGACCGAGCTCGACAGCCGCGCGGAGCTCATCTTCATGGCCGCGCAGAATCAGCTGACGCAGCTTCAGGCCGCGGGGCGCACGAGCGCCTATCAGGGGGGCCTGGCGCTGGGCTATGTCCCAGAGGACGCCGAAAATGAAAATGAAAAATATGACACCGATACGCTCTCTTACGTGACGAGCGACGGCATGGAGAGCACGACGTCTCCCGCCGCGAACATCCTGCCCGAGGGCAAGGTGGACGCGGAGCTGCGGAACGCGCACTGGGTCATCGAGTATGACGCGTCGAGCGCGAGCGTTTACGCCGTTTTCTACAGCGAGCAGGAATCGAATTTTTACACGACCGATGCCGATAAGATGAACCCGCTGCGCGCGCGGAATTACCGCCTGCAGCAGGGGGCAAAGATCGGCTATTACGGCGGCGACTCGGTCCTTTCCTACGATACGAGCGAGCTCGACGCCAAGGCGGAGATCGTCAACGGCGATCAGCTTCTGCTGAAGATCACCTGCAACAGGCTGCTTGGCGAAAGTGGCTTTCTTGATCCGACGTTTACCGTAACGCTGCGGGATGAGAGCGGGCACACGGCTGAGGTGAAGCTTGCGAACAATGAGATCGTTAAGAATGCACGGTCCATCGAGGCGACGCTGGTGCTGGACAACCTGGCCGAGGGCAAGCTGATGCGCTTTGCCGAGCAGGAGCGCTTCAAGAGCCTTGTTCCCGGCGAAAATCTGACCATTTCCGTCAATGTCAGCGTCGATAACGATCTGGTCGAGCCCGCGGTGATCGAAAACATCAGGACCAACAGTCTGTTCGCGGACGCGAGAGACGGGAGCAATGGGCGCACGGCGGTCATCACGTGCGGCCGCCACCTGCAGAATCTGGACCAGGACTCCGGGCTGAACAGCCAAACGGTGCAGAACAGAGTGATCACTGCCGCCGTGCAGGAGCAGGACGTCGAGTTCAAGACCGAGGCGGAGGACGGCTGGAAGGTCCTCTACGATGACATGACCTTCAAGCCCATCGAGAATAAAAACCTCACGAGCTACGACAGCACCTATCAGAGCATGAGCAACGCTGCGGCATACCATCCCGTGATCTATGATCTGACCGCGGCGGTCGAGAGTGGCGACGCGGGATTGTTTGCGGCGTTCAAGGGAGAGCTGAAAAATATCCGCCTTGCGGGTGCGACGATCACCGGAAGCGGCAACGTGGGCGGACTGGTCGGCAAACTGAGCGGTCAGACGACGATCGAAGGCTGCTGGGTCTACCTGAGCTCGGCCAGAAACCATGCCGCCGACAAGACGGAAAAGGATCTGTGGCTCGACGGCGCGGTGACCGGCGGTCTGGTCGGCAATGCCGGGAGCGGCACGCTTACGATCAAAAACAGCTTTGCCGCGACGGTGCTGAACGGCAAAGAGGCCGCCGGCGGCTTGATCGGCAAGAGCGGCAGCGTAACGATCGAGCATTCCTATGCGGATTGCTATGTCTACACTGTGGAAAAGGGCGAAGACGGCAGTCTTACTGCTGCTACCACAGGCGTGGCGGGCGGTTTGATCGGCAGCTGTGCCGGTACAAGCAACATTGTGCTGCGGGATTGCTACGCGGCGGGCTTCCTGAAGGGCGGAACGACGGCCGGGCTTGTCGCGGGCGAATTCAGCGGCGATGGCGACAAGGCAACCAATGTTTATACCGCCTGCGCGCCTTTGGACGGCACGAGCCTGAGTTATATCATCGGGAAAAAAGAGGGCGTGGATGCGCCCGGCGTCCAAAATGTATTCTATTTGAGCGATGTAGAAAGCAATAGTGCTTACAATGGCCTGCAGCGGGTCAGCTATGCGGATTGGAGCGGCAGCAAGATCCCGGATGCGAGCAAAATGCTTTCCGACGGAACTGCGACGGCCTTCACGACCGCGACGAGCACCACACCCTATAACCTGATGGAGGGCCTCGGCCTGACGCGCTATTCCTATCCCGCGCTGACAGATCTGCCGCACTACGGCGACTGGCAGGCGGATTTCGAGTCCGGCGCGCTGGCCTACTATGAAAAATACAGCGACGGCACCTACGGCTTCCTGGGTGCCAACCGCTCCACCCTCCGTTCCGGCGGCACCGTCGTGGACGACGGCTACGGCATGGTCTACCGCACCCAGCCTACGGACGCCATCACCGTCGCCTATACCCTGGGCGGTATAGAAAATACTGACACGCTTTGGCCCGCCGAGGATATCGGCGGCGGCTACTGGCTGGTACGCCTGCCCGATGCGCTGGTCTATACCAGTGAGGTGTCCCCCGCCTTCTACCGTCAGGTGACGGTGGATGACATCTCCTACTTCTTCAATCCCCACTTCGCCTGCCGCGTGATCCAGAGCGCCGCCCTGCCCAGCGCCCCGGCGGAGGTTGGCATCCGCACGGCCCGTCATCTGCATGACCTGAGCCTGTATTACGACACCTACCGTACCCTGCTGGACAAGACAGCCGTCTTCCGGCAGGAGCGCCCCATTGACTACAACAGCTACGCCCGTCTCACGGTGCACACGCAGCCGCCTATCGGTGCCGCTGACGGCAAGCCTTTCATCCACACCTACGACGGTGGCGGCTATACCATCGCAGCGCCCTCCTTTACCGGCGCCGTCAACACCGACAGCACCAGCTATGCCGGTATGTTCGGTCTGAACCGGGGCACCCTGCGCAATATCATACTGCTCACTGCCAATAAGGATCGTACCGTTTCTCTGGAAGGTCAGCTCTCTCTGCAAACCGCCTGCATCGGCGCCCTGACCGGCTGCAACGAGGGCACGGTCTACAACTGCGCCGCCGCGGGCTTCTCCGTGAACGGCGACGCCCGTCACGGCAGTATCCTGTATCTGGGCGGCCTGGTGGGACGCAACAGCGGTACGGTCCGCGCCTCCGGCGTCAGCGCACCGCGCCTTTTCGCCAATAGCCTGTACGCCACGCTCTGCGCCGGCGGCTTCGCGGGCGGCAACAGCGGCGTTGTCCAGCAGTGCTACGCCATGGCCGACATTGAGATCGGCACGATCAACGGCGGCGGCGTGACGCTGGGCGGCTTTGCCGGCAGCAACACCGGCTCCCTCCGCGCCAGCTACTGCGCCACAGCCATGACTTCACCCAATGCGGATATTCACGGCTTTGCCCCCACTGCCGGCGGCGTATCCGGCTGCTGCTACCTCAACGGCGGCACATACCGCTTTGTAGACAGCGTTCACCTATACCAGTACACGGACAGATCCGGCGCAGCTCCGGTGAACGAGCCGGCCCTACGCGGCATGGCCACCCGGCTGGGCGGCTTTGGCGCCGTCTCCGCCGCCAATACCTTCCAGCACGATAAGACCCTGGACTCCGCCGGCAAGGCCTACCCCTATCCCGGCATCGTCGCCGGCCACAACGGCAGCCGCGTCCATTACGGCGACTGGGTGACACCTGCCGATATGGGCGTTCTGGGCCTGCTGTACTGGGAATATGAGTCCAAGCCCACCGGCAGCGGCGGCTACTATTTCTCCTCGATCGGTGTCGAGGACGGCGTCTACAAGACCAACAGCAGCCTCTGCACCACCCATGATGACGGCGGCACCGTCACCGCCTACGGCTACGGCTACTACTGGTCGTTCGGCAGCGAGACGTCCCCCACCCTGCAAACCGGCAGCATCACCGTGCTGGGCGCGGAAGACGCCGAGGCCGCCGCCGCGCTGCGCCACCAGATGCCCGCCCTGAACTTCGTCACCTACCGCACCGCCAACGACGGCCTCCATCTGACCAGCGGCACCCAGGCCAATGATGCCTGGATGCTGACCCACGAGGACGCCGCGCTGACCTACACCGTCAGCCCCTTCTTTGCCGACGCCTTCGCCCTGTCCTCCAACAATGCGCCGGGAACGGCCTCCAAGCCCTACCAGGTACGCTCCATAGAGCAGCTGCAATACATTAACTGGAGCTATATCGACAGTCAGGGCAGCACGACGCGCGATGTCACAGGCAGTAATAGTGACTACAAGTATTATCCCTATCTGCAATACACCAACCGCCGCGACAATGCGCTGCAGACAAAGGCGATGGCGCTGGCCGGCGACAGCACCGGCGGCCCCCGTCCTATCCTCACCTGGCAGCAGACCCACGACCTCAACGGCGCAGGACACGGCACCGCCGCCGACGGCACGGCCGCAAACTACAACTTCCACCCCATTGCCGGCGCGGTGAACAACGGCCAGTTGAACGACTGGGGCAATGAAACCTATGATCTGACGCTGTACAACTGGTTCGGCGGTATCTACGACGGCGGCAACTACTACATCAAGAATGTGAACATCACCTCCCATTGCTACAACGTGGGTCTGTTCGGTACCACCGCCGGCGCGGAGATCAAAAACATCGTGCTCTACAGCGACAACGACGCCGTTATCCAGCGCAAGACCGACGCCACCCCCGCCTCCGGTGCCACCGGGCCGGAGAATTACGCCACCTCCTACGCCCTGGGCGGTCTGGTAGGCATCGCCTACGACTATGATGAAAACCTGAAGGACAAGACGAAGGTCAGCACCATCAGCAACTGCGCTATCGCCGGCTACACCGTGACCGACAACAGCAAAAACCGGCAGTTCTTGGGCGAAGCCGCCATCGGCGGGCTGGTGGGCGTATCCAGCGCCAATCTGAACAGGTGCTCCGCCGTGGTCAAGCTGAATATCAACTGTACCCACCGCTACGCCAGTGAAACAAACACCGGCGCCATGAACAAGGCCCAGTGGGGCAACTATGTCCGCGTGGGCGGCCTGGTGGGCGGCGTCCGCTATGATGTGTCGGACTGCTACACCGGCGGCAGCATCACCGTCGCCAACGATCTGCTGAACGAGCGCATCCTCACCGGTGATGGCTCCAACACCTCCTTCGTGGATCGCTATGAGTCGACGCCTAAGGCCGTCAAAATGACCCAGGGCGGCGCGGAGGCCGGCCCGGACACCTACGTGTACATCGGCGGCATCGGCGGCAGCGGCTTCTCCGCCACCTTCTCCAACTTCTCCGGCAGCAAGGACGGCCAGCCCACCTACAACAACTGCTACACCTACATGACCTTCCCTGCCATGGAGGGCACCATCACCGGCATCTCCCTCATCGGCAGCATCGCCGACCGCGCCGGCGTGAACGGCGGCACCGCACAGCTGACCATCAACAACTGCTACTACCTGGACAGCAGCGCCGCGATCTCCTTCGGCAGCCTCCCCACCTTCTACAGCAAGTCCAACAGGACCTGGTCCCCATCCCAGTGGCAATACATCTACACCTACTACTCCCTGGCCACCCTGTTGAGCACCGATACCGCGCGGATGGATATGCTCCGTGGCGATCTGAGCTATCTGTCCAAGTACACCTGGAACACCGGCAGCAGCCCCTACACCATCAACGGCCTGACAGCCCTGAGCTACGAGCAGATGTCCGGCCGTGCGGACATCGACGGAAAGCGCTTCACCGCGCTGCTGAACGGCGGCAGCGACGACGGCAGCTTCCACTGGGTCACCACGGAGGAAAACGGCCAGTCGGCCCACGGCAAATACAGCTTCCCCGGCAGTGCGGCAGCCCTCCGCGGACAGGACTACCCCTTCCCCACCGTATTGACCCAGGGCACCGCCTGCCTGCACTACGGCGAATGGCCCTCCCGCGGCCTGTACTGGAGCAGCGGCGTCCTGTCGCTGGACCGTATCACCACCCCCAGCGTCACACTGTCGCTGCACTTCACCCAGGACACCGACGCTGACGCCGTCCCCGTCATCACCTGCTCCCGCGAGGGCATCGTGGACGTCTCCGTACCGCAGGCACAGACGCCCCCGGCGGACGTCCGGCACAGCTACGCCGTGACCCTCACCGGCCTGTCGGTCGGCTCTACCGAGGTCTTCGCCACGCTGGGCGGCTATACCGCCCGACTGCTGGTGAGCGTCACCTCCACGCTGGACATCTCCGTGGACGGCCTGCCCGGCGATGACTTCTTCGTCGGCGACATCTGTAATTTGACGCTCACCGCCCGCGACAGCCTCGGCAATGCACTGGATGTCGAATGGGCAGTCACGCCCCAGCACGGCAACAGGGTCCTCACGGCCTCTGTTCCCGTTACCAAGGCCGACCATACGGCCTCTGTCACCCTCACCGCCACCGGCGAGGGCGAGGACCGCACCATGGTCACCGCCACCTACACCGCCGGCGGCGAGAGCTTCACCAGCGAGCTGCCCCTCATTATCCCCGTCCGTATGCAGGGCGTGCTGGGCATCGCCAACACCTCCGACGAACCCCCTGTCTATCAGCAGGGCGTCATGAATAAGGACGGCACGGCCTTCACGGACGACGTGCCCTCCGGCGCGCCGTACACCGACCGCCCCGCCTACGCCGGTGCCAAGCTGTACCTGTACAGCCGTGGCAGCGCCGCCACCTTTGACGGTCTCTCCGTCTCCGGCGTCACCGTCAAAGGCGGCGCCGATGCCACGGAGTACGTCCTCCGGCCCATGCCCGTCTCCAACGACGAGGACACCTCCGTCCTCCATCCCGACGTGTTCCGCGCCGAGAACGACGACTTCCGCGTCACCGTGGGCACACCGGCAAAGGACACCACCAGCGCCTTCACCTACCGTCCCCTGACGGTCAAGGGGCGCGGCCAAGGCCAGATCACCCTCACCGTCACATTGACGGACACCGAAGGCCACGCCTTCACCCTGTCCATTCCCTACACCCTGACGGAGGAGGACACCCGGGTGACCGCCACCCTCCAGGTGGATGGGCAGGCGCTCCCCCTGTCTGTCACCTACGGCTCCGCCCTCTCGGTGGAGGCCCTCAGACAGCTGCTGGCGGACCACAACATCCCCGAGGCCGGTATCAGCTGGACCCCGGACATCACCCAGCCGCTGTATGCCGACACGGCCTTCACCGCCGTGCGCCAAACGACGGACAGCGGCGGCGCCCCCACCGTCCCGGACGCCGATACCCCCGCTTCCGGCAGCAAGGACCCAGAGGGCACGCCCTCCGACGATCCATCCGCCCCGGACAGCAGCAACTCCGGCACCGATCCCACGCCCGAGCCGTCACCGAACACCCTTCCATGACCCACCGCAGAAAGGAGGCCCTCCCGTGCACAAACTGAAAAACCAACAGGGCGCCACGCTGATGATGGCCCTCCTTCTGCTGCTGGCGGCCAGTATGGTCAGCGCGGTGATCCTCACCGCCGCCACCTCCTCGGCCCGCCGTCTGGAGAATGACCGGGCTGCCCGGCAGGCGTATCTGACGGTCAGCTCCGCGGCCCGTCTGCTGCGTGATGATATCCTGAACGCCTCCTTTGTCCAGGAGACGGTGAAAACCACCTATACCAATGACACCTCCACCGAAACGAGCCGCGAAACGACCTCGCCCACCGGGTTTACGGCCGCATGGCTCAAGGCCGGCAAGGCCGCCGTGGACAGGGACAGCGGCAAAAGCTTTACCGACACCATCACCCTATCCGTGGACGGGCTGGACGATGTCTCTGCCGTCTTTACCATGGCGCCCAATTACGACATCACCATCGTCCTGCACCTGGCCGACGGCGGCGACAGTGACTGCCGCCTGGTGCTGACGCTCCGCGAAAACAAGGCCGATCCCACTGTCAGCACCGTCAGCGGCGGCGGTCTCTGGGTCCGCGACGTCACCACGACCACGAAAACGATCTCCTGGCCGTCAGATAATGCCACCATCGAAAAGGAGGCGGTCGTATCAAAAAGCTGAACAGCACCCGCGGTGAAACGCTGGTAGAGACGCTGGTCTCCATCCTGATCATCGTACTGACCTTCGTGTTTCTGACCACCGCCGCCGTCTCCGCCGCCAAGATCAACGCTAAGGTCCGTTCCGCCGACATCTCCTTCCACTACAGCAGCGCGGTGTCGAACGACACCGCCGCCCTGACCGCCTCCGGCGGCGGCACCCGCAGCGGCCGCACCACCGTGCAGGTCTATGAGGACAACGGCTGCCTCTATTACGAGGAGGTCGCGCCATGAACAAGCTTCGTGACCGCCGCGGCTTCACCCTGACGGAGCTGCTGTGCGCCGTTCTCATCGTCCTGCTCGTCAGCGCCCTGCTGACCGTGGGCGTCCGCTTCGCCGGCCGCACCTACAACAGCTCCATGCAGCTGTCCGAGGCCCAGGAGCTGTGCTCCACCCTTACCAGCGTTATCAGCGACAAGCTGCGCTTCTGCGGCACCGTGACCCCCGGCGCGGACGGCAGCCTGGACCACATCTTTATTCAGGACCTGGGCAGCGTGGAGGGCGAGGGCGCCGCCTTTCATGTGGATGCCGACGGCCAGCTCACCCTGGGCAGCACCAAACTGCTCAGCAGCGCCGCCTATCCCCGGGGTCTTCGGGTCCGCGATGTCAGTCTGCGCTACGACAGTGCTTCGGGCATCTTTACCGTGACCCTTCAGGTGGGCACTGTCGACAGCACCCTGGCCGAGACAGACTTCGAGGTCCGGCGCTTAAATCACACATGAAAAAAAGCACCCCCGGAGGGGTGCTTTTTCTCACTTCTTAAAGCTGTCCTTCAGCGACACACTGCGGTTGAACACCATGTGCTCCGCAGAGCTGTCGCGGTTGTCCAGGCAGAAATAGCCCACACGCATGAACTGGAACGTGGGTGCGTTGACGCCGGTGCGGTCGGCCTGCTTGTCGAACGCCTCCGCCACCTTCCGCATCTCCGGCTCCACCTTGCAGCCGGTGAGCACCGTAAGGCTCTCCGGGTTCAGGCAGTCCAGGAAGTCCTTGTCCGGGCCGTCGGGCTGCTCATCGGAAAACAGGTTGTCGTACAGCCGGACCTCCGCGTCCATGCAGTTCTCCGCGTCCACCCAGTGGAGCGTGGCACCCTTGACCTTGCGGCCGTCGGCGGGATCACCGCCGCTGGACTCCGGATCATAGGTGCACAGCACCTCGGTGACGTTGCCATCCGCGTCCTTCACACAGCCGGTACACTGCACCAGATACGCGCCCTTCAGGCGGCACTCCGGACCGTTGGGGGTCAGTCGCTTGTACTTGGGCACCGGGACCTCCATAAAGTCCTCCGCCTCGATCCACAGATGGCGCGAGAAGGTGATCTCATGGGTGCCCTGCGCTGGGTCGGTGGGGTTGTTCTCCACCGTGAATACCTCGCTCTTACCCTCGGGATAGTTGGTCACCGTCAGCTTCACCGGGTGCAGCACCGCCATGGTTCGCTCCGCGTGGGCGTTCAGGTCCTCCCGCAGGCAGTGCTCCAGGAAGCCGTACTCAATGGTGTTGGGGGACTTGGCCACGCCGATGCGCTCGCAGAAGCTGCGGATGGCGGCGGCGGTGTATCCCCGGCGGCGCAGACCGCACAGGGTGGGCATACGGGGGTCGTCCCAGCCGGAGACATAGTTCTCCTCCACCAGCTTACGCAGCTTCCGCTTGGACATCACCGTGTGGTCGATGCCCAGCCGGGCAAACTCGATCTGGCGGGGATGGGCGGGCAGCTCGCAGTTTTCGATGACCCAGTTGTACAGGGGGCGGTGCGCCTCGAACTCCAGCGAGCACAGGCTGTGGGTGATGCCCTCCAGCGCGTCCTGAATGGGGTGCGCGAAGTCGTACATGGGATAAATGCACCACTTGTTTCCCTGCCGGTGGTGGCTCATGTGGTTGATACGGTAGATGACCGGATCGCGCATATTGAAGTTGCCGCTGGCCAGGTCGATCTTGGCCCGCAGCGTCATAGCGCCGTTGGGGAACTCCCCGGCCCGCATACGGGCGAACAGGTCCAGGCTCTCCTCGATGGGCCGATCCCGGTAGGGCGATACGGCGGGGATGCCGATGTCGCCGCGGTTGGCCTTGAACTCCTCCGGTGTCAGCTGGCACACATAGGCCAGCCCCTTTTTGATCAGCAGCACCGCCTGGCGGTAGTCCTCCTCAAAGTAGTCGCTGCCGTAAAAGAAGCGGTCGCCCCAGTCAAAGCCCAGCCAGTGGATGTCCTGCTTGATGGCCTCCACGAATTCCTCGTCCTCCTTGGTGGGGTTCGTGTCGTCCATACGCAGGTTGCACAGGCCGTTATACCGCTCGGCGGTGCCGAAGTCGATGGTCAGCGCCTTGCAGTGTCCAATATGCAGATAGCCGTTAGGCTCCGGCGGGAAACGGGTGTGGACGGTCATTCCCTGGAACTGACCACCCTCTG
>ERZ773178.3988-NODE-3988-length-11620-cov-16.621963_pt1 | contig 11620 bp, 7 predicted proteins | sample MGYA00580533_ERZ773178 | MGnify/ENA primary metagenome ERZ773178 (study PRJEB29015, sample SAMEA2737859) | human gut metagenome | biome: human gut; feature: human-associated habitat; material: faeces | place: China | collected 2012 ...
AAAATACAGAAACGAGCAGAAGTCCGCTCGTTTCCATATTGTTACCTATATAATAAAGGCAAACGCCTAACTTCTTGATATTCAACCAAAGTCCAATTTAGTGTGAGTTAGATTCGTTAACAAATTAATGCAAAAAGTCATTTAATATACAAAAGAAAAATTGATTTTTTCTTGGTTGATTCGAGAAAAAGGCGATAGGTGTACTAAATCTTATTGATTCAAGAGTTAGTGCACCTATCGCCTTTTTTGAGTATTCCAAGATAAGCTCTATGAAAAGAGGTTTACTTGACCTTCACTTCTATCTTAGTCTTGGCTGCATCAGCGCTGGAGCCGCCAACAAATACCTGGTAAGTGCCAGGAACCACGCGGATGGTGTTGGTCTGGGCATCCCAACCCTCGAAACTCTTGCGAGGAAGATCGATGCTTACCATCTGGCGCTCGCCAGCCTTCAAAGACACACGCTTGAATGCCTTGAGACTCTTGATAGGACCATCCACATCATCCATGCGCTTGATATAAACCTGCGCTACTTCGGTACCCTCTCGCTTGCCCGTATTCTGCAAGGAGAACATCAGCTTGTAATCAGCAGCCTTGCTGCCACGCTTCTTGCTCTTCACCTGCATCAGGGTAGGCTTGCCGTACTCGAAAGTGGTATAACTCAAACCGTAACCGAATGGGAACAAAGGCTCACCCTTGAAATAACGATAGGTACGATTCTTCATCGTATAATCGAGGAAATCTGGAAGATCGTTCACACTCTTATAGAAGGTAACCGGAAGCTTGCCCGATGGATTCACCTCGCCAAAGAGAACCTTGGCTACAGCCTCACCACCCCGTTCACCAGGATACCATGCCTGAAGGATTGCCTCGGCATTTTCCGTCTCAGGAACCATGGCGATGGCACATCCAGAACAGTTGACAAAGACAACTCGCTTGCCTGCCTGATGCAGCATGGCGATGACCTGACGCTGAGCTTTCGGCAACTCCAGGTCGGTTCTGTCGCCGCCCTTGAATCCAGGCTCCTCAATCTCAAGCTGCTCGCCCTCCAGATTTGGAGAGATACCGCCTACGAATACCACGGCATCCGCATCGCCCACCTCTGCCAGGATCTGCTCGTTGGTAGGCTTCGAAGTCTTCAGGATATCAAACTGCATCACAGCCACATCTTCCTTCTGGGTATAATCTATCTGAATCTTAACCGGCTTGCCTGCTTTCAGAGAGAGCGGTTTGATGATAGGCGCCACGCGGCCCCAACACTCCCGCATGTTCACGATGGTATCGTCATCCACTATCAGGCGGCAACCGTCATCAATACCCATATTGATGGTAAGATCCTCATCCCTGTCAGGAGTCAACACTCCCTCATAGCGGGCAGAGAAATGAGTAAGATTCACACCCGGTGCAAACACGGTATTACCACCATTGCTCAGATTGATGGCAGTCTTCATCACATCCGTAGCCACCGGCTCACCCTTCTGTTCCTGATTGTTCCAGTAGGTGGCCTTCATTCCCTCACGGAAGAGGTTGAAACGGCTTTCCTGCACCTCGTTTCTTGTCAAGGTACAAGCCGGAACATACCTTACCTCAGTTCCCTTCATATAGTTGCGAATGCCCTGGAGGATGGTGGTAGAACTGGTAGGATAACCCGAATAGTTGCCTCGCAGCATGATGGAGTCATTGGCATTAGGTCCCATCACCACAATCTTCTGATTGCGGTTCAAAGGCAGCAGCAGGTTTCTGTTCTGAAGAAGTACGATGCCTTCTTCAGCTATCTTCTCAGCCAGATCCTTATGAGCCTTGCAGGCGATGACGTTCTCAGGAATCTGAGTCCATGACACGGTTTCATCCTTATCGAAATCGCCGAGTTTGAAACGAGCCACCAGCAGGCGCTTCAGGCTCTGGTTTACCTTATCTTCATTGATCATTCCTGCCTTCACATCTTTCGGAATGGTGCGATAGGCGCTGCCGCACTCCAGGTCGGTACCGGCATTCACAGCCTGGGCAGTTGCCTCGGTTGCAGTCTTTGCCGTACCGTGATAGCCCGGCATATAGAAATCGTTGACTGCTCCACAATCGGAAGTAATCAATCCCTTGAATCCCCATTCGTCTCTGAGAATCTGGCGCTCAAACTTGGCGTTGGAACAGCAAGGAGCACCATCTATACGCTGATAGGCACACATCACCTCAGCCACATGTCCATCCTGTACCAGCGACTTGAAGGCAGGAAGATAAGTCTCCCACAAATCACGGGCTGGCAGATTCTCCAGATTGAAGACGTGGCGATTCCACTCCGGACCGCTATGCACGGCGAAATGCTTGGCACAAGCCAGTGTCTTGACATATTGGGGAGCCTTAGACTGACCGGAAGCCGGAACGCCAGGAGCCGCCAGCGGCTTGCCGTCGAACGACTGTCCCTGCAGACCATTCACCACGGCAAGTCCCATACGTGTGGTGAGATAAGGATCTTCGCCATAAGTTTCCTGTCCGCGTCCCCATCTAGGATCACGGAAGATATTGACATTCGGAGTCCAGAAGCTCAGACTCTGATATCTCTTTACATTACCCGACTTCTTCGCTACCTGCGCCTTGGCTCTCGCCTCATCGCTTACGGCAGTAAACACCTGATAGAGCAAGGCATCATCCCAGGAAGAAGCCATGTGCATGGTGATAGGGAAAACCGTGGCATATCCGTTGCGTGCCACGCCATGCAGCGCCTCGTTCCACCATTGAAACTGAGGGATACCCAGTCGGGAGATGGCAGGCGAAGCATCCATCATCAGCTTCGTTTTCTCCTCCAGAGTCAGGCGTGATAGCAAGTCATTGGCTCTTGCCTCGGCAGAAAGGTTAGGGTTCTGATAAGGCAACAGCTGATTGGCTGGCTGTTGGGCGTGAGCTGAGAGCGCCAGAGCGGACAGCATGGCCAATGTAAGTATTTGTTTCTTCATAACTGCTATTGTTATTACGTTAATATTGTATAGATTCGTTTTTTAAATGCAAAAATACATATTTTTCCTGAATACTGAGACTGATGAAGTGTTAAAAAACTCAGATTGTTTTCATTTTTATGTGATTACTTCCTAATTTTTTCGAATCATTCAAACAATAAAGCACTTTTTCCTTGCTGATTCCAAATATTAGTGCTAACTTTGCACTCTGAAACAACACTATCTTTTTAGAAGACAAAGATACAAGTAAGAAAGATACAACAAGACAGTAAGATCGCAATGACATGGAAAAGATTCTAATAGTTGAAGACGACATCGCATTTGGAACCATGATTCAGACATGGCTCAGAAAGAAGGGATTCGAGGTGGAGAAAACTACTTCGGTCAAGGCCGCCATACAGGTTTGCGAGGAGGCAGAAAGAGGATTCGATCTGGTATTATCAGACCTCCGCCTTCCCGATCACGACGGCATCTTCCTGCTGCAATGGATGAGAAAGCATGGCGTGCAGGTGCCTTTCATCGTGATGACCAGCTATGCAGAAATTCAGAATGTGGTGCTCGCCATGAAATCGGGTGCTACCGATTATGTGGCAAAACCTTTCCATCCGGAAATCCTTCTGGATAAGATCAAGGAAGCTATCAAGACTCCGAAAAAACAGGATCCGTATGCAGCCTCAGCAGATAGTCTGCGTTCCACAGACTCAAATTCTACTCCTACAAACGCAGCACCTGGCAAGCAGGCAGGAAATCAGGCTTCATCTGCCAATGGGGATGTACCCAAATACCTGGAAGGTGAAAGCGAGGCTTCACGCAAGCTCTACAGTTTCGTTTCGCTGGTGGCTCCTACCCCTATGTCGGTACTTATCTTGGGTGCCAGCGGTACGGGTAAGGAATATGTGGCAAGAAGAATACACGAACTCAGCACTAGAGCCAATAAGCCTTTCTTCGCACTCGACTGCGGTGCCATTCCTAAAGAGGTGGCGGCATCAGAATTCTTCGGTCATGTGAAGGGATCGTTTACAGGAGCTGACCAGGACAAGAAGGGCGCTTTCGAGATTGCCAACGGAGGAACTCTCTTCCTTGATGAGATGGGAAACCTGAACTATGAAGTACAGGTGCAGTTACTCCGTGCCCTCCAGGAAAGAAAAATCCGTCCGGTGGGAAGCAACAAGGAAATAGATATCGATATCCGACTGGTATGCGCTACCAATGAGAATCTGGCTCAACGCGTGGCAGAAGGCAACTTCCGTGAAGACCTCTACCACCGCATCAATGAGTTTACCATCTACATGCCGGAGCTGAAAGACCGTGGTGCAGACCTTTTCCTCTTTGCCGACCTCTTTATCAAGCACGCCAACAAGGAGCTGAACAGAAATGTGGAAGGACTCGACGGCAAAGCCAAGGAGCGAATTGCCGCCTACAACTGGCCGGGCAACCTGCGAGAATTGAACAATGTGATGAAACGAGCTACTCTGCTCGCCACCGGAAGATACATCGGAGTAACCGAACTGGAACAGAGTATGGCGCATATCCAGCCACAAGCTCCTACCGCCCTGCACGATGAGGAAACGGAACTGCAGAGAATAGAAGCTGCGCTGAAAGCAGCAGGCGGCAACAAGAGTAAGGCTGCACAATTGCTCGCCGTGGATAGAAAGACGCTCTACAATAAGATGAAGAAATACGGTATCTGAAGACCATTCCCCAACTTTTTGGGGAATAATTCCACACCAGTTCCACAGTTTCCACAATGTAGAATTCTGGCACAAAAAGCATTTACTGCTGATAATCAAACTATTAGATAATTCTTTTGTTTTTTGGCACGCAGATTGTGATATGAGAAAGTGAACACGCCAATGAGCGGTAACGCAAGTAAGGCTGGTCACAAAGAAAGTAATAAAAATAATATTCACAATAAAAAAAACAAAAGATTATGAAAAAGTTAGTTTTCGCAGCTATCGCTGCCATGGTTATGGTTTCAGTTAGCAATGTATTCGCCAGCAACAAGATGGCAAGTGTATCATCAGCTGCTCCAGTTGACACAGTAGCTCCAGCAGAACCAGCTGCTCCAGCAGACACAACAGTAGAGAAAGAGACTCCTGCAGAGACACCAGCTGAAACTCCAGCAGAGACTCCAGCAGACTCTACAGCAACAGATTCTACTGTAGCAGAGTAATATCACCTTTAAAAAATAGTAATTAACAGAGGAAAAGATAGAATAACACTAGTAATTACGCGTCGCTTTCAATCAGGCAGGAGACTAATGATAGAATTCATTGGTCTCCTGACTTGTTTTTAGCCCTTTTGTTTTCTAATATCATTTTTTTGCATTAACTTTGCAAACAAATATCTATTGAGCAAGATATCAGTCTGCTCATCATTTTAAACGATTTCTCATGCACAAGAACAATATTCCTCTCAAGGTAGCCCTCGGATATAGCGCCATTGCCATTATCATGATTCTGGCAATCAGTCTGGTGTATAGCAACACCAAGAGCATCAATGCCATCAATGAAGCTTCGCGCGAGTATATCCAAAAAAGGGGTGCCGCCGATAGTACCATCTCTTCTCTGCTCAAAGAGGAGCAGAGAAACCTGAAGCAACTGTCTGATGCCATGGCAGGAAGACCTACCCAAAACTATCTGCAGAATAAGGTGAAGAATCTGAATACGGGAAAGGATTCCATACTGGTTCACTCCAAGGCACCTCAAACCCACGAGGCGAAGAAGACTACGGTAGAGGTATTGAAGACCCGAAGGGGATTCTTCCGCCGACTCGCCGATGCCTTCAAGAAGGAGCACGCCGAAACCTTGAGCGTAAAACAGGACAGCAACCGGGCTGTCATCGATTCTGTTACCACCCCAGTAAACGTGGCGGAAAACGTAGCGACCATCCTCGACCAGATAGACAAGAAGGAGAAAGTGGAAACGCAAGGCCACAAGCAGAACATCAATAGGGAGATGGAAGAGCTGAAGATGGTGAGTGCCAAACTCGCCCTGCGCTCCGCTAAACATCTGAGCGATGTGCACCAGCGTGAAAAAGACAATATGCAGGAAGCCATCAAGAAGGCGATGGAAGCAAGAAAGCATCTGTTGTGGCAGATGGAACTGCTCGCCATCGTAGCCTTCTTTGCCATCGTCATCATGATCTGGTTTATCTGGCGCGATGCCAGAAAGGAGCGCATCTACAGGGAAAACCTGGAGGCTGCCAACGAGGAAATCCAGCGTATCATGAACCAGCGCGAGCGCCTGCTCCTCACCATCACCCACGATATCAAGGCGCCAGCTGCCTCTATCTCGGGCTTCATCGATCTGATGAAAGATTACGTCAGCAATCCTCAGGGCCTCGAATGCCTCCAGAACATCAAGAACTCTGCCGCTCATCTTTCACATCTCGTTGCCTCGCTGCTCGATTATCATCAGTTGGAGAACGGACTGATGAAGGTTCAGCCTACTTCTTTCTCACCGGCACAACTGGTAGCAGAATCGGTAGAGGGAATGAAATTGCGGGCAGAAGAGAAAGGATTGGAGATTTCATTCGAATGCAAAATGAAGGGGATGGGAACTTCGGATTCTTCGGAAACTTCGGATTCTCCAATGAAGAAGAAATTCTTCCGTGCTGATGCCTTCCGCATTCGCCAGATATTGGATAATCTGGTAAGCAACGCCATCAAATATACCGACCGGGGCAGCGTTACCATCCAGGCACAGGTTTCAGAAATTCTGGGCAAGCCTACGCTTACCCTGAGCGTAAAGGATACGGGAAAGGGAATGACCGATGAGGAGAAACAGAAGGTGTTCCAGGCGTTTACGAGATTGAAGAGCGCCCAGGGCATCGAGGGTACCGGTTTGGGATTGTCCATCACCCAGGAACTGGTTTCGCTGCTTGGTGGAGAAATCATCCTCCACTCTACCCTGGGCAAAGGTTCTACCTTCATCGTCACCATCCCTATCGAGCCAGCACCAATGGAGGAGTCTCAGGAAATGGCTCCATCAGAAGTTAAGCATGATCCTTCTCCCGATTCTGCTCAAGATAAGGAAGGACAGAATTCTGGCAGCCATCAGGTTACTGATATAAAGAAGAAGCCGGAATTTGCCAACCACAAGATTCTGATTCTAGATGATGACAAGCTGCAGCTCCAGCTTCTCCAGGAGATGTTGCGCCGCATCGTAGGCGACACCTGGCAGGTTTTCGCCTGCAATCATGTGATGGATGCCCTCACCACACTACATAACGAACAGCCAGCCCTGATGCTGATGGATATCGAAATGCCGGAGATGAACGGCATGGATATGATTGCCCACATCAACCATACCAATATGATGGTGGTGGCGATGACTGCTCACGATACAAGCATCCTGGAACAGCTTCTGAAAGCCGGCTTCGACGATTGCCTGTTCAAGCCATTCAGTATGGAGAAACTGTCTGATATCCTGGGAATAGAGTCCCAGCCTCAACTGGATGCCCAGTCTGGAACTCCATCCCAGCCTGATTCATCACTCCAGCCAGTTTTATCATCCCAGCAGAAATCCAATCCTCAGCTGGATGCTCTTCTTGCTTTTGCCGGAGGCGACGAAGAAGCGGCGAAGGAGATTCTTGATACCGTGAAGCAGGAACTTGCCGCTCATCTCACGAATCTGAAAGAAGCCATAGAAGAGGAATCCTTATCTACCGGCCGCATAGGAAAGGCGGCACATAAGCTCCTCCCTATCGCCACCATGATGCAGATGGGATGCCTCGAAGAACTCAAGGCGCTGTCACCTGAATACATCGGCGAGATAGAAGAAGCCGAGATCAGAGAAAAACTGAAGGTTGTGATTATGACCTTATCTGCTGCGGTGTCAGACCTGTATGCTTCTTGAAATAGCGGCAGAAGAAACTGACGTCGGCAAAATGAAACTCCCAAGCCATCTCCTTGATGCTTTGCGTGGTCCGCTTAAGATGCATCTTGAGTTGCAGAATCACGTATTGGTCGATGATGGTCTTGGGGGTATGCCCCGTCACCTGGCTCACGATGTTGGTCAGATATTTCGAAGAGATATTCATCTTTTCGGCATAATAGTTCACATCTCTTGAAATCTTGTAATCCCTCTCAAGCAGCATCATAAACCGATTGAACAATTCTCTTACACGATACGATTTTACTTCATCTGGTCGGTATTGCGGATTGCGCTGAAGATACTCATGAAAACCAATGAAGAATGCCTTCAACTGGCACAAAACCAACTGCGAGATGCAGGTACATTCCGACTGGTCGAAATATACCTTCAATAAACCAAACATCCCATTGATGATGTTTGTCACCACAGGGGTATCCTGCCTGCAGCGGTCTTCCCGCAAGGAAGAATACACCGTCTGCTCCAGCTGCAAGCTTGCTTCGCGAAGCAAGGAAGGATTATATTTCAGGATTTCGGCCTGGAAACTGTTCACTGTTTGAGGGGATTTGCAATCCCCGTTTTCAGTTTCAGGGGATCTGCAATCCCCATTTTCAGTTTGAGGGGATTTGCAATCCCCGTCAACCTTCAATTCCACTACATCATTCGGAAACAGCGTAATCACCGCCCCTTCATAAAGTTCCCAATCCTTATAATTCACATTCAGCATAGCCTTTCCTTTCCGGCAAATCAATATTGCTCCGTAAGTCAATACTTGCGGACCATCCTGCCATTCCTCCAAACCAGAGCGAAAAAGGCTTGCTTCCTGCTGACTGCTTAATTCTGATAATTCCATCTACACCTTATTATATATAGAGTTATTATGTCTATTTATTCCTATTTCGGTTACAAAATTACACAAAATATGTGATATAAAAGAACTATTATTCCCAAATCGTCCATCCGCTGCGAAATATTTAAAGTGATTGTTCGCCCAAAACTCCGTACCTTTGCACCCGAAATTCAAAAAGTAATGATCAATGATTAAGAACATCTTATTTGTAAGCCTTCTGCTTGCAGGAGGACCCCATTGGGCTTCGGCTCAATCACAAACCACCGTAGGAGCGGCTGCTTCCTTGCCCGTCAGCAAGAAAGAAAACATGACCATCAGCCAGCTCTTCCAGAAGGTGGAGGATAACAGCAAGAGCCTTCGCACTTCATTATCAGGAGTAGAAGCAGCCCATCTCGGCATCGAAGCGGCCAAAAGCAAGAAACTGCCCGACCTCGATGCTTCCCTCTCATTCAGCTACATCGGCAATGCGCTGATTACCGACCGTGACTTCAGCAACGTTCATGGTTTGAAATCCCCACATTTCGGCAACAACTTCGCCTTCCAGGCACAGCAGGTGGTTTACGCCGGTGGAGCCATCAACGCAGGCATCAAACTCGCCGAACTCGGAAAGCAGCAGGCAGAAGTAGGCGTAAAACTCACCCGTCAGCAGATTCGCTTCATCGCACTCGGTCAATATCTCGACCTCTATAAGATAGACAACCGCATCAAGGTGTATGAAAAGAACATCGAGTTGACCCGCCAGCTCATCGACGACATCAAGGAGAAACAGACACAAGGCATGGCGCTGAAGAACGACATCACCCGATACGAACTCCAGATGGAAAGTCTCAAACTCGGTCTTACGGCGCTCCGAAACAACCGGAGCATCCTGAACCATCAGCTTTGCAATACCCTAGGAATGAACCAGGGAAGCCAAAAGAATGAAGGAAGCCAGATGAACCAGACAAGCCAGGAGATTCAGATTATCCCCGATGCCACTATCGCCGACAAGACCTACGGCAAGGAGGGCGAGGCTTACTGGCAGACGGCAGGCACCCTGAACTCTCCACTCCTGGAGCAGAGCAGTAACGCCATCCGCATCGCCGAACAGAAAGAGAAGATTGCCAAGAGCGATCTTCTGCCAAAAGTGGCTTTCGTTGCCGCAGACAACTTCGACGGACCTATTCTCTTCGAATTGCCACCTGTTGATAAGAACCTCAACGTCTGGTATGTGGGAGTGGGTGTGAAATACAGCCTCAGCTCTCTCTTCAAGAGCAACAAGCGCATCAAGCAGGCTGCCGTAGAGACCCGACAGGCTAAAGAGGCACATGCCGTACAGGCAGAGCAGCTCAACAACAATGTGCAGGCTGCCTACGTGCAGTATCAGCAAACCTACGTGGAACTGGAAACGCAGCGAAAGAGCGTGGAGCTGGCACAGCAGAACTACGACGTGATGAATGCCCGCTATCTCAGCCAGCTCGCTCTGGTTACAGACATGGTGGATGCCTCCAACCTCAAGCTCAATGCCGAGCTCAGCGAGGTGGATGCCCGCATCAACATCGTCTATGCCTACTATCGCATGAAGTACGTGGCAGGAGAAATTTAACAAAAAACGCGGCAGGAGAAATTTAATTTTAAAAACAGAATTAAGAGTCTTTATCGAAAACTATTATCAAGAGATTATGAGCAAGAAGATTATCAAGAGAATATATAATGTAGTGATTATCCTCCTTTTTCTGGGAGCTATCGGCTGGTGTTTCAGCCATTTCTATCATGGCAGCGATGTGGCTTACACAGATGATGCACAGGTAAACCGCCATATCACCCCTATCAATACCCGTGTACCGGGATTCATCAAGGAGATTCGTTTCAACGATTATCAGCACGTAAAGAAGGGCGATACCCTCGTCATCATCGAGGATGCTGAGTTCCGCCTGCATGTAGCTCAGGCAGAGGCAGGCTTGCGTGGATCCAAGTCAAGTTCTTCGGTGGTAACCGCCAGCATGGGCACCACCAATACCAATGTGCAGACAGCGGCTGCCGGCATCGAGGAGGCTCGTGTGGATATGATGAATGCCAAGCAGGACTTCGACCGCTTTGCAGCCCTGATGAAGAAGGATGCGGTAACCCGTCAGCAATACGACAATGCTTATGCCCGCTATCAGGGAGCCAAGGCACGTTATGAGCAGGCTAGCAGCCGCAAGGCTAGTGCCGCATCAGTTCGCAATGTACAGACCCAGCAGCTCGGCGGTTCACGTGCCGGAGAGAGCGTGGCAGAAGCACAGCTCAACCTGGCTCGCCTGAATCTTTCTTATACAGTAATCGTGGCAACCTGCGATGGCGTGATGGGAAGAAAGGATATTCACGAGGGACAGCTGGTGCAGCCTGGTCAAATGCTCGCCCGCATCGTGGATGATAACGATGTATGGGTGGTAGCCAATTATCGTGAGACTCAGATGGACGGCATCACCGTGGGCAAGACTGTAGATTTCACCGCCGATGCCATCCCGGGTGTAGTATTCCATGGCAAGGTAGAAGCCCTTTCTGCCGCAGCCGGCAATGCCTATTCCATGATTCCAGTGGATAATGCCACCGGCAACTTCGTAAAGGTAGAGCAGCGCGTGCCTGTTCGCATCGCCCTCACCAAGGACAATGACCCGAAACAGATAGCCTTGCTCCGTGCCGGACTGAACGTAGAGACCAAGGTTCGTATCAAATAGAATGTTCTATAAACTATAAATTATAAACTATCAAGAATGTTCTATAAACTATAAACTATAAATTATAGAAAATGCCAGGACCTCCAATGCTTCAGGGACCCTTCCGGGTTCCATCGTTCAATGGATATATTCCTCGCCGGTTACAGCCATGGATTTATCTCCTCTTCGCCTTCATCTTCCTGATGTCGGGCGGAATCTATGGAGGAGCCATGAGCCAGGTAATGGGCGAGTACAGTTTGATGAGAGAAGACG
>ERZ773178.3991-NODE-3991-length-11610-cov-5.690177_pt1 | contig 11610 bp, 12 predicted proteins | sample MGYA00580533_ERZ773178 | MGnify/ENA primary metagenome ERZ773178 (study PRJEB29015, sample SAMEA2737859) | human gut metagenome | biome: human gut; feature: human-associated habitat; material: faeces | place: China | collected 2012 ...
GCGCGGCGTCCGCCGCGGCGACGGCAAAGCGGGAGCCATCCTCCGCCGCTCCGCCGCTGTAGGAGAGCATACCGTCCGGATGAAGGTAGAGCTTGCGCTGGCCCTCGATGACGACCTCCGTGCCGGAGGATTCGACGTAGCGGTCCTTCGTGTGGGGGTTGAACTCGGCGCGGCGCAGCAGCTCCTCCGAGGGGTAATCGCTCAGGGCGTTCGCGGCGGAAAGCTCACGGCGCGCGCTCACGCTGTCGAATACGAACGTGTAGGGCGAAAGAGAGGTGTATCCCTCGCCGAGCGAGCGGGCAAAGTCGGCGTTGCCGCCGTCCTGCGATTCAAGGTAATCCTTGACTGACGCGGCGCTCACCGCGGTCGAAAAGCGGTAGACGCCCTGCCTCGTGTCCTGCAGGTACAGCGTGGCGGTGTCCTCGCCGCCGAGGCTCAGAAGGCAGCGGCGCACGTCGAGCTGCCGCGCGGTGGGGGACTGCACGCCCAGCCGCGCGGAGAGGACCTCGAGCGGCAGGTCGCAGGCGAAGGCGAAGTAAAGACCGGAGCCGTCCAGCGCCGAGAGAAAGGTGTTCTCAGAAACGGACGAGATGCCGCGGGCCGAACCGATGGCCTCGCCGAGAAATGAGCCGACGGTCTCAAAGGCGTCATCCGCGGTCGTCAGCGCGTCCAGCCCGCTGCGGATGAAGTCGTTGCTCTGCACGATGCGCACCGGCACCGCGAGCGCGGCGAGGGAGTCCGGTTCTTCTGCGGCGGAGGTCTGCCGGTCGGTGAACCAGCCGCGCACGGTCGAGGCGATCGTCGTATCGCCCGCGTCGCCGAACAGCGACGTCTGCACGAGCAGAAAAAGGAAGGAGAGCGAGAGCACGGCGATGGCGAGGTTTTGCAGCCGGTCGAGGAGCTTGGCTTTCTTATCCATTGCCGCCCTCCTGCGCGCCGCCCACCTCGCTCTGGCGGATGGGCAGCTCGAGCCGCACGGTCGTGCCGGGGCCCTCGCGGTCCACGAGGGAGAGGGTGCCGTTATGGCGCTGGACGATCTCGGTGGCGATGGACAGGCCGAGACCCGTGCCGCCGGATTCGCGCGAGCGCGCCTTATCGACGCGGTAGAAGCGCTCGAAGATGCGGCTGCGGTCGGCCTTCGGGATGCCGATGCCGTCGTCCGCGACCTCCATCCAGACCCTCTCGCCCACGGTGCCGGCGGTGACGCGGATGTGGCCGCCGTCGGGCGTGTACTTCACGGCGTTGCCGAGCACGTTGAGCATGACCTGCTCGATGCGCCCGCGGTCGCCCATGATCATGGGGAGATCATGGTAGTCGTGCGTCAGCTCGTGGCCGTGGCGGCGCGCCTCCAGCTCGATGGAGCGCAGCACGGAGTCGATGGCCGCGCCGAAGTCGAAGCGCGCCATGTTCATCTCGCTTCGCCCGCTGTCGAGCCGCGAGAGCGTGAGCAGGTCCTGCACGATGTGGGTCATGCGGTCGGACTCGTTGATGACGATGTCGAGGAAGCTGTTTTCCAGCTCGCGCGGCAGCTCGTCGCCCGCGTCGCGGATGGTCTCGGCGTAGGAGCGGATGTTCGTGAGCGGGGTGCGCAGCTCGTGGGAGACGTTCGCCACGAACTCGCGGCGGCGCTCCTCGGCCTTGCGCTGCTGCGTGACGTCATGGAGCACGACGAGCACGCCGCCGCGCTCTTCATCGGAAAAGGGCGCGAAGTACAGCTCGACCGTGCGCTCGCCGACCGTCAGCTCGGAGGCGACAAAGTCGCTGCGCTGCATGGCCATCACCTTTTCAAAGGGGCACAGCGGCTCGAAGAGGTCGGCGTAGACGCACTCGTCCGCGCTGCGCTCCAAAAGCTCGCTCGCGGCGGGGTTGCAGTGGATGAGCGCGCCGTCGCGGTCGTAGGCGACCACGCCGTCGGTCATGTGGAGAAAGAGCGTGTCGAGCTTGTTGCGCTCGTCCTCCACCGCCTCGAGCGTGGAGTGCAGCACGCTTGCCATGTCGTTGAACGTGGTGGTGAGGATGCCGATCTCGTCGGTGGAGTCGACCTCGAGCTTTTCGCTGAAGTCGCCGCTTGCCACGCGCTCGGCGCCCTCGGTCAGCTTTTCGATGGGGTTGATCATCGTTTTGCTCAGCAGGAAGCTCAGCAGCACGGAGATCAGAAGACCCACGAGCAGCGCCTGCAGAATGATGATGAGCAGCTCGCTGTTGAGGCTGGAGACCGTGCTGCGGTCGTCGCGGATGTAGATGATATAGCTGTTGTCGCCGCCGGAGATGGGGATGGCAACGTCCATGTAGCCGGCCGCGATGTCGCTCTCGTCGCCGACCTGTCCGTTGCGGGCGGTGAGGAGATTCGCGGTCTGCTCGAGCTTTTCGCCGCCGAGCTCGTCGCTCGCGGCGAGGCATTCGCCGCTCGCGGCGTCGAGAATGTAGTAGTTGCGGCTGCGCGAGTCGATGCCGAGCGTACCGGAATAGGTCTCGAGCATGGACTGCATGACCGCCACGCCGCCCTCCTGCGCGGCCTCGGCGCGCAGGGAGTTGACGAAGTCGGCGTTGCTCTCGCCGAAGGTCTCGCCCATCTGCGAGTAGAAGTCGTCAATGTAGAAGTTGGTCACGCTGGTCATCAGGAACGCGCCCACCACCGCCATGAGCGAGGTGATGAGCAGCAGCATGATGAGCACTAATTTCATGTGCAGCGAGCGGAACACGGCAAAGCCTCCCTTCTGTCCGGACGGGGAAGATCACAGCGTGGAATAATAGTAGCCCACGCCGCGGCGGGTGAGGATGTAGCGGGGCGAGGCGGGATCGTCCTCGATCTTCTCGCGCAGGCGGCGGACGGTGACGTCTACCGTGCGCACATCGTCGCCGACGTAGCCGTAGTTCCACACCTGCTCCATCAGATCCACGCGGGAAAAGACCTTGTCGGGGTGGCTGGCGAGGAAGGTGAGCAGCTCGTACTCGCGCTGCGTCAGCTCGATGGGCTTACCGTTCTTGAAGACCTGAAAGCTGTCCGTATTGATCGTCAGGGCGCCGCCGGCGCTCATGCCGCTCTCGGCGGCTGCGCCGGAGACCATCGCCGTGCGGCGGATGTTCGCCTTCACGCGGGCCATCAGCTCGCGCATGGAAAAGGGCTTGGTGATGTAGTCGTCCGCGCCGATCTCCAGGCCGAGGATCTTGTCCTCCTCCTCCTCGCGGGCGGTGAGGATGATGACAGGCACATTGTCGCCCTCGGCGCGCAGAGCGCGGCAGACGTCAAAGCCCATCATCTTCGGCATCATCACGTCGAGCAGGATGAGGTCGGGCTTTTTCTCGCGCGCGAGCGCGAGACCTGCCTCGCCGTCGTAGGCCTCGAGCGTGGCGTAGCCCTCGCGCTGGAGGTTGAAGCGGACGATGTCCACGATGTTCATCTCGTCCTCGACGATGAGGACGGTTTTTTTCGGCTCCATGCTCATTTCTCCTCCTTTTTGCGTGTGCGCAGGGCGTAGACCTTCAGCACGCCCGCGACCGTCTTGCCGTCGCGGAGGTCGCCGGAGAGGCAGCGGTCGAGCAGCGCATCGAAGGGGACGCGCTCGAAGTTGATGAACTCGTCCTCATCCGGGTGCTGGGAGCCGAAGGTCAGGCCCGTGGCCATGTAAAGGTGCAGTACCTCCGTGAAGCCGCCGGGGGAGGCGAGGATCTCGCCGAGGGGGGTGAGCGTCTCGCAGCTCGCGCCCGTTTCCTCGCTCAGCTCGCGCCGCGCGGCGGCGGCGGGGTCCTCCCCGCGCTCGAGCTTGCCGGCGGGGATCTCCTCGAGCACGGTCTGGAACGCATAGCGGTACTGCTTCACGGTCAGCACGTTGTCGTTCTCGTCGATGGCGACGACGGCGACGCCGCCGGGATGGTCGATCACCTCGCGCGTGGTGAGATGGCCGTTGGGCAGACGCACGGTGTCCACGCGCAGGTCGACGATGCGCCCGTGGAAAATTTCCTGACGGCTGACAAAGGTTTCTTTTAATTCCATGGATATCACTCCTTAATCCTCATGAAGCACCAGATAGTCGGTGTAAACAGCGCTTACTCCGCTTTGCAGCAGGGCTTCGGCCGTTTCTCTGTCGTTTACTGTATGGACATAGCAGCGCACGCCGCTGTTCTCCGCGATGACGGCGTAGGACGGCCGCCACAGCCAGCTCCACATGGTCACGCCTTCGATGCCGTTTTCCCGACAGAAGGTCAGCCGCTCGCGGAGGGCCTCCTCGGTGCCGTTGAAGCCCTCGGCGTAGAACGTATAGATGTAATGCGGGAAATGCCCGAGATGATCGACCACACGGAACATCAGCGGGCTATAGACCTGAATGACCATACGGTCAAAGAGATACGAGAGCCCCAGCTCGTGCGCGTCGTTCAGCATGGCGGTGAACTGCGCGGTCACGACCTCGGCGTCCGTAAATTTGGTGTCGGTGATGATACAGATATCCGGATACTTCTCCATCAGGAGCAGCAGGTCGCGGAAGCTCATGGGCGTGTACCTTTCCAGAAGGGGCGCGGCGAGAAACGCATCGCGCGTGGGGATCGACAGCTCGCTGATCCCCTCCTGCCAGCCGCCGCGCCAGTCGTGCCGCAGGACGACCTGCCCGTCGCTCGTCATGCGCAAATCGACCTCGAATACCCGCGCCCCGCGCGCGTAGTAGCGATCGAAGCCTTCGCGGCAGTTGAGTACGGAGGTCCCGCTCAGCTGGCCAAGTCCGTGCATGACGGTGCGGGAGGAGGCCAGGATCTCCTCCGCGCTCAGCTCGCCCGCGGGCCGGGCCTTCTCTTCGGTGACCGGCGGAGCGGCCGGGGCTGTCAGCACGGAAAGGCAGGCAAAGCTTATCAGAAGCAGCGTCAGCGCACGCAGCAGCGGCGCGCTGACGCGGATATGGACAAAATCGCCGATGACGGATCACCTCTTAAAACAGGTAAAAAACCACCTTATATTACACCATAAAGCACCGAGAATTTCAACAGAGAAATCAAAATTATTACATTTTGATTACAGCCCTTGTACGTTGGGCAGAATCATGGTATACTGAAATCCGCTTTGAAGGAGAGGGGGCACTGTGCCGTGGAGAAAAAGGGAATCAAGATCGCGGCGCAGAACCGCAAGGCCTATCACGACTACTTTGTGGAGGACCGTCTCGAGGCCGGTATCGAGCTGAAGGGGACGGAGGTCAAGTCCATCCGCGCCGGAACGCTCAACCTCAAGGACAGCTACTGCGTCGTAAAAAACGGTGAGGCCATGGTCTACTCCATGCACATCTCGCCCTACGACAAGGGCAACATCTTCAACCACGACCCCGACCGCCCCAAGAGGCTGCTGCTGCACAAGCGCGAGATCAACAAGCTCCACGCGCTCGTCAAGCAGGACGGCTACGCCCTCATCCCGCTCTCGGTCTATTTCAAGGACGCGCGCGTGAAGGTCGAGCTGGGCGTGTGCAAGGGCAAGAAGAACTACGACAAGCGCGAGGCATCCGCGCAGCGCGACGCAAAGCGCGAGATCGACCGCCACATGAAAAACTACCGATAAAGGAGAAAACGATATGTCCCATCCCATTGTGACCATCGAGATGGAGAGCGGTGCGGTGATGACCGGCGAGCTCTATCCCGAGCTGGCCCCCAACACCGTCAACAACTTCATCGCGCTGGCAAATTCCGGCTTTTACGACGGCCTTATTTTCCACCGCGTCATCCCCAGCTTCATGATCCAGGGCGGCTGCCCGCAGGGCAACGGCATGGGCGGCCCGGGCTATGAGATCGACGGCGAATTTTCCGCCAACGGTCACAAGAACGACCTCAAGCATACGCTGGGCGTGCTGTCCATGGCGCGCACGATGGCGCCCAACAGCGCCGGCAGCCAGTTCTTCATCATGGTCGCGGACGCGCCGCACCTCGACGGGCAGTATGCCGCGTTCGGCAAGATCACGGACAACGCGCAGGCCGCGGTGGACATCTCCCGCGTCAACCGTGATATGTTCACGGATAAGCCGAAGAAGCCGCAGACCATCAAGTCCATTCGCGTGGACACGCAGGGCGTGGAGTATCCCGCGCCGGAGAAGCACTAAGACATTTTTCATTTGCTTTCGCAGACCTAAAGAAGCAAGCATTCCGTTCGCGGTGTGAAGGGAACGCCGTTCACACCGCTCACACGGGGGCGTACCGGTTTCGACGGGGGTGTGGAGGCAGGATAAGCGGGCGGAGGCGCCTGGCCTCCATAAAACGGGCAACTTATAAATTAAAGAACAACAACACTGTTGCTGTCGCTGCCTAATTAAGGCAGCCGTCTGAACCGGAGCGGCCGCGGGCCGGGGAAGGCGTCGTGAACGCGGCGTCCGTGAGGCGGGAAAGAGTTGACCCGCCCACGCATCATGACTCTACTGAAGCGTAAGGTCTGTCAGGTGTCCTTACGCGGAGGGAATGCTTAGATCCTGACTGCGCCCGGAGAAAGTCCTGTTCAAGCGCTTTCGGACGCGGGTTCGACTCCCGCCGCCTCCACCAAAAATAAGGCCATCTGCCTTTGGCAGATGGCCTTATTTTTGGGCTTCGCTCGCGCGGCTCGCGGGAACGAATTTACTCGATGGCGTGCAGGAAGTCCTCCCAGGCGTTGTCCACGGCGTTACCCATGTGCTGCATGGTGCGGCCCACGCAGGTCTTCATGGACCTTTGCCGGGGTGAGACGGCCATGCCCACCGCTGCGCCGAGCACCATGCCGGCGCCGATACCGCACCAGAACGCGGTATTTTCCATTTCACTCACACTCCTTTTCGCACAGCGACAGTATGCCCCGTGTGCGGCAAAAAAGTCGGAAATCGCATTGCTAAAATCCGCCATTGCCGTTATAATATTCTTAAAATCAGACAAAAAGCGAGGAAGTCTCATGACCACCATCTATTTGATCCGGCACGCCGAGGCGGACGGCAATCTCTACCGCCGCGCGCACGGCTGGTACGACAGCGTGATCACCGACCGCGGCTACCGCCAGATCGCCGCGCTTGCAAAGCGCTTTGCCTCAACACGTTTTGACGCGGTGTATTCGAGCGACCGCCGCCGCACGATGACGACGGCGCTTTCCGTTTACAAAACACATGGCCTGCCGCTCGTGACCACGCCGCGCGTGCGTGAGATCGGCATCGGCGTGTGGGAGGATCATCCGTGGGCGGAGCTGGAGCGCACAGACGGCGAACAGCTGGAGCGCTTCAATACGGACGCCGCGCACTGGCACGTTGCGGGCGGCGAGTATCTGCCCGACGTGCGCGAGCGCATGATCGGCGCGCTGCGCGAGATCGCCGAGGCGCACCCGAACGGAACGGCCGCCGTTTTTTCACACGGCATGGCCATCCGCCTGGCGGTCGGCACGTTGCAGGGACTTTCGCTTCACGAGATCGACGGTACGGGCCATGCGGAGAACACCGCAGTGAGCTGTCTCGAATACGAAAACGGCGCGTTCCGCGTCGTGTACCGCGACGACGCGAGCCACCTGAGCGACGAGCTGATGAGCCTCAAGCGGCAGGCGTGGCTGAAGAACGCGCGCGGCTTCGAGGGTGGCATCTACTATGTGCCCTCCGGCGCAGAGGGACATTTTGATGTCTGCCGCGCGGGCGAGACCGTCGGCGCGGTGAGCGTGGACAAGTGCGAGAACGGCCTTGCGACCATTGGTGAATTCTGGCTGGAGAACGATGTGCAGGGGCTTGGCTTCGGGCAGCAGCTCGTCGGGCAGGCGCTTTCCTACGCCCGCGCGCACGGGTGCGAGCGGCTTTCGACCGGACGCATCGCCAAGAGCAACGCGCTCGGCCTGCGCCGCGCGCGGGAATGGGGCTTTACGCAGACCGGCGAGGGGGCGGACTGGCTCGAATTTCAGAAGAATTTTGAATACGATGAGGAATCCTGCTGGAAAAAATTGCAGGAAGTGATCGAAAAAGAGAAATAAAAAGGAAGGAGGAGAAAAGATGAACTGTCCGTACTGCGGCGGCGCGCTGGAAAAGGGGACGCTTCACAGCCGAGGGGGCGAGTATTTTCTGCCGGACGGCGCAAAGCTCCCGGCGTGGTTCACGCGCGAGAGCATGGAAAAGGTCGGCGCGGTCGGGCTGGCGTGGAACCCAGCTCTGACGCGGCGGGAATGGCCGGAGGCATACTGCTGCCGCCCGTGCCGCAGGCTCATTGTTCCCTTTCCGGAGGAAGAATAAAACGGGAAAAGCCCCCGCCTTGCAGAAGGCGGGAGCTTTTCGTTTGCCGAGGAAGCCATGCACCGCATGGCTTCCTTTTTGCTCTCAGAACGAAACGACCTCCTGCGCGGGCTTGGCGCAGGTGGTGATCTTGTCCACATACAGCACGGGGCCTTCGCCCTGATACGCCTCGATATACTCCTTGCGGACGGTGGCGGTGACCTCCACCCAGTCGCGGTTCTTGTACGCCTTGAGGTTCTTGCCCTTGGCGACTACGCCGACGAACTGGATGTCGTTTTCGCAGCAGGTCATCACGAAGCGGCCCGGGCAGTGGACGCCGGGAAACTTCTTGGAGTGGCACATGAGGAGCTTCATGTGAACACGCTTGCCATCCCAGCGGTCGAGGTGGTCCATCACGTCTACATACCACACGCCGTAATCGTCGTCGGGAATGTCGATGAGGTCGGGCGTCATATCGAACGGGCACTCGTTGCCGGTGAGGTAATCCTCGCTGTTGCCGTCGTTGTCCTCCAGATAGATGTCCGCGCGGCGGTTGACCATGCGGAGATTGCGGGCGCGGAGCGCCTCCTTCAGCTCGGGCGTGCAGCGGTTGAAGACCAGCATATCCGCGTTGGTGATCTTCTCCATCATGAGCTGGCCCATGTTCTTCACGAACAGCTCGAACGTCGGCGCCTGCACGAAGGTCATGATCTGGTAGAGCACCCAGTTGGCGGGCAGCACGTCGCGGTAGAGCTTTTCCATCCGCCACATGCCGTTGTACTCGATGAGCACCTGTTTGGGACGGTACTTCTTCTCCAGCTCGCGGCAGAAGTCGGCGGTCAGCTCGTCCTCGTCGTCCACGGTGACGACAGTGACGTTGTCAAGCGCCTTTTTCTCGTACTCCTCCTCGCCCTCCTCGCAGCAGAGCAGGAGGGTCTTATCCTCGCGGGCGAAGCCGTCCTCCAGGATGCCGTTGATGAAATTGGTCTTGCCGGCGTCGAGAAAGCCGGCGACCAGATAGACAGGAATATCCATGAATGTCCTTCCTTACAGACCGAAAAGCTCGGCGAGCTTGTCTTCCTTGAGCTCCGCGCCGATGACGCACAGGCGGCCCGTGTAGTCGGGATGGCCCGCGCGGACCTCGTGCTCCTCGGGAACGTAGTCAAATTCGAGCCAGCCGCCCTCGCCGTTCACGATGCCCTTGGCACGCAGAATGTGACCGTAGTCGCCGCTGTCGAGCTTCGTGAGGATGTCGTCAAGCGCTGCCTTGGAGTAGAGCTTGGGCGTTTCCTTGCCCCAGGAGGAGAACACGTCGTCGGCGTGGTGATGATGGTGATGGCACTCGCACGCGGGATCGTCGCACTCCTCGCCGTCGTGGTGATGGTGATGGTGCTCGTGGTCGTCGTGGTCATGCTCGTGATGATGCTCATGCTCGTCGTGGTCATCATCCTCGTCATGGCCGTGATGATGCTCGTGCTCATGGTCGTGCTCGTCATGCTCATCGTGCTCGTGGTCATGATGGTGGTGCTCATGCTCGTGCTCGGCCTCCTCGAGCTCGTGCTCGCGGCGCATCTTCTCGAGCAGCTCGTCGCTGAGCGACACCTTCTCGATGGCGGAGAGGATGGTCTTGCCGTCCAGCTCGTCCCACGGAGTCGTAAGGATGGCGGCGTCGGGGTTCTTCTCGCGCAGCATCGCGGCGGCGGCCTCTAACTTCTCCTGCGAGAGCTTCTGCGTGCGGGAGAGGATGATGGTGCCGGCGGCCTCGATCTGGTTGTTGTAGAACTCGCCGAAGTTCTTCATATAGACCTTGACCTTGCTGGCGTCGGCGACGGTGACGTAGCTGTTGAGCTTCAGCTCCGGGCACTCGTCCACGGTGCGCTCGACCGCCACGATGACGTCGGAGAGCTTGCCCACGCCGCTCGGCTCGATGAGGATGCGGTCAGGGTGGAACTGCTCCACGACCTCGCGCAGCGCCTTGTTGAAATCGCCCACGAGCGAGCAGCAGATGCAGCCGGCGGACATCTCGGAGATCTCGATGCCGGACTCCTTGAGGAAGCCGCCGTCGATGTTGATCTCACCGAATTCATTTTCGATCAGCACGAGCTTTTCGCCCGCGTAGGCTTCGGCAATGAGCTTTTTGATGAGCGTCGTTTTGCCGGCGCCGAGAAAACCGGAGAAAATGTCAATTTTTGTCATGGTGGGATACGCTTCCTTTTTCTTGATTTTACTGAATTGTTATTATATGCCCGAGTTGTGAACGATTCAAGTCCCTCGCGGGCAAAAAGCTCATTTTTTGCGCAAAGAATGAGCGATGCTACAGCTGCGGAACCGCGAGGCGGTGCGGCAGCATCACGCGGCCGAAGCAGGCAAGGCTGCGCGTGCCGGTGGAGGTGAGCACGACGTCCGCGTCGGCGCGGGCGCGGTTGAGGGAGAAAAGGTAGGTCATGCCCAGCGCATCGCGGTGGTACTGCTTGCAGAGCATTGCGCCGTCCACGCAGAAGATGCCTATGTCGCCGTCTGCGAGCGGGTCGCGGTTGACGTAGACCACGCTCTCGTCGTGAATGTACGGCTCCATGGAGTCGCCCTGAATGCGCACGGCGAAGTCCGCGCCGCGCGGCACGCTCTCGTCCGCGGGGATATAGGTGAAGTCCTCGTCGAGCACCGGCGCGGCATAGCCCGCGGCGGCGGGGGAATTGTAGAGCGGGATCAGGCGCGGCTCGCGCTTGCCGCCGCGCTCCTCTGTCAGCTCGTCGCGGTAGTCGCACAGCGCGTCGGTCACGCTGCGCACGGTGTCGCGTCCGATGGGAGAGAGCGAGCGGTATTTTTCCAGCAGCGTGCGCTCAGCCCCGGAGAGATCGAAGCCGCCGCTGCGGTAGCTGCCGCAGAAGAGCTGGTTGGGGTCAGTGCGCAGCGCGTCGAACAACCGCAGCAGCACGTCCTCCTTGGGGAAGCTGACGCCGGTCTCATAGTTGCCGACGGCGCTGGCGGAAACGCCGAGCTGCTCGGCCAGCGCCGCGCGCGTCAGGCCGCAGGCCTCGCGGCGCGCCTTGAGTTGATCGCGGAAGCTCATGGAAAGCACCTCCTATAAAGGGTTCGAGCAATTTCGACACCATCATAACGCAAAAGCTTGGTTCTGTCAAACATTTTAACAAGAAACTTGTAAATTTATTCTTGACATAACAAGATTCTTGTGATATGGTAAGGATGCTCACAAGAAACTTGGCAAAACAAAGCGGCAATTTCCATTAACTTGTGATCGAGATGCTTTTCGGTATGCTGTTCGGCGGGAAAGGATGGATGCGGAAAACCGCCGGGGGCTTCGGCGGGGAAGGCGGATCCGCCCGCCTTTCAAAAAGAAAAATCGTCACGCCATAAGGCGTAACGATTTTCTTGGTGGGGGAAGGTGGATTCGAACCACCGAAGTCACTGACAACAGATTTAC
>ERZ773178.3992-NODE-3992-length-11609-cov-2.828977_pt1 | contig 11609 bp, 7 predicted proteins | sample MGYA00580533_ERZ773178 | MGnify/ENA primary metagenome ERZ773178 (study PRJEB29015, sample SAMEA2737859) | human gut metagenome | biome: human gut; feature: human-associated habitat; material: faeces | place: China | collected 2012 ...
TAAACTGGTCTCCGCCTGCCGCTCCGCCCATCTTTTTCATGAGTTGACGTGACAAAAACTGTCCGAGGAGAATGAAAATGATCATCGGAATCACGATTGATAAGAGCATACTTAAAAACGGACTCATCTGTCGATCCGCAACTCTTCCGAACTTACATCCTGCTTTTTCCAAACGGTTTACAAGATCCGGGTCATCAAACCTCGTAGTTTCATACTGTCTGGAATCTTCACTTTTATCTGTAAAATAAATGCTTTCGCCTTCGAGCTGTACTTTCGATACTTCTTTGTTTTCTACCATCGTAAGGAACGTGCCGTAATCAACTTCCTCAACATTTCCCCCTACAATGGCAGGGAATACAAAGGAGTTAAAAAGGATCAGCACCGCAATCGCTATCAGATAATATACGATCAATGGCTTTCTTGGTTTTTGTACTTGTTTCATAAAAGTCCTCCTTTCTGTATCCCTCTGCTTCTCTTCTGTTAAACCAATCTTTTAAAGAGAGCTTTATTTTTCTTTTTTCTTCAGCGCCAGACGGATTGCTTTCAAAATCTGGATGATCGGAATATTCACTGCCGCAAGGCCGTATACGATCAAAAGCTGCGTCAAATTCAACGTCTGTACTTTAAAAATACTGTGAAGTCCCGGAATCATAACAACCATTGTCACTAATGCCAGACCTACAACAAATGCACCTATCAAATAAATATTATTTAAAAGCTTGCTTGTAAATACAACAGGTCTGTCTGATTTGCAGTTAAATCCATGGAACAATCTTGCAGAGCACAGTGTCGCAAATGCCATTGTACTTCCAAGCAATGCATTACCGCCTTTATATCCGATCAAAAATGCGATCATTGTTGTGATTCCGATTGACAGTCCTTCTGTTCCGATTTTCAGCATAAAATCTTTTGTAAGGATCGACTCGTTCATCGGTCTTGGTTTTTCTTCCATCACTTCTTTAGAGTGAGGTTCAAGTCCGAGTGCTATTGCCGGAAGGCTGTCTGTCAACAAGTTAATAAACAACAAATGCACAGGTGCGAACGGAACCGGAAGACCTGCGATAGAAGCGTAGAGCACAGCGAGAATCGCGCCAAAGTTTCCCGAAAGCAAAAACTGGATGGAGTTTTTAATGTTCCGGTAAATATTTCTTCCGTTTTCTACCGCTTTTACGATCGTTGCAAAGTTATCATCTGTCAATACCATCGCCGCTGCATCTTTCGATACTTCACTTCCGGTGATTCCCATTGCAACACCAATATCCGCCTGTTTCAGCGCCGGCGCATCGTTTACTCCGTCACCTGTCATAGATACAATATTTCCCTTTTCCTGCCATGCACGTACAATACGGATTTTATGTTCCGGAGAAACACGGGCATATACGGAAATTCCCTCTACAAAATCTTTCAATTCTTCATCGGAAAGTTTATCAATCTCCGCACCTTCACATGCTTCGGACTCATCTTCCAAAATACCGATTCTTTTCGCAATCGCCGCAGCCGTCACTTTATGATCTCCCGTGATCATAATCGGACGAATACCCGCCTTCTTACATTCCGCTACAGCAGCTTTGGATTCTTCACGCGGAGGATCCATCATTGCGATCAAGCCGATAAACGTAAGATTATATTCGTCTTCCAAAGTCAATTCCAACTCGTCTGACACTGTTTTATATGCAAAAGCAAGAACACGGAGTCCCTGTCTTGAAAATGCCTGATTTTGTTCTTCGATATTTTTTCTGTCCTGCTCCGTCATCGGACGCACTTCAGAACCGATCTGTATCTGATCCATACGAGTCAGCAACACATCGACCGCACCTTTTACGATCATCCGGTTCTCACCATCAATTCTGTGAAGTGTTGACATCATCTTACGGTCACTATCAAAAGGAAGCTCTCCTTCTCTTGGATAAAGATTTCTTACATCGGCAGCCTCTATTCCGCATCTGCTGCCCAGATTGATCAATGCCGTTTCCGTCGGATCTCCGATCTCCACTCCATTTTCATTTGTTGAATCATTACATAAAATGCTGTAGTCTAAAAGACATCTCTGCGCCGGATCTGCTACATCAATTGCATCTGCTGTGATTCTTTTTCCATCAATATAATAATCTTCTACTGTCATTTTGTTCTGTGTGAGTGTTCCGGTCTTATCCGAACAGATAACAGAAACGCTTCCAAGACCTTCCACAGCCTGGAGCTTACGAATGATCGCGTGCTCCTTTGCCATCTTCTGTGTTCCGAAAGAAAGGACGATCGTCACGATGGAGCTTAAAGCTTCCGGAATCGCTGCGACTGCAAGTGCTACTGCAAACATAAATGCACTGCTGATCTTTTCACCGCGGAACACATTTATTGCAAATAAGAGTCCGCAAAATATCAGAATCATAATAGAAAGCTTCTTTCCAAAGACTTCCAAACTCACCTGAAGTGGTGTCTGTTTTTCCGAAGTTGACTTCAAAAGTCCTGCAATCTTTCCGACTTCTGTCTGCATTCCTATATCCGTTACAACAGCTTTCCCACGCCCATACGTTACAAAACTACCGGAAAATAACATATTTGTCCGATCACCAAGTGGCGCTTCCGTCAATATTGTATCCATGTTTTTCTCAACTGCAAGACTCTCTCCTGTAAGAGCACTCTCATCAATCTTAAGACTTGCATTTTCAATCAGTCTTCCATCAGCCGGAATCATATCTCCTGCTTCAAGCAGTATCACATCTCCAACAACCAGTTCTCTTGCCGGAATCTGGACGATTGTACCATCACGCAATACCTTTGCCTCCGGGCCAGAAAGATTCTTTAAACTCTGCAGAGATTGTTCTGCTTTTACCGTCTGTATTGTTCCCAAGATTGCATTGATCGTAATAACCGTCACGATAACTGCCGCACTTTCCACATCTCCAAGCATACCAGATATGATTGCTGATGCAATTAGAATCAATACAAGAAAATCCTTATACTGTTCAAAGAAAATCTGCAGGATGCCTTTCTTCTTTCCTTCTGTAAGTTCATTCCACCCACATTTTTCTCTGGATCTTTTCACCTGTTCACTCGTAAGCCCAGATTTCTTGCCATTCACCCTTTCAAGAACCTCTTCTACCGTCTGCTGATAAATTTCCTTCATCACTTTCGCCTCCTTGTTTCTAAGTATTTACTACCTGAATTTCTTATGCAATGAAAGACCTCTTTGAAAAAAATATAAAAAAAAGACCTTCATTGCATAATAAAAAATGCAATAAAAGTCTCACCATTTCCTTATGATACCGGATGCTTCCACCGTACTGACGACATCACAAACGCAAATTGTTAAGCGCAGGTTACTCCCCTTTATTGGATCAAATCATATACCCAAAGTAACATGATTGTCAAGATGCTATATCATTACTTTTTCATTCTATGTTATACTTATTACATCGTTAACACTATTAAAATAAATTCTTCGGAGGTGAATCAAATGAATCATACGAATAATTCCTGTTGTTGTGGTGAAGCAGAATATTTTTCCGGATGTCTGATTTGTGGTGCTCCTATTACGTATCGTGCTGAAAGCTCTATTCAGACGTGCAGCATCTGCCATAAAGAACAATTAACCAATGCGGTCTGTGAAAATGGTCACTTTATCTGTGATGCCTGTCATAGCTATGGCACATATGCTCCGGTAATCACGACACTCAGGGACAGTACAGAAAAAGATGCTTTGCTTCTTCTGGAAAAAATTATGGATCTTCCATCTGTACATATGCATGGACCGGAGCATCATGCAATTGTCCCATGCGTTCTTCTGACAGCGTTTCGCAATAATGGAGAACATATGGATTACGATGCTGCATTATCTGAGATCTGTAAAAGAGCAAAGCAGGTTCCGGGCGGTACCTGTGGTTACTGGGGTGTCTGCGGAGCTGCTGCCGGAGCCGGTATTTTCATGTCCGTTATGACTGGATCCAGTCCACTTCACAAAGATGCATGGCCGTTTCCTCAAAAACTTGTTTCCATTATTTTATCTAGACTGGCAGATGTTGGTGGACCTCGCTGCTGCAAACGAACCAGCAGAATTGCCATTGAAGAAGCTGTTCATTTTTACAGTCAGTTTTGTTCTGTAAACATTCCGTTGTCTTCTATAACGTGTAAATACTGCAAAGATAATCGCGAATGCATCCAGGAAGATTGTCCATACTATTCTGAATAACAGACAAGGCAGTGATTCCATGATACCACGAAATCACTGCCTTGTAACTCGTTTGCCAGGATACAGTGCCAGATCTTCCCACTTTACTTTTCTGCAGTTCCATGAACGAATATCCTTCTCTTCCAAAACACTCCTGATTCGTTCTTCTCCATTGTCCGATGTAAAAAGCGCTGTAATTTCCTTTTTTCCATCTACAATTTTCACACAATAATCTACCAGTTCCGGAATCTCAAACAGCAATTCATCCATCTCTCTGATACTTCCCAATGGATCCATCCGCTTTACAAAGTCCAGGCGTTTTATTTCACTTCCACAGAGGCATCTTCCCGGAATGATCCTTGTCCAGTCACCGGTTCGATATCGAATCAACGGCTGTGCTTCCATTCCAATGGTTGTGATTACCAGTTCTCCCCACTCACCGTCCGGCAGCACATTTCCGTTCTCATCTATAATCTCTGTAATACAATGGTTTTCCCGCATATGCATGCCATCATGCGCCGTGCAGCAAATGGCACCTCCAAGCCCCATCTCTCTGGAACCATAGTGTGGCCAAAGTCGTGTTTGCAGAATTTCTTCGATTGCTTTCATGACAGTTTTCGGACAGGCATCTCCGGATACCAGTGCTCTTTTTATACTGCCTTTTCCGCACATTCTAAGCATGGAAAGCAATGCAGTCGGCATTCCCACATACGTATCCGGCTGCTCCTCTTCCAGAATCCTGTTTAGTTCGCCATAAGTTCTTCCTGTTCCGGTTGAAAGAGGTTTTGCTCCCAGACGTCTGATTGCCTCCGCGATCAGTTCTCCCAATCCAAAAGGACCTGAAAATGGCATAGCCACCATCGTTATACTACCAGGATAAATAAATTCACCCAGACCTGCCATAAAAAGTTCTATGGTGTGTTCACAGTCTCCCTCTGTATAGAATACACGTTTACCGGCACCGGTAGTTCCGCTTGTCTGTTCTGATATCACTTTCTGTACTTCCCCCTGGGAGCAAAGCAGCATCCTGCCTCCATCTCGTGCCAGATCTGTTTCTGTTGTAAAAGGAAGGCTTCTCAGATCTGTCAGGCTCTCCAGTCTTTCCGGCAAATCTCGATAAAAACCCTCTCGTTCTTTTTCTTTCTTCAGTACAATATTTAATTTCTCCAGCTGCATTCTGTGTATTTCATCTCTTGTAATCTCTGTAATGCCTTCCTGCTTACAGATCATTGCATCTATATTGGATCGTTTCACTTTCTGTATAAATATATTCCTTTCGAATTCGTCAGATTATATGCACAAAACGGCACCATTCCATAATCAGAATCCACCTCGCAGATATAACATCTTTTCAGACGTTCAAGATCCAGATTCCATGCATCCTGAAAAATCATCCCTGATACTGCAAAAGTTTCATTATGAACCCGGATCAGGAATTCATCCAGCGCATCTGTCTGTGTCATTTCTCCATCATCAAATTTTTTTGTGCTATAGCTCCACTGATTTTCCACATACTGCCTGGAATCATCGCTGGTAGTACAACAACATCCTCTGCCTGATTTCTTTTCCAGAAGTTTCAGTTCCCTCTCACCTTTTTTCAGATAACTTGCATGAAAAGAACAGTATGGATTCTCTGCTCCACCACCAGCGAAATCCTCGCTTTTCATAAACCCGTCAGTCTGTTCCTCGATCAGCTTCAACATCTTTGGTATGGTAATCGGAGCTTGTGGACGCTGCTGAGAACATCTGCCAAAATAGCTGATCGGCTGGAAATGTACTCCTCTTACAAATGGCATATGATCCATCGCAAACTTCAGGATATCTCCAACCTGCATATCATTTACTCCTGGAGCAATGACAGGTACCAGGGCAATTCCCAGTTCCGCTTCCGAACAGTTTAACACAGCCTTTTCTTTCAGTTCCATCATAGAGCGTCCGCGCAATGTCTGATACACGTCATCTGTGACACCGTCAAATTGAAGAAATACCGTATTCAGTCCTGCTTTTTTTAGTTTTCTGGCATATCCTGCTTCCTGCGCAAGACGGATTCCATTGGTATTCAATTGAAAAAATGTAAACCCTTTTTCTCTACCCATATGTATGATCTCCGGAAGATCCTCCCGCATGGTTGGTTCTCCACCTGAGAGCTGAATATTGAATGGTCCTCCATGATCCATCAGAAAATCATATTGCTTTTCTATTTCATCAATTGAAAGATCACCGTTTTCCAGACATTCTCCTGCCGAAGCAAAGCAGACCGGGCAGTGCATATTGCAGCGCTTTGTCACTTCCAGTATCATACAACATCCTTTTCGTTCGTGCTCCTCACAAAGTCCACAATTATCCGGGCAAGATTTCTCTTTGATTTTTGGATTTACAGGAGTCTCCGCAGACAGGTTTTCTCTCCCCCAGGAAAGATACTCTGCTGCCGTTCCTTCCCAGATCAGTGTCTGAAACTTTCCGTGGATATCACATTCTTTCACCAGATAAATGCCATCTTCACCGATACATTTTTTAGCCGTAAGTACTTTCATACATATCGGACATACACTTTTTGTTTTACCCAGCGTAATCATAGTTCCAATATTCCCCGTTCTGTCAGTATTTCTATCACTTTCGTATAAGTATCTGCAATCAGCGCAGGACATTGCTCCATAATCACTCCCCAATCCAAATTAGAAGTGATATCCTTACAATAAAAAGCACCAAATTCTTCTTCGGTCTTCTTATGGAACCACTGATATAATTCCTGCACAGCCGGTTTCATCTGTATATCTTCTTTCTCCTGCGGAGCCAGATTGCCAAGGAACAAACCTATCGCACAGGCTCCTCCTGTCAGGCAGCCACAGGTATCTCCACAGTAACCGATGCCGCCGCCAAGACCTCCCAAAGCCTTTACAAGCTGTGGATTCTCTTCCCCTATCGTTTCCAGTGTCAAAATCATAATCATCTGAGAACAATGATACCCCATACTGCTAAGTTCTATGATTCTTTCATAAAGATCCATATGTTACTCCTTTCTGCCAACCACCATGGTATAGCGCAGCTTCTTTCCTTTATATTCTTTCTGCAGAAGCTTATACTCTTCGCAGCAGAACGAATCATTCCAGATTGCTTCCAGATAATATTCCCGCCAAAGTAACGTCTGATCCTCCTGCCGGAGAATGGTAAATCCTGTCTGTTCTGCCATTTCTGAAAGATTTCCAATATCCAGATCTGACAATAATAGAAAGCCTCCCTTTTTCAGAACACGCCAACATTCAGATAGTGCATTTTTCTGATCTCTGCTGACAAAAAATGCACACTGGCTGATGCAAAGATCTATACTGTCTGATGGATACTGCAAATGCAGAAAATCTCCTGTTTCCACATCACTGCCCCGTGGGAAAAGATCCACACCATGTGCATCCAGCCCAAATGATTTCAGGATTCGTACCGTGTCTCCTTCTCCTGCTCCAAGATCCAGTGCTTTCATTTCTTTTTTCCATTCTATGTTCTCCAGAAGATGAAGCGTCTGCGCTTCCCCTCCCGGATGCCTGTTCATCTATTTATCCTCCAGTGCACGCTCCACCGCAAGAACTTTTCCAAGTGCGAGTTCTTCCGGAACATACACAAATCCACACTTTGGACAGACAGGCATTTCCACAGGAAACCCATTTTCCAGATACATAAATTTTGCTTTTCCTTTTACAAGAGGAACCTTACATTTCATGCAGGTCAGCTTTCCTTCCGGATCAATCGTATAATATGTTCTTTCTACTGCCATTACTGTCCCACCCTTTTCATAATATTCATTCTATGACTGTATGCTCTGCGTACCAGATACCCTTCTTCTGTTTCCACAAATCTCACCCAGAATGTAACATTTCCAAGTCTGCTCCTTGTCACCAGTTCTTTTGTCTCTTCATCAAAAATCGCTTCCTGGTTTTCTCTGTAATCTGATAATACACGCTCCACATCACTTTTCAGTATCATACGTTCATCCATCATACTGATAGCATCTTCTGTATATGCAACGGTATAATCTTTTTTCTCCATCATCAGTTCCTCATTCCATATATTTTTTAAAAGCTTCTCTTTTAGCCCAAGCCGGTTGTAGCGTTTTTCACTGATATCCGGCATATTGACGGCATTTGTGCCATACAGAAGTTCAAGGATATGTCTGGATTCCCTGCCTTCCCTGACAAATCGGTCCCTGCATGCCATGCAGTACGTTATATATGGGGCATCGGATCGTTCCAGACACTTTTCTGTCATTTTATCTGCCATCTCTTTATTAGCGTAGGCAGTCAGTCCGCCGTATCCGCAACAGGGAGACAGATCTCTGGAATATTCTGTGTTTACAACAGTGCACCCCATATCTGCAAGAAGCTCTCTTATTATGTCCTGTGTCTGCGCATCACCCCTGGCTCCGCAGGCATCATGTATTGCAACAGGTATCTCCAGTCCTTTTGCCTGTCCGGGAAGTCCGATTTCCTTTAAGATCTCCCAGATTCCTGTGACTTTGGCGCCAAGACTCTCTTTTAACTGTTTCATACAGCTTGGACAGCCTGCTATAATCATAGGATCTCCCAGTTTTGCAAGCTCCTGCTTCAGCTGTTCATTTACCTTTTCTGTCATTTCATAGCGTCCTGCCCATTCACTGATAGCACCACAGCATCCCAGCATCAGAGCAACACCGCCCTCTGTCCTCCTGCACAGATCCTCATATGCCTCTGTGACAACATCCGGCGCTATAGCTCCTGCCTGACATCCTGGGAAAAATACATATCTGCAGGTTTCATATCCCGGCTGAGGTCTGCATAAGAAAGCCTCCGAATTGGAGAACAGCATATCCATCAGTGCAAATTCATGAGGTGCCAGAGGCATTTTGTCTGTAGATACCATGTTTTCTCTTGCAGATTTGCAGACCTGGCTCATATCAAACCCATTTGGACAGGTTACAGTACACTGTCCGCAGAGTGAACAGGAATTCATCGGTTTATTCATCTGGTGATCTCCCATAATGATCTGGGTATTATTATAAATCTCACGTGCAAGAAGACCCGGATGCTTTTTATATTCCCTTAAATAGACACAGCTTTTCATACACTCATCACAGTGACACTGAATGCATCGCTTTGCTTCCTCAACAGCTTCTTCTTTTGAATATCCATCTGTGCTGCAGGGAATCTTTTTGGAGCCTTTCATCCCGTCCATATTTGTATAGAGCCTGGTGGTAACTGCTCCTTCACTGCCTCTGTTGCTGTGGGGCGAAAGATTCTGTACAAGGAGGTCTACAGTCAGGGCAGCTCTCTTTGCAGCAAAAGCCGCATCCATCACAGACCGGACCGGACCGCTGACAATTCCCGCCTGTTCTCTCAGCATGATCTCTGCGTCTGCTGTTTCCTCTGGAGCCAGCTTTTTGGCCACCTCCTCTGAAGCACAGACCACATCTGCCTCCTTCATTTTCGCTCTGATAAACGGAAGGTCAAGACTGCATCCGAATTCAAAGGAAAGGTCCATGGAACTGAGACGTTTTACCTCATTTTTGCGATCTGATTCCAAAAGCTCCGGAGCTGCTGCTGCAATATAGGCTTCATAATCTTTCTCCTGACAGTAAATGGTTGCAGGATACATCTTCTTTTCCAGTTCCCCTGCAAGAAACAGCGGGAACAATCCTGAGCCAAAGATCACAGCCTTTTTTTTCTTTCTGATACGAAATACACTGCTCCGTTTTCCAGGTTCCCCATATCGGACAATGGCACGCTCTACTTCACGTATGGATATGCCATCACCCAGCTCACAGAGTCTGCATTTTTCCTCACATGGTGCAGTACATCCGTTACAGAGGATCATGGGAAATGGTGTGATCTTTTCATAGATAGCCAGAGCTTTCTTAAAGTTTCCTTTTGCAGCATAAAACAGCATTTCTTTTGTATCTGCTTTGAAAGGACAGGCTGCAACACAGTACGCCGGCTGTTCATGAACACAGAGGCTGATCATATGATCCATCTCTTCCTTTGACATTCGATTTACGTGATAAACATGAGTGGAACCTCTCTCCTGTATATATGTCATAACCCGATACTCCTTTCATTTCCAAAGGGGAGACAGTCTCCCGTCTCCCCTTATTATATCATATGATAAAATTATACTGAGAATTATTTCTCAAGTTCCTTTAATGCTGCAAGAACCTTTTCCGGACGGGCAGGAACACGTGTGATACGTGCGCCTGTAGCATTGTAGATTGCATTCAGGATTGCAGGATGAGGAGCATCCAGCGGAGCCTCACCACAGCCGGCAGCACCGTAAGGACCGCTTGGGCGATATGTTTCATTGAAATGAAGTTCAATATCATCCGGCGCATCATTTGGATACGGAATACCACAGTTCTTCAGAGAAGTATCATGGTTCAGATCCTCGAAATCTTCTGTAAGAGCAAGACCAATACCCTGTACAAGGCCACCGTAGAAGTTGCCTTCTACAAGAAGTCTGTTCATGATGGTACCTACGTCAGCCACACAGGTGAATTTTTCAACTTTAACTTTACCTGTTTCTGTATTAACAGCAACTTCCGGAAGGAAGATCGTATACATGTAGGTTGCAAACGGATCACCCTGTGCTGTATCCTGATCGATCGGATGATCTGCACAGAAGGTTGTCACCCAGTTACCTTCATATTTTGTTGCAAGACCCTCAGCCACCATCTCATCATAAGTACGGAAGGTTCCGTCTTCTTTCTTCATGGCTGCCACAAGGTTTTCTGCTGCCAGACGACATGCATTACCTGACATAACCTGTGAACGTGATCCACCTGCAGGACCTGCATTAGGACATGTCTTGGTATCATTCATAACAAGTTTGATCTGTTCCGGTCTGATTCCTGCCTGACGAAGTGTTTCATGAGATGATACAAGAACACCCATATCAGCGCCCTGTCCGTGATCTTCCCATGCAGCATACATTGTAACTGTTCCATCCGGATTCAGCTCTGCAAATGCGTTTGATGTATCAACACCATCAAGACCACAGCCATATACACCGAGAGATACACCGATACCATATTTGATCTTGCCATCAGAAGCTGCATTCTTCTCAGCAACACGTTTCTTGGCTGCTTCATACAGCGGACGTGCTGTCTTGAACAGAGCTTCCTCGCAGTATACTTCCGGCGGATAACCGGTCGGGATCGTAGTTCCTTCTGATTCCTTGTAACAATTCATCTCACGCATATCAAACGGATCGATTCCCATCTTGGCTGCCAGAACGTCGATCGCAATCTCGGATCCCATGTAAGACTGCGGAGAGCCGTAAGCACGGAAAGCAGATCCCCATGCATGGTTTGTAAATACTGTTGTTGATTTATTGCGGATGGAATTGATTCCGTAACCAGCGCCTGTGAACTGAGAAAGTCTCATTGTAAGCAGGTCACCAAATTCTGAGTATGGACCATGATCCACAT
>ERZ773178.4009-NODE-4009-length-11564-cov-13.231732_pt1 | contig 11564 bp, 7 predicted proteins | sample MGYA00580533_ERZ773178 | MGnify/ENA primary metagenome ERZ773178 (study PRJEB29015, sample SAMEA2737859) | human gut metagenome | biome: human gut; feature: human-associated habitat; material: faeces | place: China | collected 2012 ...
AAAAAGAAAAGTACTACCTTTTATTTTAACACTTTCAAGAGTAAATGAGCCGTTTTAAGGACAAAAGCCGCCTAAAAGTGTTAAAAAACGAGGTAGCGAGTTTAAAAGCAAAGACAGCACCTCTTACTAGAAATGCTGCTTTGCTTATATATATAAATAGGTGTAACTGGTATTTATCTCTGTCTTTCAAAGAACTTAGTCTGTTTCTTTGTCTTGTTTACGACCTTTATCTGTATGGTACACTTTACCGGAACAGAAGAATCAAGATTAGCCATAAGCTGCGCAATAATCTCTTCTGCATCCACGTAACCCTTACCTTCACATTTGGCAACGACTTCACCCATATAGAAAGCTTCTGCTTCCAGTTCTACCTTGTCATCTATCTTATCGAAGCTGGTAATCTTATTTCTGGAGAGGCGTTTACTTTTCTCATTAGTAAAGAAGACCTTCTCCACAACACCCTCATTTAGTTCCCACGCTCTGGAAAAATCCGGCTTGACATATCCCATAGTGACCTTGTGTGCACTGACGTGATTCATTGCAAAGCCGATTTCCTCGTAGTTGGCACCAACATCATTTTGAGCGATCGTTGCCCAAGTATGGCGAAATGTATAAGGCGTATAATGTACACCTTCCGGCAAAGCCAGCTGATCCTTGCATATCATTTTCAAATAACTGTGCATCACGGAATTTAATCCGCCAACAGTACGATATTTGTGGAAGTTAAAGAGATAAGGATCATCTTCTTCTGTTTTATATCTTTCAAAGGTAGGAATCAGCATATCAGGAACTTTCATTTCTATGTATGCATGGTCCTCACGGCGACCCTTGGTTTTTCTTCTCTCATAATGCAGGATTCCATCAAAGAAGCAGCTCTTCTGCATATAATAAAGGTCAACCACGTTGATACCGGCAAGACAGAGCATCATCTTACAGATGTCAATCGTCATCTGAGCCTTTTCATTCTTTGGCTCCAAGGCAAAGAAGACACGGCATTCTTCCATCGTGATGGCACGTTTGTCAGCTCTTTCTATCTTAGGTATCTTAACCTTAATCCAAGGGTTATTTTGGATATATACTATGTTGTTGTCATAGTCATTATACTGCTTGATGCCTTCCTTGAATATCTTCCTTATCAAGGTAGGATAGGAGAATTTGGCCGCACGGCTCTTATTTAAGCTGCGGATCCACCCCTCGACAAACTTAACCGTAAGCTGACAAAACATAACATTATCACTTTCAGCATACTTCTCCAGATTGCTTAATGCCAGCTCATAAGAATAGACCGTGTTGGGTACAAGAGTGTCATAGAGCGTATTGATGTATTCTCTGGCAAATTTGGAGAAGCTGATGTCCTGATCACTCATTTCTACATAGTTCTTCACTTCCTCCAAAGTCCAGGAACTTATATCCACATGATTGAGTCTCGTAATCCATTCGTTGATTTGAGACATAAGAGAGTTGAGAACAAAGGTATCCTTGATTTCCTTCGTTCCTGCAACCAGACCTTTCTCGTTAACCAACTTATCGGTCTTGATATAACATATTCTTCTGTTGTGCGTCAGTCTGATGTACACCGTATAGAAACCATCTTTACGTTTTTTCTGCACAACTATTTTAAATGTAGCCATACTCTAAACTATTTCTAAATTTATAGGAATGTAATGCACATTTTACCGTGCAGAACGTTCCGCAAAAGCCATTAATATTTAAATTATATTAAAAACAAATCTCTAAATAACTAATAATCAGCCAGTTGCAAAATCGGCGAAATTATTTTTGTGCAAAGTTACAGAAAAAATTTGGCAGAAACAAATTTTTTGCTTATCTTTGCACTCGAAAAGTTCAAATACATCTAGTGTTTCCATTGTAGAAACGCTACATTTCATAGAAAAATCATATAATATACAATATATAATAATGTATAGCAAAGACGAATTATCAGCAAAAAGTGTCCTTCAACTGAAGGACCTTGCAAAAGAAATTGGCGTCAAGATTAAATCTGGCGACAATAAGGAAACGATTATCTATACGATTCTTGATGCTTTGGCAGAGGCATCAGCAGACGGTGCTGCGCAAAAGCGTAAACGCACACGCATCGCCAGCAAGAAAGAAGATCGAGTATATTCTGTTCATGGAATCGAGGGAGAAAACTTCGATGTTATGAAAAACCAGGTTAACGGCCCTGCCGCTACTGATACAACCACTGAAGGAGACACTCCACAAGCTATCCCTGCTAGCGTTGACCCACTGGCTGCTTTCCCTAAGCACAGAGGGCGCAAGAGCAAGGCAGAACTGGAAGCCATTGCGGCTGCTAAAGCGGCTGCCATCAAAATGCAGCAGGAAGGAATGAAGGCAGCAGAAAATACTGCTGAGCTACCAACCGAAAATGCAGATCATACAGACAATACTGAAAGCCCAACAGAGCAGGCTACTGTTTCTGAGGAAGAAGCTATGGCTACAGCTCTGGCAAGCAATGAGCAGCCAACCGAAGAAGCTCCTGTATCTGACAACCAGGAGACAGAGATTCCTGAGGCGCAGTTTACTGCCGACGGTTCGGGCAATGACAACAGTGAGTTGATTGCCATGCTCCAGGCTAAGATGAATGCTCACAACGAGAACAGTACTCCTGCAGAACCAAAAGAAAACAATACTCCAAAACATACTCCTGAGCCAGCTGTAGCCGAGACTACACCAGATGGTATCTGGTCAGGCGACCCGGGCGATGGCACCGATTTCATCACCGTGGTAGATTTACCAATCGAGGATCAGGCAGCCATGCCTACATACGATATCTTCGACCGTCCGATGACTCCGGCAGCAACTGCAGCACCAGCTTCTGCACAGGCCCCTAAGGAGGTAAGTCAGGAACCGGAATATGATTTTACAGATATCATCTCTGCCAATGGCGTACTCGAAGTACTCTCTGATGGATATGGCTTCCTTCGCAGCAGCGATTTCAACTATCTCTCATCTCCAGATGATATCTACGTAGCTACCAATTTTGTGAAGCGCTACGGATTGAAGACTGGTGATGTCATCCAGTGCCACGTTCGTCCACCACATGAGGGTGAAAAGTACTTCCCGCTCACCAGCATCGACAAAATCAACGGTCGTGACCCATCGGATGTAAGAGACCGTGTTCCATTCGAGCACCTCACCCCACTCTTCCCTAACGAAAAGTTTGAGCTCTGCGGCGACCGCCGTACCACCAACCTGAGTACCCGCATAGTAGATCTCTTCTCACCTATCGGTAAGGGACAGCGTGCACTCATCGTGGCTCAGCCAAAGACCGGTAAGACCATCCTGATGAAGGATATTGCCAATGCCATTGCAGCCAACCATCCAGAGGCATACCTGATGATGCTGCTCATCGACGAACGTCCTGAGGAGGTTACCGATATGGCTCGCACCGTGAATGCCGAGGTAATCGCTTCTACCTTTGATGAGCCAGCCGAGCGCCACGTGAAGATTGCCGGTATCGTTCTGGAGAAGGCAAAGCGTATGGTAGAATGCGGTCATGATGTAGTCATCTTCCTCGACTCTATCACACGTCTGGCACGTGCCTATAATACTGTTGCCCCAGCATCAGGTAAGGTGTTGACGGGTGGTGTGGATGCCAACGCATTGCAGAAGCCAAAGCGCTTCTTCGGTGCAGCCCGTAACATCGAGGGTGGTGGTTCACTCACCATCATCGCTACAGCCCTTATTGATACAGGTAGTAAGATGGATGAGGTCATCTTCGAGGAGTTCAAGGGTACAGGTAACATGGAGTTGCAGCTCGACCGCGCACTCAGCAACAAGCGTATCTTCCCTGCAGTCAACCTCGTGGCTTCTTCTACCCGTCGCGACGACCTCTTGCAGGATAAGACAACCCTCGACCGTATGTGGATTCTCCGCAAGTTCATTTCCGACATGAACCCGATTGAGGCGATGAACACCATCCACAAGAGTATGCAGCAAACCCGCAACAACGAAGAGTTCCTCATTTCCATGAACTCATAACGATAAATGTCACACAAAAAAGAGTCCAGTAAGTCCATTCATACTTACTGGACTTTTTCTTTCTATTTGACAGGTAAAACAGAGCATCTCTGTACATAAAAAACCAGATTGCAGATTCGGTATATAAGCATGACAGCAATACCGGGAATATACTATAAAAATGTCATTTTCATCACATATCTGAAGTAGTTGATGCAGGTCAAAAAATACTTGTTGCATTTATATTTCTTAGCATAAAATGCCGTTATTTGATAAAAAAGTGTTAACTTTGCACTCGTATTAAGGAATAACAGTAACAAAAAATTAAAAAGATTTAAAGATTATGATGACTATTTTTACAATGGCAGTAGCCGCAGTTATGTTTTCAGGTATGGTACTTTGCATGGGTATGTTCTTGAGAGACGTAATCAACTCAATCCCGGAAATGACTAATATGAGCCACTCTGTTAGTTTGAGCAAGTAAAAATAGAAATCTCTATTATATTTTTACAGTGAGAGAGATTTAAATATGAGAAAGGGCAAGCTCCATTTTTGGAGTTTGCCCTTCTTGCTTTCTAGTTCTTCATTAATATTCCATAGAGAAGGTGATGCCTCTTCTCATCATATCCTTTACGGTTGGCTTCAAGCGGGTCAGGAATCCCTCCCATGAACGGTTCTTCTGGAAACTCCAGCCTGCCTCAGCCAAAGCCAGCGAACGAGGATAAGCCTGATAGTAGATACGCTCTGGCGAATTGATACACTCGCTCCAAAGGGTTCCGGCTACACCGAAGAGATTGTTCTTCTCAAACTCCTCGCCCATCCCCCAGGCAGGATCCAGACTATAGGCTGCCTTCAGAGATGTTACAGGCATACCCCAGTTTACCTCAGGCATATCGCCCTTTGCCATCGGATAATCAAAATAGCAATGCTCTCCAGGACAAAGCAGGATGCGGGCATTGTTCTCAACAGCCGCTACCAATGCTTCCTTTGTCAAACCGGCACGCCAGGCAAAGGTAACACAACCAGGCTGAATCTTCTTGAAATCGGTCTCATACCAGAACATTGGAGTCTTGTGATACTGGGTACGAAGCAAGTCTATCACCTTATCAAAGAGATAGCCCTGCAACTTCCAGTTCTCAGAGCGGTCGGTTGTGGTAATACCCAGCTTCTTCTTCAATGCCTGGCACTTAGGACAGTTGGTCCAACAGTCGAGCGCAGGATTTCCAGCCTCATCACCACCCAGATGGATATATTCTGAAGGGAAGATATCAGCCAACTCCTTGAATACATTACCCAGGAATTCGTAAGTGAAGTCATTACCCGGACAAAGCAACTCATCCGATACACCGCAGGTGGTACGGATAGGTTTCTGAACACCCTGACAGGTCAACTCCGGATAGACACTGATGGCAGCCACCTCATGTCCCGGCATTTCAATCTCAGGAACCACCTGGATATGATACTTGGCACAATATGCCACGAAGTCGCGCATCTGCTCCTGGGTATAATAGCCCTTGATAGGCATCAGCATATCGTCCATTCCCCATCGGCTACTTGCCTCGGCGGTAAGTCTAGGATATTTCTTGATTTCGATGGTCCAAGCCTGGTCATCTACGAGATGGAGATGAAGCATATTCAGTTTATAGCGGGCCATCTCCGGAACAAAAGCCTTCAGATCCTCGTATGGAACGAAGATACGGCAAGGATCCACCATCAACTCTCTCACATGGGTGCGAGGCTGGTCTTTCAATGTCAGCTGCGGGATGGCATCGCAACCTACCTTAGAGGCATCGCCACGGAGCAACTGGTCGAAAGTCATCAAACCGTAGAAGACACCAGCAGCAGTCTTACCCTTGATTACAACTCCCTTCTGCTGCACATCCAGGGTATAAGCCTCATTGTCAGCCAGCGTCTCATCCAAGGCAAGCGTCATAGTGAGCTGTCCGCCCTTTTTCAAATCCTTATGCTGCTGCTCTACTCGCTCCTTCAGGATTCTCTCGGCATGTTCCTGCTCATTGGCAAGACCATCGGCAGCTACGATTTTCCAGTTTCCTGCCACCTGCAAAGGTGCCGCCTTGGCATTTATTTTCAGGTCCATCGGGGTAGGAATCAGACAAGCCTCAGGATTGCAGACTGCTCTCGCCTGTTTCACCTCACCGAAGAAGTGATTCCATCCCGGCGCCTTGCGATAGAGTTTCTCGCTACCTCTTGGCATCACCAGTTTAACGCCACGCATATTTACACCCGAAAAAGCGGTAGAAGCTGCCTTTGGCGGAATTTTGGAATTCACCTTGATGACCTTGACACCTTCCAGATTGGCAAAGGCAAACTCTCCCAACTCCGGCATTCCGTCTATCGTGATGTTTTTCAATGCCTTGCAACCAGAAAAGGCTGCAGCTCCCACCTTCGTCACGCTCTTAGGAATCACTACATCCTGCAGATTGTCGCAGGCAAAGAAAGCCTGACTACCAATCTCCTGCAACTGGTTTGGCAGGATGATACTCTGCAGATGATGACGGGAATGGAAAGCATTCTTTGGAAGAATAGGACAGGTAGCCTCGCTCAAGTCCAGAGTTCTCAATTGCCAGCACAAGTCACGAAGCTGTCGGAAATCCGAATTTCTCGTGGTTGTTAATGTTCCTGTCAATTTCAGGTTAATAGCAGCCGATTTTTTCTCAGCATTGAGGTCCTTCATATTGGCGACGGTCTGCGCCGACAACGAGGTTGCCAACAAAGCAAAAACTGCAAAAGAAATCATTTTTCTCATACACTAATGGTTTTTAAAGGTTTATATACTATTATTCTAATTAATATTAAACGAAATTTATACTCTTGCCACTTTCTACGAACTCTGCATTCAGGACATCTATGTCTTTCCACTTTTCCCAGTCAGGGTTCTGCTCAGCAAGTCCCACAACATCAGCCCCATAGGTAAAGAGTCGCTCTATCATCGCTCCATAGGTAAGATGATCGATCTTCTCGATTGGATGCAGGATGATCGATTCCTCGAAACTACCCTTTTTCTCGCTTCGGATTTCCACCAGCAGCTTTGCCTGAAGCAGTTCCTTCACGGCGTGATTGATGATCTGCTGCGGAATCTTCGTCACCTCATGGATATCCTTCGGTGTAAATGCCTGCTCACCATCATTGAAGCGATGACACACCTGATGCATCACCACGGCACAGACCTTGATACGCTGTTCCAACTTCACATGGTCGTACTTCAAGTCCAGATCATAATGATGCAGGTTCTGGTTGGTATAGCAGAGCAAGGCACCGAACACTACGATTGCCCACGAAATCTGGAGCCACAGAAGAAACAACGGAATGGCGGCAAGCGAACCATAGATTACGTTATAGCTCGAAAGAAATACCTGCAGATAAATATATCCATACTGCAATGCCGTCATGCTGATGCCCGCCAGAAGCGAAGGCACCAGCGTACTGCGAAACCGGATATAGGTATTAGGTATCACGCAATAGCAGAACACGAAGAATAGGAACATCGGCACAAACGCAGCTACATGTAGGATGAAAGTCGGGATAGTCTCTCCCATATCAGCAATCCTATCCACATCATCTATCACATTCACTGTCCATACATTAAAGAAAGAGGCGAAGAGAATCATCATACCCAGTCCGAAAAGAATGGTAGGATATTCGGTCACGATCTGCTTCCACGAACGCTCACCCGTATGCCAGATGTCATCAAAGGTGAGCTCTATCTTCTGCATCAGTGAGATGATGGTATAGAGAAACATCACGATACCCGTACCGATGATATAATTGCTCTGCGTGTTCTCGATATAATTGTGAACGAAATTTACGATAGTCTGAGCCACAACGGGTTGCGCCTCGAAAGTGGTAGATAGCCACGACTCCAGCATAGCCGTATAACCGAAACCGCGGGCAATGACAAACATCATCGCCATGAATGGAATCAATGCCATAAACGAGGCAAAGGTCAATGCCGCCACATCTCTGGCCCACATATCCTTGATATAGAAGATACGACCGGCGAGCATACCCATCTTGAGCCAAGATTTCATCTTGCCTCGAAAATCCTGGATATTCGAAGAATTCAACTCCCTGATATCCTCGTAAAAACCTACTATTTTATCTATTAATCCCATAAACTCCGGTTTTTTGTTATCAAGCAACAAATCCCCTCACAACACCCAGAAGATGCCGTGAAGGGATTTGTCTTAGTATTTTGCTAATCAGATTCTACTACTCTTTAGTAGAACTTGAAGTAGTTGCGAGCATTGTTGTAAGAGATGTCCTCTACCATGCGAGAGAGGCTCTCCATGTCGTTAGGAAGCAAGCCCTTCTCTACATCATTGCCGAGGAGGTTGCAGAGCAAACGACGGAAGTACTCGTGACGTGGGTAGCTGAGGAATGAACGCGAATCAGTCAACATACCTACGAAACGGCTCAAGAGGCCCAATACAGAAAGTGCGTTCATCTGACGGGTCATACCATCGAGCTGATCATTGAACCACCAGCCAGAACCGAACTGAATCTTGCCTGGGCAAGAACCATCTTGGAAGTTACCGAGCATAGTAGCGATAACCTCGTTGGCGCATGGGTTCAAAGTATAAAGGATAGTACGTGTCAACTTGCCTTCCATGTTCAATTCATTGAGGAAGCTGCTCATAGCCTTAGCGGTAGTAAACTCACCGATAGAGTCGAAACCGGTATCAGCACCGAGCTTGTTGTACATCAATGTATTGTTGTCACGGATAGCTCCATAGTGGAACTGCTGTGTCCAGTCGGCAGCGTGATCCATCTCAGCGCAGACCTTCAGGAAGGCATGCTTGTACTGACGGATCTCGAGAGCAGAAAGCTGCTGTCCACGCATAGCCTTAGCGAAGATAGTCTCAATCTGAGAATCTGTGTATGGCTCATCGTAGAACTCCTCGATACCATGGTCGCTCAACTTGCAGCCGTTCTCTGTAAAGAAGTCGTGACGCTTCTGCAAAGCATCTACCATATCCTGGAATGTAGTGAGGGTAACACCAGCTACCTCACCCAGCTTGTTCATATACTCAGCGAAGTCTGGCTTCTCGATGTTCATCGCCTTGTCAGGACGCCAAGCAGGAATCATCTTGATTTCGAAACCGCTCTCGCGAGTCTGCTTGTGGTAGCGCAGGTCGTCGATTGGATCATCTGTTGTACAAACGCACTCCACGTTGTAGTGGCGCATCAAGCCACGGGCGCTGAACTCAGGCTGCTGCAACTTCTCGTTACACTCGTCGTAAATCTCACGGGCTGTCTTAGGGCTCAACAGTTTGTTGATACCGAAGGCAGTCTTGAGTTCCAGGTGAGTCCAGTGATACAGAGGGTTACGGAATGTATATGGTACAGTCTCTGCCCATTTCTCGAACTTCTCCCAGTCACTGGTGTCAGTACCTGTGCAGAAGCGCTCATCTACGCCGTTGGTACGCATAGCACGCCACTTATAGTGGTCACCACCGAGCCAGAGTTCTGTAATACTCTTGAACTTGTGATCATTAGCTACCATCTCTGGGATGAGGTGGCAGTGATAATCGATGATTGGCATCTTAGCCGCATGATTGTGAAAGAGGTCCTGCGCAGTCTTTGTGTCGAGCAGGAAATTTTCATCCATGAATTGTTTCATAATCGTTATAGTAGTTTTAAATGTTGAATTACTTTTTTTATTATTACGATCTATTTCCTTCATTCGTGTTGCAAATATACATCTTTTTTCTGAAAGAAGCATGAAAACAGGAAAAGATTTACGATAAATTTACTTAAACGATTACGTTACATAACAACTTACAACGGAAAGGTCCATCTTTATATGATGATTCTCGTCTTGTGATAGTTCTCACGGAACTCACTAGGCGAGCATCCCTTCTTCTTGAAGATGCGGTTGAAGTTGCTCAGATTGTTGAATCCGCAGTCGAAACCGATTTCGCTGATGCTCTTGGCTGTATCCACGAGCATTCGGGCGGCATAGCCCAGGCGAAGGTCGATGATGTATTCCGAAATGTTTCTTCCGGTATGCAACTTGAAGAAGCGGCTGAACGCACTTGAGCTCATGCCCGCCATGGAGGCGAGCTGAGGCAAGCGCAAATCATCCATATAGTTCTTGGAGATGTAGTTCTTCACCTTCAGGATGCGGCGACTGTCATCTTCCACAGCCACCTTGGCATAACTGGAGGATGCCAGCGTGCGGGCACCTTCGCATTTAGAAAGCTCGTAGAGGATGGTGAGAAACTGCTGAACGGCGTAGAATCCATCCTTCACCGAGCTCAGCGTATCCAGTTTCTCATATACCTTCATAATGCCCTTCATCGGGAAACAGAGGCCCTTCTTCGCCTCCTGCATCATTCGGGTGATGCTGGCGTAGGGATTTCTGCCGAAAAGCGTCTCCTCACCCATGCTGAAGTCAAACTGGATGGTTATCTCGCGGATGTCCTCGCTTTGGCAGCCGTTCTGCTCCCAAACATGCTCCAAGTCGGCAGAAGTAATCAGACAGAGGTCGAAATCGCCGATTATCTCCTGCGAATCGCCCACGATGCGTTTCACGCCTGCTGCGTTCTCTACAAAGTTAAGTTCATACACAGAGTGGTTGTGGATAGGATACGTAAACTCCTTCTTGTGCCTGTCGGCGATGTAGAGCACGTCCTTTCCCATCAGCGGTGTAATCTCATGAATAATCTTTCTGTCTTCTGCCATAATGCATAGTGATTAAATGTTCAGTGTCTTCAAAATCTCGCTCATCTTCTGCTTGGTAGCGATGCGGGTAGGTACCAGCGGCAGGCGAAGCTCGTTCTCGATAAAGCCCATGTCGTTCAAGAGTGCCTTCACGCCGGCAGGGTTGCCGTCTACGAAGAGCAGACTGTAGAGTTCGGTGAACGAATGATGAATCTTGCGGGCTGGCTCGTACTCACCGCGGAACTCCAGACGGATCATGCGGCTGAAAGCCTTAGGCAGCGCATTTCCGATAACGGAGATGACGCCCGCAGCACCACTTGCCACCATTGAGAAGGTGAGCGCATCGTCGCCACTGATTACTTCAAAGTTATCTGGCTTGTTCTTGATGATTTCATCCACCTGCTCCAGGCTTCCGCTAGCCTCCTTCACGGCCACCACGTTAGGGAAGTCGCGGGCGATGCGGCAAGTAGTTTCAGGCTTCATGTTCACGCCTGTTCTACCCGGAACGTTGTAGAGCACGATAGGCAGCGGGCTCACCTGAGCGATAGCCTTGAAGTGCTGGTATAAGCCTTCCTGCGATGGCTTGTTGTAATAAGGGCAGATGCTGAGGATACCGTCGATGCCCTTCCAGTTGGTGTTCTTGATTTCTTCAACCACGGCAGCGGTATTGTTTCCACCACAATATTTCAAAATCTTAACGCGACCCTTGTTCACGTCAAGAACCAATTCTGTGATCTTGTCTTTCTCTTCCTGGGTCAGGCATGGAGCCTCACCAGTGGTGGCAAGGATGCAGAGGAAGTCTGCACCATTGTCAATTTGAAACTCTACCAATCTCTTGAGAGACTGATAATCTACCGAACCATCGGCCTTAAAAGGAGTAATGAGGGCAACACCAA
>ERZ773178.4012-NODE-4012-length-11560-cov-3.887179_pt1 | contig 11560 bp, 9 predicted proteins | sample MGYA00580533_ERZ773178 | MGnify/ENA primary metagenome ERZ773178 (study PRJEB29015, sample SAMEA2737859) | human gut metagenome | biome: human gut; feature: human-associated habitat; material: faeces | place: China | collected 2012 ...
CCTGGATCTCGATGCCCTGGCCGATGGCCACCACGATGATATCCGCCGGGATGCGCACCTGGTCCAGGGCGGCCTTGTTGGGCTTGGGACGTCCGGAGCCGTCCACGTCGCCGATGATCTGGGGCTGGACCCACAGAGCCCGGGCCACGCCGTCCTCGTCGGCTTCAATGCGGACGGGAGCCGCCAGGGTCATCATCTCCGCCCCCTCGGCGGTGGCCCCTGCCACCTCATCGGGCAGGGCCGTCATATCCTCCAGGCGGCGGCGGTACACACAGGTGACCTTGCTGGCCCCCAGGCGGATGGAGCTGCGGGTGACGTCCATGGCCACGTTGCCGCCGCCGATGACCACCACCTGCTTGCCGGTGAAGTCGGGCATCACGTCGTCGCCGATGGCCTTGAGCATCTCCACGGCGGATATGACGTTCCTGCTGTCCTCGCCGGGAATGCCGGTTTTCTTGTCCTGGTGGGCGCCGATGGCGATGTAGATACAGTCGAACTGCTTTTCCAGCTCCTCCAGCCAGATATCACGGCCAATGCGGACGTTGGTGCGGACCTCGATGCCCAGGGACAGGATGGAGTCCATCTCGGCGTCCAGCTTCTCTCGGGGGAAGCGGTAGCTGGGGATGCCGTAGCGCAGCATACCGCCCAGCTTGCTGCACTCCTCGAAAATGGTGACCTTATGGCCCATCAGGGCCAGGTAATAGGCGCAGCTGAGGCCGCTGGGGCCGCCGCCCACGATGGCCACGGTCTTGCCGGTGGCCGGGGCGCAGGGGGGATTGGGCACCACGCCTGCGTGGTCCACGGCGTACCGCTTCAGGCCCCGGATGTTGATGGGATCGTCGATCATATTCCGGCGGCAGCGGGCCTCGCAGGGATGCTCACAGATGTAGGCGCAGGCGGTGGGCATGGGGTTGTCCTTGCGGATCAGGCGCACGGCGTCGGCGTAGCGCCCGACCCCCACCAGGGCCATGTAGCCCGGGATATCCACCCCCGCCGGACACAGGGCAACGCAGGGCACGGGATTCTGGAGGCTTGCCAGGCACCGGTGGTGCTGCACGTGCTCCTCATAGTCGTCCCGGAAGCCCTCCAGGCCATCCACCACCAGGCGGGCGGCGTCCCGGCCGATGGCGCAGTCAGCGGTGTCCACGATGCTGCGGGCGGTTTTCTCGATGATGCGGACGGTGTCCATGTTGGCGGTGCCGTCCAGCACCTGGGAAATGAGCTTGGTCAGCTGGCCCAGGCCGATGCGGCAGGGAACGCACTTGCCGCAGGTCTGGGCGTGGCACAGCTGCAGAAACGACAGAGACATTTCCACCGGGCACAGGCCCGGAGGGCTGGCGGCGATCCGGCGCTCCACATCGCGGTAAAGACCCTCTACCACGGTCTGAGCCCTGCTGGGGGTTTTGATGTCAAGTCTGCTCAAAACAGTTCCACTCCTTCCGTCCGCTTGCGGCGTTTGGCTGTGCGCCGCAGACGGACTGATATTGGTTACAGCTACAGAATGCCACAATTGATTTCAAAAGTCAATTGTTTCAGAAAAGTTGTCTATCCGATGAGAAATTTTCATAATTGATGAGAAAACATTGCAGAAAAATTCACGGAACCATAGGGCGGCCTGAAATTTTGAAATCTTCGGAAACGGCGGAAAACCGGGAACGTTTCCCACTCCATTGCCAAGATTGTGACGAAAATTATTTCGTATAAATACAATAAATTTCGGCACATGAAAATCATTCCGGGACAAAGTGTTGCATTTGCATATTGCGGACGGGGCCTGTACATGTTATAGTGAGTGTGCAAATCAGAAAGGAGGCGCGCCATGAAGGTTCGGCTCAACGAGGACCGGCAGGTGGTGGACGCCATCCGGGAGGGGTTAAAGCGCACCGGCGGGTACTGCCCGTGCCGCCTGGCCCGGACGGAGGAAAACCGCTGCATGTGCAAGGAATTCAAAGATCAGATCGCGGACCCCGACTTTGAGGGGTACTGCCACTGCCGTCTGTATTATAAGGAGAAGTAAGGCCTGTCCCCCGGTTCACATTGAACCGGGGGATTTTTTTCGCCCGGCGGAGGAGTGCATCATGCCGGTATAATTCCAGCAAATGGCAGGGATGTTTGTCGATAATGACATAATTTAGCGCAATTCTGCGTTTTTATGCATTATAGGCGATTATAAACGGCATGTTTTGTTGAATTCACAGAAAGCTAACAAGTTGATGAGATTTTTGTTGCATGGTGCAATATTTGCGAGTAAAGTAGTGAAGTACCCGGCAGAAATCCGGGAAAGAAAAGAAGGAGAAAAGCATATGGAAATTCAAATTCTGCCCCTGATTATCGTTGTCGCATATCTGGTGGGCATGCTGACCGTGGGCGCCGTGGTCAGCAAGGTCCAGATCAAGAACGCCAAGGACTACATGGTGGCCGGACGCCGCATGGGCCTGTTTATGGTGGCGTTCTCCCTGTCCGCCAACAACATCGGCGGCGGCTGCACCACGGGCCTGGCCCAGAAGGCCTTCGGCGACTGGGGCCTCAGCGCCGTGTGGTACGTCCTGGCGGCTTCCATTGCCATGATCCCCCTGGCCTACTTCGCTCCCAAGATCCGCAAGACCATGGCCGTGACCATCCCCGAGGTGGTGGGCCGCCGGTTCGGCAAGTTCTCCAGCAACTTCACGGCTATCCTGTCCGTGCTGTCGCTGTTCTGCCTGACCTCCTCCCAGATCGCCGCCTCCGGCGGCGTCATCAACGCCCTGATCCCCTCCATTCCCCTGAATGTGTGCCTGATCTTCGCGGGCATCGTCATCATTCTGTACACCACCATGGGCGGCATGATCGCCGACCAGATCTCCGACCTGGTGCAGTTCGGCATCATCCTGGTGGGCCTGGCCATCGCCACTCCCATCGTGCTGAACCATGCCGGCGGCTGGAGCGCCATCTCTGCGGCTCTGCCCGGTGAGAAGCTGAACCTGACCCAAATCGGCTGGGCTTCCATCATCGGCTACATTTTCAACTACTTCTGCACCTTCCTGGCCGGTCCCGAGATGGTCTCCCGCTTTGAGACCGCCAAGGACGAAAAGACCGCCAAGAACGCTGCGTTTGTCTCCGCTATCCTCATGGCCGCCATGTCCATCTTCCCCACCCTGCTGGGTCTGGCTGCCTTTGCTCTGCAGGATCAGCTGCCCGGCCTGGCCGAGAACGGCAGCAACGCCATGATGATCGTCACCGGTCATTATGCCCCCGGTGTGGTGACGGGCCTGATCTCCGCCGCCATCATCTGCGCCACCATGTCCTCCGCCGACTCCAACCTGCTGTGCATGTCCACCATGATCATCAACGACCTGTACACCGGTCTGGGCGGCAAGAAGCAGCTGACGGACAAGCAGACCATCTTCTATACCCGGGCCTGCAACGTGCTGTCCGCTGTTGTGGCCATGCTGATCTCTCTGTTCGGCGTGTCTATCGTGGCCATGAACACCTTCGCCTTCGGCATTCGCTGCGCCGGTCCCTTCGCCGCATATGGCCTGGGCCTGGCAGTGCCCAAGGCCACCAAGAACTCCGGTATCATCTCCATCATCTGCGGCACCATCGCCTTTGTGGTGTGGCAGATCGTGGGCGGCGGCGGCACCTGGATGTTCCTGATGCCGGTGGTGGCCGGATGCCTGGTGAGCACCATCTCCTTCTTTGTGGTCAACTGGATCGAGTGGGGCCGCGGTGTGGCTCCCGCCCCCAGCGCCTATCTGACTGACGAGGAAGTCGCCAGAAAGATCGCTGAGGAGTCTGCCGGCCGGTAAAGCATCCCAAATCGAACAACAGCCCCTGCGGGAAAATCCCGCAGGGGCTGTCTAACATAAGGGGCAGTTTTTAAATTTCAAGATATCCCTTGAGCACCTTCAGGGTGTTCCACACGCCGTCGATATGGCTGCGCTCATAGCCGTGGCTGGCGTAGACGCCGGCGCCGATAAGCCCGTGGCGCAGGTCGTTTCCGGCAGACAGGGTGGCCTCCACATCAGAGCCGTAGTGGGGGTACACATCCACGGCGTAGTCGGCCTTTTCCCGCCGGGCGGCGTCCATGAGCCTGCCCACCACCTCATAGCTGTAGGGGCCGCCGGAGTCCTTGGCACAGATGGACACCTGCCGCTCGGTGCAGCGCAGTCCGTCGCCCACGCAGCCCATGTCCACGCTGATGGCCTCGGTGACGCCCTGGGGCACGCTGGCGGCTCCGCCGTGGCCCACCTCCTCATACACCGTCACATGGGCGTATACCCGGCGGCGGGGGGTGAGGTCCTTGTCCTTCATGAACTTGGCCAGGCCCAGCAGAATGCCCACGGACAGCTTGTCGTCCAGGAAGCGGCTCTTGATATAGCCGGATCCGGTAATCCGGGTCCGGGGCTCGAAGCAGACGATGTCGCCCACCTCCACGCCCAGAGCGCGGGTATCATCGGCGGACTTCACGTCCTCGTCCAGCACCACCTCGCAGGTGTCATAGCTGCGCTTGGCGTTGGCATATTCGCCGTTGACGTGGACGGAGGCGTTGCAAAGCTGGAAGGTGCCCTCGATGACCCGGCCGGAGCGGGTGTAGACCCGGACGTTCTCCGCCTCGCCGTTTTCCGGACGCATACCGCCCAGAGCCGTCAGCCGCAGGCGGCCGCTGCCCTTGATCTCCGCCACCATGCCGCCCAGGGTGTCGGCATGGGCCTCCAGCAGCAGGCCGTCATTCTCGTCGCTGCCGCCCAGGTCGATGAGAACGCCGCCCTTGACGGTGGTCCGGGCCTCATAGCCCAGGGACCGGAAGGCGTTCAGCACCCACTCCGCCGCCTGCCGGGTGAAGCCCGTGGGGCTGTCGATGGCCAGCAGCTCCACCGCCTGGTGGGCGGCATATTCCGCATAGGTACGTTCCATAGTTGAATCCTCCTGTTATTTGATCTTTTCCCAGCAGCCGGACCGCAGGGAACCGGCAGCCACCGGGCAGTCCAGCCGCTCCGCCAGCTGACGGGCCAGGGGACGCTCCTCCTCCTGGTCCACCTGGTTTACGAAAACCTGGTCATGAAATCCCTCCCGGGCGGCCACCCGGGCCGCGATGGCCGGGGTCACGGGCCGGTTTTCCGGCACACCGGCCAGCCGGGCATACAGGGCCGGACGATGGGCCGCAACGCTGATGGGACGGCCGAAGCCGTCGGCTCCCAGCACCAAAATGGTGGTGTTGCGCCGGGGCGGCAGCACCGGCTCGTGCTTTTCGTGGCCCTTGAAGGGCTTTCCGGCGGAGCCGTCCGCCTCCACCAGGGTATAGTCCGCCAGGGCGTCCCAGCCCTCAAAGCCCGGGGACACCAGCTTGCCCTGGGCCGACGGAACCCCCAGACACACCAGGCCCCCCCGGGCCAGAATTTCCCGGGCGGTATCCGGGTCCTGGGCCACGGCGATGCCGGCGGGGGGCCAGATCTTGGTGGTGGTGGTCACCGCCACGGTGCCCCGCTCCCGCAGCTCCCGGGCCAGGTGATACATCAGGGTGGTCTTGCCGCCGCCGCCGATCAGGGCGGTGACGCCGGGCCGGATGTCCAGCAGGTCGCATAGCTTATCCACTTTCTCACTCTCCCTTTGCGCCGCGTGTGCGGCAGGGCCATTGTATCACAGGGCGGTGGAAAAATCCACCTATATTTCCGCCTATTGCCGCCGGGCGGTGCGGTATTCGTCGCCGGGCCGCCAGTAGGGGCAGTCCCCCCGTCCGGACAGGAACCGCACCATCTCGTCCTCGTCCAGGTCCACGTCGCAGATGTATTCGTCGTATTCCTCGTCGTAGTTATAAAAGCAGCAGGCTTCGCACTGGGTCATGTGCCGGGCCTCCTTTCGTCAGGATGATTATACGTCCACCGGGGGTGCTGCGTCAATAACCAGCTTGTCAAAGAAGTTTTTTTGACAAGCTGCGTGCGGTTTTTCAGAACTGAAAAGTTCTGAAAACCTGCGATTACAAACGAAAGACACCCCCTGATGAGTTTCTTTCGTAAGTATCTTCCTTTCCGATGACGGAGGATTTCCGGTTTTTCCGACAGCCTCCAGAATATTTATCAACAGAAAGCTTACAATTATTCGAATTTTGCACTTGACGAAAATATGAAAATCAAATATAATCATGAGTGGAGAGGGTCTTACCTCCCGTGCCTATGAAGTGAGCGTGCATCCGGGTAAAGAGGGCGGATGCACGCTCATTTCCTTTATTTTCTCAGCTCCCGCAGCTGAAGCTCCACGTCTCCGATGAGGTACAAGGACCCGTAGCACAGCACCGTGCCGTCAGGCCCTGCCTGCTCCAGGGCCAGGGCCACCCCCTCCCGGATGGTGCCGCAGGCCGTGGCGGAACAGCCCAGCTCCCGGATATAGGCCGCCAGCTCACCGGCAGGCAGGGACCGGGGGTTATCCGGCGTCACCGTGATGAAGGAGTTGGCGTAGGGCGCCACGCCCCGGTACATGCAGTGGTAGTCCTTGTCCTGCATGACCCCGGTCAGCACCGTCAGGGGCCGCCCGGGCAGATAGTCCCGGATGTTCTGCTCCAGGGCCTGGATGCACTGGGGATTGTGGCCGCCGTCGATGATGAACAGCGGGTCCCGGCCGATGATCTGGAACCGGCCGGGCCAGTCGGTGGAGGCCAGCCCCCGGCGGATGTGGGCATCGGTAATGGACCAGCCCCGGGCCTGAAGCACCCGGATGGCCGTCAGGGCCACGGCGGCATTGCACAGCTGGTGCCGTCCCAGCAGCGGCAGGCGCAGGCCGTCCAGGTCCTCCCAATCGAAAACCTGGCCCTCCAACCCGGCGCTTTCCGGCCGGATGCCGTCGAAATCCGCCAGGTGCAGGGGAACACCCAGACCGGCGCACCGCTGGCGGATGATCTCCTCCGCAGAGGCCGTCTGGCGGTACAGCACCGCGTCACAGCCGGGCTTGATGATCCCGGCCTTGGTGGCGGTGATTTTCTCAATGGTGTCCCCCAGATACTGGGTGTGGTCCAGGCCGATGTTGCAGAACACGGCGGCCTCCGGGGCGGGGATCACGTTGGTGGCGTCAAATTCGCCGCCCATGCCCACCTCGCACACCACGATATCGCAGTTGTGCCGGGCGAAATAGACGAAGGCGATGGCCGTGACCATCTCAAACTCCGTGGGGTGAGGGTCCAGGGAGTCCGCCAGAGGGCGGACCTGGGCCGTGATTTCGCACAGCTCGTCGTCGGTGATCTGCCGGCCGTCCACCTGCATGCGCTCGTTGAACCGGATCAGGAAGGGCGAGGTGTACAGGCCCGTGCGATAGCCCGCCGCCTGGAGGATGCTGGCCATTATGGCACAGGTGGAGCCCTTGCCGTTGGTGCCGGTGACGTGGATGAACTTCATGTCCTTCTGGGGGTCCCCCATCAGCGCCAGCAGCGCCCGGATGCGCTCCAGCCCCGGGATGCTGCTGCGCCAGCAGACGGCGTGGATATAAGACAGGGTTTCGTCAATGTTCATTGTATATCATTTCCTTTCGACTGCACCGGCGGCAGGCCCACGGCCCGCAGAGCGCCGGAGCGCTGCAGAAGCCACACCACCAGCACGTCCAGCACGCCGGTGATGGCGAACTGCACGCTGCGGGCCGCCAGCCGGGTGAGAAAGTACGCGGCTTTTGCGCCGCCGCCATAGATCATGGCCAAAGCGAAGCTCTGGTACAGGATGGACCCCAGAACCACCGCTGGCAGGAACGCCAGAGCCAGCCGCAGGGGGCTGCATCTGCGCGTCAGCCAGGGACGGAAAAGCCCGGCGCACAGGCCGTACAGGATCGGGGGCACGCAGAAAATGGGATTGTAGCCATAGGGGGAGAACAGGCAGCCGATGAAATCGGCGGCAAAGCCTGTCAGGGCCCCGGGCAGCGGCCCGAACAGCATCCCGGCCAGGAAGATAGGCACCGCTTCCAAGGAAAAGCGGGTCACCTCGTTGGGGGTAGGGATCAGGAACCGGGCCAGCACCACGCTGACGGCGGTCAGCAGGGCGCAGGTGACCATGGCCCGCACGGGCCACTTGGGTCTGCCGTGGGCAGATGCATGGGTGTGACGTTCAGACATAAAAAATACCTCCTAATTCGGGTAAAAATTGGGAGGAGGTTGGGGAGTATGCACTTGTCAGGGCGCGAACCCCCGGGCCGGCTGCCAAAGCGGATGCGAAGACGGCACCGCGGAGACAGGTCCCCTTCGTCCGGCGGCAACCTCCCATCCGACCGGCACTTGACGCGCCGCTTCTACTCTTGCAGCAAAAGCCAGTCATGATTATACAGAAGCCGCCGGGAAAAAGCAAGGGAAATCGGAAAAAATGCCGAATCCTTCGGGGAAGGAAAGATAGGGGTTGCATTCCCGGGAATATTTGATATAATTACAGCAGATGATACAAACCGTACGCATTATTTTTCTTAATGAGGTGCTGTCATGTCCGTGAAGCTGGAGCTTTATCGTGTGTTCAAGGAGGTAGCGGAGGCCGGAAACATCACCGCCGCCGCCCAGACTCTGTTTATATCCCAGTCCGCCGTCAGCCAGTCCATCAAGCAGCTGGAGGCGGAACTGCAGACCCGGCTGTTCGCCCGGAACTCCCGGGGCGTCACCCTGACCGCCGACGGGCGGATGCTGTATGAATACGTCCGCAGCGCCATGGGCCTGCTGGAAACCGGCGAGGAGAAGCTGTCCCAGAGCCGGGACCTGCAGATGGGCCACCTGACCATCGGCGCCAGCGACACGGTGACCAGCCAGTTCCTGCTGCCGTATCTGGACCGGTTCCACCGGCAGTATCCGGCCATTCATATTCAGATCATCTCCGGCCGGAGCCACAAGGTTCTGGGCCTGCTGCAGTCCGGCAAGGTGGACATTGCCTTTGCCAGCCCCCCCCAGGAGGGAGCGTCTCTGGAGACCTTCCCGTGCCTGGCCACCCACTCCATTTTCGTGGCCGGGGCGGAGTACCCCTGCGACTTCGACCATGTATACACCCTGGAGGAGATCGCCCGGTTCCCGCTGATTCTGCTGGAGCGGAAGGCCTCCTCCCGGCTGTATCTGGAAAAATACTTCCTGCAGAACGGGCTGCACCTGAACCCGGAGATCGAACTGGGCGCCCGGAGCCTGTTGGTGGACCTGGCGGCCATCGGGTTCGGCGTGGCCGGCGTCACAGAGGAGTTTGTCCGCCGGGAGCTGGAAAGCGGCCGCCTGCGGAAGCTGCGCACGTCCTTTGATATCCCGCCCCGCAGCGTGGACCTGTGCGTGCTGCGGGACGTGCCCCTGACGTCTGCGGCCCAGCGCTTCAGCGATTTTATCCGGGAGAGCCTGCGCCGGGGCTAAACGCCGTCATAAGTGACAAAACTCGCCCCGGAAATGCCGGGAACTTCGCCCTTTCGCCCCCTTGCTTTTGTACCGGGAATAGGGCAGAATAGAGTCATTATTCACAGCAATGTGAGATTTATAGGAGGAATTTATGGAACTGCTGAAGGAGCGCATCCGCCGGGAAGGTAAGGTCCTGCCCGGCAACATCATCAAGGTGGACGGTTTCCTGAATCACCGGGTGGACACCGCCCTTATGAGCCAGCTGGCCGATGAGTTCACCAAGTATTTCGATGTGAAGGACATCACCATGGTGCTGACGGCGGAGGCCAGCGGCATCCCTCTGGCCACGGTGTGTGCCCAGAAATACGGCGTTCCCATGGTGTTCGCCAAGAAGGCCAAGAGCGACAATATCGAGGGCGGCCTGTATCAGAGCGAGATCTTCTCCTATACCTATAAGAAAAAAGTGACCCTCATTGTGGCCCAGGAGTGGCTGGGTCCCAAGGACCGGGTGCTGATCATCGACGACTTCATGGCCAAGGGCTATGCCATGCAGGGCCTCATCGACATCGTCAAGGCCGCCGGGGCTGAGCTGGTGGGCATTGGCGTGGCAGTGGAGAAGGGCTTCCAGCACGGCGGCGACGCCCTGCGGGAGAAGGGCTATCCCATCCACTCCCTGGCCGTCATCGAGGAAGCGACCCCCGACCACATCACCTTCCGGGAGGATGATCCCGTATGAAAAAGGTTTTAGTGCTGGATTTCGGCGGCCAGTACAACCTGCTGGTGGCCCGCCGCGTCCGTGAATGCGGCGTATACTGCGAGATCAAATCCTTCCGCATGACCATGGACGAGGTCCGGGCCTTTGCCCCGGACGCCATCATCTTCACCGGCGGCCCGGCCACGGTGTTTGACCCCGGCGCTCCCATGATCGACCCGGAGATGCTGTCCATGGGTGTTCCCGTGCTGGGTATCTGCTACGGTCTGCAGCTGATGATGCACCTGCTGGGCGGTCAGTGCTGCAAGGCGGACACCCGGGAGTACGGCAAGACGGAGCTGACCCATACCGCCTCTCCCCTGTTCGACGGCGTGCCGGAGACGGCTGTGTACTGGATGAGCCACGGGGTGGAGGTGGAGCGCCTGGCCCCCGGCTTCGAGATCATCGCCTCCACCGAGGGCTGCCGCCACGCGGCGGTCCAGTGTCTGGAAAAGAAGCTCTACGGCGTGCAGTTCCACCCGGAGGTGGTGCATACCGAGTATGGCCGCCAAATTCTGGAGAACTTCCTGTATAAGATCTGCGGCTTCCGGCCGGAGTGGACCATGGCGTCCTATCTGGAGGAGGCTGTGGCCCAGTGCCGGGAGAAGATCGGCAATGGCCGGGTGCTGCTGGCTCTGTCCGGCGGCGTGGACAGCTCCGTGGCCGCCGCGCTGCTGCAGCGGGCGGTGGGCCGTCAGCTGACGTGCATCTTTGTGGACCACGGCCTGCTGCGCAAGGACGAGGGCGACCAGGTGGAGCATGTGATGACCAAGCAGTTCAACGTGGACGTCCGCCGGGTCAACGCCGGTCCCCGTTTCCTGAGCAAGCTGGCCGGTGTCACGGACCCCGAGCGTAAGCGGAAGATCATCGGTGAGGAGTTCATCCGCGTGTTCGAGGAGGAAGCCAAGAAGATCGGCGCCGTGGACTTCCTGGCCCAGGGCACCATCTATCCCGATGTGGTGGAGTCCGGCCTGGGCGGCGAGTCCACCGTCATTAAGAGCCACCACAACGTGGGCGGTCTGCCTGACTGCGTGGATTTCAAGGACATCGTGGAGCCTCTGCGCCGCCTGTTCAAGGATGAGGTGCGGCAGCTGGGCCTGGAGCTGGGCCTGCCGGAGCAGCTGGTGTGGCGCCAGCCCTTCCCCGGCCCCGGTCTGGCCATCCGTGTCATCGGTGAGATCACCGAGGAAAAGCTGGAGATTCTGCGGGATGCCGATGCCATCTTCCGGGAGGAGATGGCTCTGGCGGGATTGGACCGTACCACCAGTCAGTACTTTGCCGTGCTGACCAGCGTCCGCAGCGTGGGCGTCATGGGCGACGAGCGCACCTACGACTATACGCTGGCCCTGCGGGCGGTGCAGTCTCAGGACTTCATGACCGCTACGTGGTCCTGCCTGCCCTATGAGCTGCTGGATAAGGTCAGCGGCCGCATCGTGGGTGAGGTGAAGCATATCAACCGCATCGTCTACGATATCACCTCTAAGCCCCCCGCAACCGTGGAGTGGGAG
>ERZ773178.4013-NODE-4013-length-11559-cov-3.258693_pt1 | contig 11559 bp, 9 predicted proteins | sample MGYA00580533_ERZ773178 | MGnify/ENA primary metagenome ERZ773178 (study PRJEB29015, sample SAMEA2737859) | human gut metagenome | biome: human gut; feature: human-associated habitat; material: faeces | place: China | collected 2012 ...
TGCTGTTAAATATGGTAATGTTCAAATCATTTTATATGCTGTATTAGTATCCTCATATATAAATTTAAAATCATCTGGAAATCCCTGTACTCTGGCAACCTCTCTAATTGTCATTCGACGATAAAGATGTTCTTTTCCTTCTACAAATCTGCAATCATTCTGTGCCACTTTAACCATTTTAGGTGCTTGTGGATGAAGCTGACATTGTCTTCCTGATGCCTGAACTGTAAATGCCTGTTCATCCCATCCTTTTACTCTATTACGACTCATAAATATTGGTGAATATGCTCCAGTATAGTATTCATTGTTATTGATTGCCTCTGGATTGTGGTGATTTTTCTCTCCTGACGGAACAGCCGTATCCTGCAAATCCCATATAATATCACGAAGAGTTTTTTTCTTATCATCATCCTTTGTTGAACCTTTAGGGAATCCAAAATCAATATGCAAATCCTTCCTGAAACCTATATAAAACACTCTCTTTCTTTCTTCTGCAACTCCGTAATCCTTTGCATTTACGAGTGTGAATGATACATCATATCCTGCATCATCAAAAAGATTTAGAATATTCTGCACCGCTTCTGAATGTCTGTTTGCCAACATTCCGCTTACATTTTCTGCCAAAAAGAATTTAGGTTGGAATTCCTTTAATATTCTAATATAACCAAAAAACAACTGTCCTCTGGCATCTTTAATCCCTTTTAATGAACCTGCCTCAGACCATGACTGACAAGGTGGACCACCGATAATTCCATCAACTTCTCCATCTATAAACTGTTCAATATCTTCTTTTGTTACCTGTCTTATATCACCTTCAATCAGATGAGTATTAGGATGATTAGCTTTAAATGTCAACCATATTGTTTTGTCAAATTCATTCGCAACAGGAATATTAAACCCTGCTCTTTCAAAACCCAAATCTAATCCTCCACATCCACTAAACAAACTAATTATGTTCATGGGTATCCTCTCCTTCATTGTTTTCTTTAATTATTCTGGCAGCTTCTATTAATGCTGTTCTTCTTATAAACTCACTATATGATGAATACGCTTCTAATCTTGCTGCTTCCTTAAACTTATCTAATTCTTCTTCGCTCACTCTTATACTGATTGAAATTGATTTTCTCATCTCATTTGTTCCTCCTTCTTCATAAATTTATGATACTTTCTTTGTATGTCAATGTCAATACTTTGTTGCACGAACAAATTTTCTTTATAAAATTTTATCTATTAAAAGGTGGTCATGTCGAAGAAGTGCTTCACACCATCACAACTAAATTGTAAGCTGTCCGTGTGGGTGTTATGCCGCCATATATAAAAGTTCGGTGCTGGAAATCTCGTTCAAGCGAAGCGCGTTGATTTCCAGCACCATTATAAACTCTGTATATGGCGGCATTTACAGCCACTAGGACCGCTTACCTTAGTTGTGATGGTGTGAAGCACTTCTTCGACTCTCCAACCGTTAAACAACTATACTCTTATCTTAGTCCCCTTAGTATCCCTGTGTGCCGTCTTCATCTTTGCAAAGCTGATACTCTTGCCCTTATATTCCATTGTGAACTCGTCACCTTCTGTAAGCAGGAATACATCTTCTATATAATCATCTTTTGAAAGCTTAATTCCTCTTACGCCTACAGCACTCTTCTTCTTCATTGGAATGTCTGTTAATGGGAACTTTAAGAATACGCCACTTTCTGTCTGCACAATTACATTCTGGTTACTCTCAACAAACTCTTCTTCCTTGATTTCGCCATCAAGCGAAAACTTTGAATAAATCTCTATTCTTGCGTCTGTTGAATACATTCCGATTAGCTTGTCGTCATTTGCTAATTTTGTACATGCAACTGTACGCTTTGCAACCTGGAATTCTTCGCTGTCTACAAGCTTCATCATTCCCTGTCTTGTGACAAAAAGCATTTTCTGATTCTTAAGTCGTTCAAATGGAGTAATGTACACGATTATCTCCTTAGAGCTGTCATAGTTACACAGATTATCAATCGGTGTGCCTTTATCTCTGAACTTAGTGAATGGCAGATCCTTTATCTTTAACTGGTGCATGTCTCCCGTATCAGTAAATATGCAGATTTTATCTGTGTTCATTACCGGAATGACATATTTATTCTCATTAAATACAGCCTCTTTATTTCTCTCAAATGCAGCCATATCAATGGTTCTTGCATATCCGAATCTGTCCATAATAAACATAACTTCCATCTCTGGAATCTTCTTTTCCTCAAATACAGCAGCTTCTCCGTCTTCAATTACAGTTCTTCTTGCAACACCATATTCCTTCTTAATATTAAGAAGGTCAGACTTGATAACCTTAGCCATCTCTTTTCTGCTGCCAAGTATCTTTTCATACTTCTCAATCTTCTTGACACATTCATCATATTCCTTCTGAAGATTAAGAATTTCAAGGCCAATCAGCTTATACAGACGCATTTCTAATATTGCGCCAGCCTGTCTCTCTGTAAAATCAAGACCTGAAGCCTGCTTTTTTGACTGCTCTGACTTAAACTTGATTCCCTCAACATTACCATTAACAAGGCAGTCCTTAGCCATCTTGAGATTAGCGCTGCCTCGTAATATCTCGATAATAAGGTCAATAATATCACATGCTCTTATAAGACCTTCCTTAATCTCCCTGTTAGCCTTCTCCTTTTCAAGAAGTGTTGTGTACTTTCTTGTAGCAAGCTCATACTGGAAATTAATGTGGTGTTTTATTATATCCTTAATACCTAAGGTCTCAGGTCTTCCATCAACGATAGCCAGCATATTTACGCCAAATGTATCTTCCAACTTGGTCTTCTTGTAAAGAAGATTTTCAAGATTCTTGACATCTGCGTTCTTCTTAAGTTCAAGGACAATTCTTATTCCTTCCTTAGAAGATTCATTGGAAATGTCTACAATATCGGTAGTTTTCTTAGTCTCTATAAGGCTTACAACATCAGATATAAATTTACCTATGTTAGCACCAATCATTGTATATGGAATCTCTGTAATAACAAGCTTGTCCTTCTCAGAACGGTTCTTGGCAGGCTCGAATACGACCCTGCCTCTTAACTTAATCTTACCAGTCTCATATATTTCACCAAGCTCGCTTTTATTAATTACAATTCCGCCTGTAGGAAAATCCGGTCCAGGGCAGAGCTGCATAAGCTCGTCTGTTGTGATATCCTCATTATCCATATATGCACATACTGCATCAACAACCTCTGAAAGATTGTGTGGAGGGATATTAGTTGTCATACCAACCGCAATACCATCTGCACCATTTACAAGCAGATTAGGTACTCTTACAGGAAGAACCTCAGGCTCTTTTTCTGTCTCATCAAAGTTAGGCACGAAATCTACAACATTTTTATCAAGGTCAGCAAGATATACATCCTGTGTGAACTTCTTTAACTTAGCTTCTGTATATCGCATAGCAGCAGCTCCGTCACCTTCGATAGAGCCAAAGTTTCCGTGTCCGTCAACAAGCGCCATACCCTTCTTAAAATCCTGTGAAAGTACAACAAGTGTCTCATATATTGAACTGTCACCATGTGGATGGTATTTACCCATTGTATCACCAACGATACGTGCAGACTTTCTGTGAGGCTTGTCGTAATTAAGCCCCAACTGGTCCATGGCATACAGCACCCTTCTCTGTACCGGCTTTAAACCGTCCCTTACATCAGGAAGTGCTCTTGCTGTAATAACACTCATGGAATAATCTATATAGGACTTCTGCATAACCTCAGAATACTCAGTCCTTATAATCTTCTCAGCCATTTTCTACTCCTTTAGCTTTTACGCATCAATCTCAGCTTCATTAGCATGCGTATATATAAATTCTCTTCTAGGTGGTACATCTGTACCCATAAGCATTGCTGTAACCTCAGTTGCAAGCCTTGCGTCCTCAATCTCAACCTGCTTTAAAATTCTTGTTTCAGGATTAAGAGTTGTCTCCCATAGCTGGTCAGGATCCATCTCTCCAAGACCTTTGTATCTCTGAAGTGTAAATGTTCCTGACGTATGCTTCTTTCTGTAATCCTCAAGTGCCTTGTCATCATATAGATATTCACCCTCGCCCTTCTTAGGAACAACCTTGTAAAGAGGTGGTGTAGCAATATATACATGTCCCTGATTAATAAGCTCAGGCATGAATCTGTAGAAAAATGTAAGAAGCAGTGTATCAATATGTGCTCCATCCACATCGGCATCAGTCATGATAATAATCTTATTATATCTTAATCTGCTAATATCAAAGTCATTACCGTAGCCCTCTAAGAATCCACAGTTGAATGAATTAATCATTGTCTTAATCTCGGCATTGGCAAGTACCTTATCAATACTTGCCTTTTCAACATTAAGAATCTTACCTCTGATTGGAAGAATTGCCTGAGTTCTTCTGTTTCTTGCAGTCTTTGCTGAACCTCCGGCTGAATCTCCCTCAACAATGAACACCTCACATTCCTCCGGATTCTTGCTCTCACAGTTGGCAAGCTTTCCGTTGCTGTCTATAGAGAACTTCTGCTTTGTAAGCATATTTGTCTTGGCCTTTTCTTCTGCTTTTCTTATCTTCGCAGATTTTTCAGCGCATGCAATTACAGCGTTAAGATCGTCCAAATGTCTGTCGAAATAAAGCTGTACCTCGTCACCTGTTACATTTGCAACAACTGTACCAGCATCCGGATTATCAAGCTTGGTCTTGGTCTGTCCCTCAAATCTTGGCGCAGGATGCTTAACTGCAACAACTGCAGTCATACCATTTCTTACATCAAGACCTGTAAAATTCGCATCCTTATCCTTTAAGATGCCAAGTTCTCTCGCATACTGGTTGATAATCATTGTAAACTTGGTCTTAAAGCCTGTAATATGCGTTCCACCCTCCTGAGTGTATATGTTATTACAGAAGCCAAGAATATTTTCCTCAAATTCATTAACAAACTGAAATGCCACTTCAACCTCAATATCTTCCTGCTTCTTCTTAAAGTAGACGATATCGCATACTGTCTCTTTGCCATTGTTAAGGTCTTTGATATATGCCTTAAGTCCGTCAGGCTCATGGAAAGTTTCCTTATCCTCGCTGCCCTTTCTCTTATCTTCAAACTCAATTGTAAGCCCCGGATTAAGATATGCAGTCTCATGAAGCCTGCTCTTTATCGAGTCTGCTTTGAATCTTGTCTTTTCAAATATTTCTCCATCAGGAAGAAATGTAACAGTTGTACCAGTATCATTTTTTCTGCATGTACCAATCTTTTCAAGCGGCGCTGTTGCTTTTCCACGCTCGTATCTTTGCTTGTACACACCACCATCAACTCTTATCTCAACCTCAAGCCATACAGAAAGTGCATTAACAACAGACGCACCAACTCCATGAAGTCCTCCTGATATCTTATATCCGCCATCTCCGAACTTACCGCCTGCATGAAGTACTGTAAATACAACCTCAACCGCAGGTATTCCGGCTTTAGGGTGTATTCCTATAGGAATGCCTCGTCCATTATCCTTGATAGTTGCTGTTCCATCATCATTAAGAGTTACATTTATCTGTGTACAAAAACCTGCTAGATGCTCATCCACTGAATTATCCGCAATCTCATATATAAGATGATTAAGTCCCTTAGTTCCAACACTTCCAATATACATACCCGGTCTCATTCTTACCGCTTCAAGACCTTCCAGTATTGATATACTGTTAGCATCATATTTATTAGCTGCCATTATTAATTACGCTCCTCTTACTTTCCAAAATATGTGTTAAAAATATCTTCAAAGCAGCTATCTAATGTGTAACCATCTCTGATACTTAATTTTTTCCACGCATTGTTATTAAATTCCATATAAAGACCGGCTTCATATTTTTCGAAATCAGCATTAAACTTCTCTAACTTTCTTTTTTCAAGAATAGCCGTCTTATTAACCTCTGTCTTAGCTTTATCATTATCTGATGTACATCTGATAATATAATATCTGCCCTCTGCTTTAACAACCTTACTCATTTCACCTGTTGCTAAATCAAAAGCTGCTTTTTCAAATGTGCTGTCCATTTCACCACGCTTTAACTCATACTCATATTCGCCATCTGCATTACATTCTTTTGCAACTGCAAAAAATGAACTTCCTGAATTAACAAGATTATATGCTTTATTAATCTCTTCCTCAGAATCTGAAACAATATACTGAATATCAATAACTCTAGCTTCATCAGCACTTACTTCTATATCCATTTCAGAAGTTATATCTGAATATAATTTTTTTGCAATTGCAAATTCTGTGAACATATCACTAAGTTTTTTCTTAGTAATCCCAGTATTACTAATCTGCGTTTCAGAAAGACCATTATAATATGCATCAACAGCCTTGCTAACTGAATCCTTCTCATCTCTTCCAAGGACTACTCCCTTTTCTTTTGCCTTTGCATTCATTGCCTTGACACGCATAAGCTTACTCTTTATCTGATCTTTTATATAACTTTCGAAATCTGCATCACCAACATTTTCTTTCCAGATACTGCTGCCAAACATTTCCTCATATTCTTTTTTTACATCTGACATAAGTATTTCTGCTTCACATGTATATGTCACTTTCTGACCTGTAGTTTTTATAAGCTCGTCATCCTTCATTCCCATAGTAAAATATACTGGTTTTCCATTAAAAAACCTGATATATCCTGTTATAAGAAGCGCAACTACAAGAAATACTGCTATAATTACAATTGTTTTCTTTCTTCTTTTCATAATCCATCCTCTTTAACTACTTGTGATATGGCTCATTCTTCATAATCCTGTAAGCCCTGTATATCTGTTCCAAAAGAATAACTCTCATAAGCTGATGTGGAAATGTCATTTTTGAAAAACTCAGCTTATAATCTGCCCTTTTTAGGACTGCATCTGCCAGTCCCAAAGAGCCTCCTATTACAAATGTTATGTTGCTTGTTCCGTCTATTCCAAGTCTGTCAATCTTTTCTGATAGTTCAACAGAATCAAGCATTTTTCCTTCTATTGCAAGTGCGCATACATAAGCATCATCTTTAATGGCAGAAAGGATTCTCTCCCCTTCCTTGTTCTTAATCTGCTCGTTGACAACATCACTTGCATTATCCGGTGTTTTCTCATCAGGCAGCTCTACAATATCGAGCTTACAATATCTTGAAAGTCTCTTGGAATACTCATCTACCGCCTGGGTATAAAATTTTTCTTTAATCTTACCTACACATACAACCGTAATACGCATATGTATTATCCTTCCACAAAGAAATATCCGCCATTATCAAGTTTGAATACTTCTAACTGCTCAAGAAGCTCATCATTACTTAATTCAGATACATCCATTCCTTCATCATCCATAACTTCTCTTAACTCTTTAATATCCTTGCAGTATACTGCCATGCAATCCTCTAAGAATTCCTTTGCTTCGTCTAAATCATATGCAACAGGCTCATCAAAAAGCTGTTTCTGGTCTCTTAAAAATACCTTTGCGCATTCATCAATATGCTTATCCATAACTTAAGTCTCCTTATCTTATCTCCTTAAATTGTTCTCTTAATGTTCCTTCTACCCATCCTGTTATGAAACGCCCATGTTTCTTAACATCATCTACAGCTTTCTCCATAACATATGAGTAATACACCCTGTCTAGCATTGCAATATCATTATAGTTGTCACCAAATGCCATACATTCTTCAGGTTTTAGTCCAAAATACTGCTGAACCTGCTCAATTCCTCTTCCTTTATTAACATTAGTGTCCATAAGGTCTAAGTAAAGTTCTCCCGATACAAGTACTGAAGCCTTATCACTCCATTTGTTAATAAAATGCTCTTTAGAGTTCTTAATTCCTGTCATATCACATACAGCTATCTTTAATATATCCTCGTCAATGTCTGTAAACTTATCGACTAATGTAGTATGGTAATTGACCACCTTGGTCATTCTGTAATAATATTCTTCTGACTTAGGTTTAATATATGCCGTATGTTCTCCTGATACAAGCACCTCACAATTTGGCTGTTCAATTACATCCTCAATTATCTCTAATGCAAGTTTCCGCTCCATTGGAGTCTTACCAATAGTTTTTCCCCTGTATTCTACAAGAGCACCATTCTCCGCAATATATGCAAGCCTATCACTGACAACTCCAAAAAGTCTCTTAAGACTCGTTATCTGCCTGCCACTAGCCGGTGCAAATATAACTCCATTATCAACAAGCTTATTAATATACTGTACCGCAGATTCATCAACACTCTGCGCTCCATTTAGAAGCAATGTCCCATCAAGGTCACTTGCTACGAATTTAACCATATATTTTCTCCTTAAAATACTTTAAGCTCATGTACAAGTCTTGCTACAGGCAGACCGACAACATTATTATAGTCACCTTCAATACCCTTAATGTATGCTGCAAATTTTCCCTGAATACCATATGCACCAGCCTTGTCCATAGGCTCTCCTGTATTTATGTAATCCCCGATTTCATCATCCGTCATATCATATACCCATACATCAGTTTTTTCGTAAAAGCTTACATTCTTGTGCGCACTGCATATAGTTACTCCTGTATACACCTGATGAATCTCACCCTCTAAAGACTTAAGTATTCTGAATGCATCCTCTTCATCCTCCGGCTTGGTAAGAATCTCTCCCTTATGGTAAACAATAGTATCTGCACCTATGACGATTACAGAATCCTCTTTATCAGCATATTGCTCTAATACAGACTGTGCCTTAATAGCAGATAACTCTCTTACATAATCTTCAGGCTCCATCTCTTTAATATTCTCATCTGCATCACTTGTAACAACAGTAAAATCAAGTCCTACCTGACTCATTAATTCTCTTCGTCTTGGTGAACCCGATGCAAGTATCAAACGTTTCATAAAACTTCCATCTCCTTGTTCTTCACTGTATTTTGTGTTCAGAGCCTATTTCGACTCATACATATTGCATTATAACATAAAAAAACAGCGTGCTTCAATACCACTTCAACAAAAAAGGCACAACATTACTGCTGTGCCCCTCTGATATCATTAACATTTATTATCTTTTATCGTTCTTTTTGCTTATCACAATAACAGTTCCAGAGATAACAGCTGCTACCACAAGAATCACGATATATACCCATACATGATTATTATCACCAGTCTTTATGACCTCTTCATCAGCCGCAACTTCACCTGTTTTTCTGACTCTTGAGCCACCAACAGTCTCATCTTCTTTTCCTATAACTAATTCTTCATCTCCTGCAACTTCACCAGTCTTCTTTGTGACCTGAGTTGATGAAGTTGTATGTTCTTTTGTCTGTTTATTAGAATCTACTGTTGTTTCATTTGACTTTGTTGTCTCATTAACAGCTGTTGTTTCGTTTGATTCTGGTTTTGTCGGCTTAGTTTCCTTACCAGCATCAACTGTTGTCTCATTCGACTTTGTTGTCTCCTGTGCAACTGTTGTCTCATTCGACTTTGTTGCCTCCTGTGCAACTGTTGTCTCGTTTGACTTTGTTGTCTCCTGTGCAACCGTTGTCTCGTTCGACTTTGTTGTCTCCTGTGCAGCTGTTGTCTCGTCCGTCTTTGTTGTCTCCTGTGCAACTGTTGTCTCGTTCGACTTTGTTGTCTCCTGTGCAGCCGTTGTCTCGTCCGACTTTGTTGTCTCCTGTACAGTTGTTGTCTCTTCTGACTTTGTTGTTTCTGATGAAGACTGTGCTACAGATGTTGTTTCCTTTTGTGTCGTCTCCTGCTGTTGATTATCTGATATAAAATGCATTTGTCCATTGACATTAACAAATGACTTAGAAATTGCTCTTCCATTACATGTAGATGTTAAGGTAATATCTGCTTTTGGTGCAACAACTATACCACATACCTCACCTATATTAATATTACCAGTTACATTAACAGCATTGAAAATAACCGTGTCTGATACATCAACATCTGTTAATCCGCCTGTATTCTTTCCATTAATGCTGAATCTTTTAATGTCTGCATCACCATCACCGCCAAGCAGATTGATAATAACAAACTGTCCTTGTGCTTTATTTGTTATATTGAGCTGTCCTTCTCCATAATAAGATGAAACTTCTTTTTCCTGCCAGCCAATATAATTATTAGCATGCATATTAACCACTACAATCTGCTTGTTCTTAAATGAAGAAAGATCAATCTTTCTCTCATCATACGCACCAATAACTATATCAGCCTCTGAATCCGGCGTATCTGCATATACCTTGAAATTATCATATACATTATCAAGTGCTGCAGTTACATCCATATAATCCTCTGCATAATAAACATTGATTGTATCCTTGCAGTTAGTGACATTAATAACAGCACCTGTTCTTTTTCCGTCAGAATCTTTAATATAATATTTATTCTCTCTGGGTTCATAATCATAATCAGTTCCAAGTACAAGATTATTAAATGCATTTCTATCCACATTAACTTCTGATGAACCAGAATTATCAAAACTCTTGATATATGTTGTTCCAACGCTCATATCAAGCCATGCACTCATCCACTGATCTGTTATTACAAGCTTGTTAGTAGCGAAACATGTCTGATTGTGATTAGCATTCTTAAACTCTTCTGCAACTACACCATATGGCTTTGCTGTTCCAAGCAATCCATTAAGAATATCCTGTGTTTTCGAATATGCACCAGCTCTTATGGATGTACCCGCAACCACAGAACCTGCAACCACTGCAACTGTAAGAACACCAACTGCTGCCTTCTTAACCTTTGCACTCAAAACATTTAATCGTTTTCTAAAAAGCATTACTATCCCTCCAAAATTTCTGAACCAATAGTTTCCCCTTAACTATATTTCTTTCCCCTCCGGGCGTATAATATCATTAGTACCAAAGTACTGCATCCCCCTTTTTGTGGGGTTAACTTTACATAAATAAAATAACTCATGCCCCGGGCCACTATCATTCTAGTATATGTCCAGGACATGAGTTATATTACAAATCATTTAATTAAACAATAAATTATGCCTCAATACTTCTGTTCATTGCTGACTCTAATGCATCAATAGAAGCTCTGATAATATCGTGATCAATACCAATACCAAAGTAATTCTTACCATCTTCTCCTGTAATACCAACATACGCAATAGCACTTGAATCAGATCCCTTCTTTAATGAATGTTCTTCATAACAGAAAATATCACAAGGCTTTCCAAAATGTTCTGAAAGAGCATTGCTTACTGCATCAAGACGGCCATTACCACCGTTCTCAACATTGCTCTTCTTTCCGTTTTCATCAATAGTCACAACAGTCTGGATACCGTTAATCTGCTTAAAATGTACTTCCGTAATCTTAAATACCGGTGTGTACTTTTTATATCTCTTCTCGAAAATTTCAAGAACTTCATCTGGTGAGAGTTCCTTATGATGTACATCAGAAACATCCTTAACTGCATATCCTAAATCTTCTCTCATAGCCTTAGGAACTATCATTCCATAATTATGCTCAAGGACATATGCTACACCGCCCTTGCCTGACTGGCTGTTAATTCTGATAACATCTGAATCATATGTTCGTCCGACATCTTCTGGATTAATTGGAAGATATGGAACTG
>ERZ773178.4018-NODE-4018-length-11548-cov-12.463761_pt1 | contig 11548 bp, 7 predicted proteins | sample MGYA00580533_ERZ773178 | MGnify/ENA primary metagenome ERZ773178 (study PRJEB29015, sample SAMEA2737859) | human gut metagenome | biome: human gut; feature: human-associated habitat; material: faeces | place: China | collected 2012 ...
GGTAAACTATGAGGCACTTTCTCCGAGAGCAATGATCAGTGATAAAAAATGGAAAAATATGTCAATTTACGAACAGAATCAGGTGTTTCATGAGAACAGCAGGTGGCGATACTGGAAGGAAAGTCAGAAAGCGTATATTGATGTGACCGGAAAGTTTTTAAACAAGACAATCAGTATTTACACAGATAAATATAATGCATACAGTGGAAAACATAATTTCCTCTGCAATGCAGGATACAGCCGGATGGGGAAAAATTCACTTACACTGACATTTCAGAATACAGGAGTGTATTCTTATGATGATCTGAAAGTGGTCTGCCAGCCTGTAACAAAAGTGGATGAACAGGTGAAGAAACTAGGAGAAGAATCTCTGCAGGATGTAAAAGTTGAGGATCATGAACTGACCGGAAAAATTTCTGTATCAAAACCGAAAGCACTTGTGATCGCACTTCCATACAGTACAGGCTTTACTGCCTATGTGGATGGAAAGAAAACAGATATTAAACAGGCAAATACCATGTATATGGCATTGAACCTTGCAGAAGGAGAACATGAGATCCGGCTTACCTATCATACACCGTATCTGTATACAGGGCTCTGCTTGACTTGTGCGGGACTGTTGTGCTTCACTTCCTTTTTTACGTTGACCAACCCCTTGGGTACAATGCCGGTCTTTTTGACAATGACGAATGGGCTGGAAGAAAAGGAGCGACAGCATATTGTGAAAAGAGCTACAATCATTTCTTTTATTATATTGATTGCATTTACATTTTGCGGGCAGTTCTTGTTTAAGTTTTTCGGAATATCTACCAATGGATTTCGTATTGCAGCAGGTATTATCATTCTGAAGATTGGTTACGATATGTTGCAGGCACGTTATACCAATACGAAGCTGAAAGACGAGGAAATCAAAGCTTATGCAAATGATATTTCAATCACACCACTTTCTATTCCGATGCTGTGTGGACCGGGCGCTATTGCCAATGGCATTATCATGATGGATGATGCTCATACGTGGAGCTTGAAAGTTACTCTTGTTTCCGTGATAGCTTTGGTGTATATACTTACTTATATTATTCTACGTTTATCTACGAAACTGGTTCGCATTATTGGGGAAACAGGTAATAATGTGATGATGCGTCTGATGGGGTTGATTCTGATGGTAATTGCAGTGGAATGCTTTGTCGGAGGAATGCGTCCGATTTTGATTGATATCATTCAAGGAAGCCGTTTGTAGATAATAAATTATCATAATTTGCATTTTTAGTATATTAAATCATAATTAATGTGTATTTTATGATAATATTCTGTTATTCGCTTTGTTTGACCGAATTAAATTGTTACATTTAATTCGAGAAAGGATTTTCAGTACCTTCTTTTTATTAACTTTTAAAATTTGATATTATGAAAGTGCTATTAGTCGGTCTGGAACGTGTCGGAAAGCTGTTCTCAATGGAGTCTCTTTTTAAGAAGAAACTCACCGAAGCTGACATGACCGATGTGGAGGTGGTAACAGCTGAGATGACAGAATTTGGTTCTCCGGGAGGGAGAAAGTTGGAACGGAGCATGAACGAAGTTTTACGTGGTGAAGCCGACTTCGTAGTAGTAATGGAGCCGTGGCAGAAAGATTTGCTGACTCGCTTTATGGATTATCGTAATTGGCACAAAATTCATTTGTTTGCAGATATCTGCAAACGCAAGTCTAAAGCTGATATGCCCTCATGTGATGTGGATTTTGGTTATAGGAATGGCAATGAGGAAATGAATGACGGATGTCGGAACTTATTGGAAGGTTTGAAAATGCTTTTGAGAAAACGTGAGTCGGATTCTTCCGGCTTAGCAATGGTTTAAAAATACCGTTAGTTGTTATGATTCAATTTGTGTAGAGAAGCCCTGAATGACTGTAGTTCGGGGCTTCTCTGCGTTTAAAAGAATTCCAGTATGAAGGTAGTATTCCATCCGTTAGTTTCTGCTTTCAGCAGGCTGATACTGCCGTTGGAAAGCTTCATAATCTGTCGGGAAAGAGAGAGACCGATTCCGCTACCTTCTTTTTTAGTGGTAAAGAACGGTACAAAGATTTCTTCTGCTTCCTTTTCAGGGATGGCAGGACCGTCGTTGCTGACATAGACTAAGATATGTTCTTCCTTGGTGGAATAGGCTCGAATGTGGATTTTTCCTTTATTTTCTCCAATAGCTTGTGTGGCATTTTTGAGAAGATTGATAAGTACCTGGCGAATCAGGTTAGGGTCGGCATACAGCATCAGGTCGTCCGGCTCAATCTGGAGAGTCAGCTGAATGTGCGAGGGGATTAAGTGAATGCTTTTTACCTGCAAAAGGAGTTCTTTCAGATAGAACGGCTCTGGTGAAGGTTTCTGAAGCGCAGAAAACTTCCGGTAACTGTCTACAAAGGAAATAAGTCCGGTAGAGGTTTCATGAATGGCACGGATACCTTCGTAAATCGGACTATCAATTACATCTTTTCGTAGCAGGAAGGTTTCACTCAAAGAAGAAATCGGAGCGATGGAGTTCATGATTTCGTGTGTCAATACCCTGGTCAGTTTTATCCATGATTCAAGCTCCTTCGTGTCCATTTCGTTACGAATATCGTTCAGAGTGAGAATCTTTACCGTATTTCCTCCTAATTCCATGATGGAAGCACGCACTAACAGTTGGATTTCCCCTTTGGAGGTAGCGTATTGCAGGTTGCACCGTTCACCGGCAGGAAGTGAGCTGAGTAATTCAGGTATGTCATTCCCATAACGCTCCAGTTGTTGCAGGGTACCGAGGGCCGGTAATCCTAACAGCCTTGTGGCAGCCGGATTGGTTTGTATGATTTTGTTTTGTTCGTCCAATACGATGATGCCGGAGCTGATGCCCGAGAGAACCTGTTCATAAAACCGTTCCCGTTGTTCCATCAATTGTTTCTGCTCGCCCATCATGGCACCGAACTCGTTGAGCGCATTTTGCAGAATACGTTCTCCTCCGATGAAGCCATGTGTAGGAAGGCGGAAAGAATAATCTCTGTTGCGGATAGCTTCCAGCATCAGCCAGCTTTTTTCGCGCAACTGTTTCTGGCTGGCATAAAACAGATAGATGGCTAAAGCAATCAGAAAACCTCCTATCCAGAGCCATTCGTTCTCATTCTGGCTGATACCGAGTGTCAGCAATACGGTACCTCCTGTGAGGAATGCGAGCCGTGCCAGCGGAGAAGATAACCATTTAGATGCCATGACGTTTCATCTTGTTGTAAAGTGTCTGCCGCGTAATGCCCAATTGTGCCGCTGCCTGTGACAAATTACCATCGCATTGTTCGATGGCTTTCTTGACGAGATTCTTCTCCATCTCGTCCAAGGTTTGCAGCGGAGTGTCTTCTTTACTTTCTTCGTGTGTGGCCGGAGCATCCTGTCCCGAAACTTCTGCCAGTTGCAGATTTTCAGCTTTCAACAGATTTCCATCTGAAAGGATGACCGCCTTTTCAATGGTATGCTGTAGCTCACGGATATTTCCATGCCAGGGATAATTCAGCAGGCGTTGTTCTGCATCGGCACTGAAGCCGGTCAGTGTGCGCAGGTATTGCTGATTATATTGCTCTAAGAAACGTTGTGCCAGAGGAAGGATATCTTCTTTCCGTTCCCGAAGAGCCGGAATGTGCAAATGAATGGTGTTGATGCGATACAGCAGGTCTTCACGGAACTCTCCGTTGTGTACCATTTCATCTAGGTTGCGGTTCGTGGCACAAATCAGCCGGATATTGGTAGGTTGGGGAGTATTGCTTCCCACCTTGATAAAATAGCGCTTCTGAATCACCGTCAACAGTTTGGCTTGCAGATGATAGGGCAGGTTGGCAATCTCATCGAGAAACAAGGTTCCGCCATCAGCAGCTTCAAAACGTCCTACCCGGTCGGTGTGTGCATCGGTAAACGAACCTTTTACATGACCGAACAATTCGCTTTCAAACAGTGATTCGGTAATAGCTCCCATATCGACGGCTACCATTGGACCGTTGCGGCGGGGAGACAGCCGGTGAATTTCTCGTGCCAGCATATCTTTTCCCGTACCGTTTTCTCCGGTAATCAGGATATTGGCATCGGTCGTGCTGACCTTCTCAACCAACAATCGTAGCGGACGGATGACGGAAGAATTTCCCCAGTACATACTCGATTTTTCCGTCGGTTGTGAGGCCTGCTTTCCTTTCTTTTCGTTTCCACGGGCTTTGGCATAGGCTTCTTGCAGAGTCTGTACCAGTTTGGCATTATCCCAAGGCTTTACGATGAAGTCGGTCGCTCCATCCTTCAGTCCCGTTACCGCTAAGTTGATGTCGGCGTAGGCAGTGAACAATACCACTTGAATCTGTGGACGCAACCGTTTGATTTCGCGCAACCAGTAAAGTCCCTCATTCCCGCTGTTGATACCGGAAGAAAAGTTCATGTCCAGCAACACCACATCAATCGCTTCCCGCTGTAGCAGGGAAGGAATGGTTACGGGAGAATTCAGGGTGATTACTTGCTGGAAATATTCTTCCAGAAGATATTGCAGTGAAGTAAGTATGTTGCGGTTGTCATCTACAACGAGTAAAGTTCCTTGTTTTGCCATCTGTGATTGAGATTTTGCGACAAAAATAGGAATTTTCAAGGCATAGCCCTCAAAAATGTCTAAAAAATATGTACAGTGACAAAAAATTAGACACTCATTGTCAAAAAATTAGACACTTGAGGTTCTGTGTAATATTATATCTCGTTGAAAATGAATGAAATAAAACTTTGGCACGGTATTTGAATGCTCTTTTGCGGATAAAATAAAACAATATGAATAAAAAGAATCTATTACGCATGACGATTTGCTTCTTTTCCGGTTGGATGGGGCTGGAAGCTGCGGCACAGGAGATATGGGACGTAGACCGTTGTATGAACTACGCCGTACAGCACAACCGTACCGTCCGGCAGCGGGAACTGGAAGCAGACAATGCAAGATTGGATCGCATGAAGGCTATCGGTAGTTTCTTGCCTGGGGTAACTGCTAGTACCAGCGTACAATATAATTTCGGTCGTTCGGTCGATCCGGAAACCAATACCTACAACACCTTGTCTACTTTCAACAACGGTTATTCCATGGAAGCTTCCATGCCCATTTTCCGTGGTGGGGGACTGGTGAACGAGGTGCGTCGGGCAAAGGCTGCCTGGCTGATGGGAAAAGCTGCCTGGCAGGAAGCTAAAGACAATACAGCGTTAGAGACTTTTCAGGTTTATATTGATGCCCTGTATTGCTACGGCACGATGCGACTGGCCCGCAAGAAATTGCTGGAAAGCGATTCGCTGCTGTACAAGACACGCCGTCAGGAGGAATTAGGCTTGAAAGGCTTGTCGGATGTAGCTCAAATGGAAGCCCAGCAGGCTACGGACAGTTACAACCTCACCCATCAGAAGAACTTGTATGAAACAGCCTTGCTGACATTGAAACAGAAAATGAATTTTCCGGCAGAAGATACTTTACAGTTGGATACTGCCGTACTCGATACACAAACACTTCAATATATTCAGTTGACTCAGGAGCGTGCGGACGATGTGTTCCGTATCGCACTGAATGTCAATCCTACCCTGCAGCAAGCTGCACTGAATGCGAAAGTGGCCTATATGCGCCGTAAAATTTCATGGGCCAATGTGGTACCGTCCATCACGTTGTTCGGTGGAATCTCCAGTTCTTATTATAAGGAACTTCATTCTACGGCTTATCCTGATTTTCGTACCCAGTTCAACAATAACTTCGGTTCCTACGTGGGCATCAGCATGAGTATTCCTATTTTCAACCGGCTTTCGGGAGTGACCAGCATGCGTCAGGCAAAAAACAATTACCGCATTGCTTGTGAACAATATGAATCGCAGAAAGAGGAATTGCAGAAATTGGTGCTTCAGGCCGTACAGGACCGGGAAGGCTACCTGAAGGAGAGCATACAGATGGAAAAGAAAGTCAGTTCCGACTCACTGGCCTATCATGTCACCCGGCGCAAGTACGAAGAAGGCTTGATGACTTCGCTCGATGTACAGAACAATGCAGCCACCTTGCTCGAAAGCGAGACCTTGCTGCTGCAAAGCAAGCTGACCTACCTGATGAAATGCCGTCTGGTAGACTATTACAAGGGAGAAGAAATTATTCGTGGGTTTGATGCCTCAGACAAATAAATAGAAATTGAAAAAAGACGATATTATGGATATACAGTTAGAAAAGAAAAAAGGAATCCAGAAGAAACATCTTCCTTATATTGGGGGAGGAGCCGTTATTCTTCTGCTGTTGGGCTGGATTATTTTCGGCAATCATGCTTCTACATTGAAAGTCGATGGTAAGTCACTGAACATTGCTGACGTGACTTATGGAAAGTTCAATGACTATATCCGTGTGAACGGGCAGGTGCAGCCTATTTCCGTGGTACAGCTTAGTCCCGAAGAGGGAGGTATCGTGCAGGAAAAGGTGGTGGAAGAAGGGGCTCATGTGAAGAAAGGCGACGTGATTCTTCGTCTCAGTAACTCCAACCTGGATTTGCAGATTCTGAATGCGGAGTCTGAACTGGCCGAAAAGCAGAACCTGCTCCGTAATACGCAGGTCACCATGCAGCAGGACAAGTTGAACAACGAAACCGAGAAAGTACAGCTCGACATTGATACGCGCCGCAAACAGCGTACGTTCCAGCAGTACCAGCGTCTGTACAAGGAACGTCTCATCAGCCGCGAAGAATATCTTCAGGCCAAGGAAGATTATGAAGTGGCCCAGAAAAAGCATAAACTGATTACGGAGCGTCTGGTGCAGGACTCCATCTACCGTAACATTCAGATGGACCAGATGGAAGATAACTTGCAGAACATGCGCAAGAATGTCTTGCTGATTCGAGAACGGAAGGATAAACTGGAAGTGAAGGCTACTATTGACGGAGAATTAGGATTGCTGGATGCGGAGTTAGGACAGAATATCACCGCCGGACAGATGGTGGGACAGATTAATGATTTGTCGGACTTCAAAATCGAGGCCATGATTGACGAGCACTACATCGACCGTGTGACTAACGGGCTGCCCGCTACTTTTGAACGTCAGGGTTCTTCGTTTAACTTAAAGGTGCGCAAGGTGTATCCGGAAGTGCGTGAGGGACGTTTCCGTACGGATTTCATCTTTCAGGGCAACCGTCCGGAGAACATCCGTAGCGGACAGACCTACTACATCGACCTGCAGCTGGGTGAGCCTACCGAAAGCGTGCTGATTCCGAAGGGTACCTTCTTCCAAGTGACCGGAGGAAACTGGATTTTCGTGGTCGACAAGGATGGGAAGAAGGCCTATCGTCGTAAAATCCGCATCGGACGTCAGAATCCGCAGTATTATGAGGTGCTGGAAGGACTGGAAAAAGGCGAACGCGTCATCGTTTCAGGTTATGAGAGTTATAAAGATAATGAAGTATTGGTGTTAAACTAAAAAATAAATTGTGATGAAAAAGATAGTACGTATATTGGCAGGTTTGGTAATGGGTTTGATGTGTGTAAACTGTGCCAGTGCAAGAAGTGGTAACGAAGAAAAAGTAAGTGAAACCCGCAGTGTGAATCCTTTCCATTCCATTGAAGTGGAGAGTGTGGCCAGTGTGTATTTTACTCAGTCGGATACCTATTCTCTTCGTGTAGAGGGAGAAAAGAAATGGGTAAACCAGACAAAGTGTACGGTGAAAGACGGAGTATTGCTGATTGCGTGGGCTGAGAAAGGAAAGAAAACTACCCGAAACGTGAACGGACTCTCTATTTACATCAGTGCACCCGATTTGCAGAAAGTAGCTTTTGAAGGTGTTGGTTCATTCAATTGCAAGTCCCGCCTGAACCTGAAGGATGTGAAGTTTGATGTGGAAGGCGTGGGCAGTCTGCACGTGGCCGATTTGCATGCCCGGAATGTGCAAGTCAGTCTGGAAGGTGTAGGAAGCGGTGAACTGGCCGTAGATTGCGAACACCTGGATGCCAGCATAGAAGGTGTCGGTAGTCTCACTTTAAGTGGAAAAGCTAAATCGGCTCAAATCTCCAAAGACGGAATCGGTAGCGTTTCTACCCGGAGGTTGAAAGTCGGTGAATAAATTTCGTAATTGCAGTATAAAAACACTTACCACTCATGAACACACTTTTTAGAAATTTCTCGCATACCTTCCGGCGTTTCTTTACGGCCAGCGTATTGAATCTGTTAGGATTGAGTATTGCCTTTGCGGCCTGTTTCGTCATTCTGACGCAGGTGGACTACGACTATAACTACAACAAAGCCTATCCGGCACACGATCGTATTTACCGGGTAGAAGTGGATGCAGGCGGAGATTACGGCTGGCAAATCTGGCTGGCTCGTCCTTTCTGTGAGCTGGTGGGAGCTTCTTCTCCACACATACAGGCCATTTCAGTTACTTCATTGTCAAACTCTCTCAATGATTTTGAGGTAGACGAACACATTTACTCTGAACCTTGGTTTACGGGATTTGGTGATTACCTGGAGGTATTTCAGCCTACTATGGTGTGCGGTACAACCGCCTCCCTCAATGAACCCGGCCATGCCCTGATTTCCGCATCCATGGCCCGTCGCTTTTTCGGTACCACGGATGCCATTGGCAAGACCATCTACGTAGACCGTAAATCTCGTAACCAGCCGTTGGTGGTAGGAGGAGTTTATCAGGACATGCCGGAAAACTCCCAGTTAGGAAACTGTGTTTTTTCCTCCTACTCCCCGAACCTGAACAAAGATTCCTGGAGAAACTGGAATTATGCCTTGTATATCCGGCTTGACAGTCCAGCTTCATTGACCGATGTGGAGCGGTCGGTCATCGAAAGCTGCAAGCTGAATATTCCAAGAGACCTGATTAGCGGAGAGGGAGAGGAAGACTGGGAGAATTTCATTCATTTTACACCGCTGGACGAAGTGCACTATTCTACGGTGGGCAACAAGGCGGCTACCAGCAAGGCCGCCGTGTACCTGCTGCTGTGTGTATCGGTGCTGATTCTGCTTACAGCAGCAGTCAACTACATGAACTTCTCACTGGCAGAAACTCCCATGCGGTTACGTTCCATCAATACCCAAAAGGTGTTGGGGGCTTCCACTTTCTCCTTGCGGATGTATCTGCTGTTAGAATCCGTATTGGTTTGTGTGTGTGGCTTCCTGTTGTCCTTGCTCTGGCTCTATCTGTTGCAAGACACCTCCCTGAATACCTTGGTGGCATCAGACCTCTCTTTGATGAATCATCCGAACCTACTGATAGCTTTGGGCGGACTGGCCGTGTGCATGGGCTTGCTGGCTGGAGCCTATCCTTCTTACTACGTCACCTCTTTTCCGCCGGCACTGGTACTGAAAGGCTCGTTCGGTCTTTCCCCGAAAGGAAAGATGTTGCGTACGTTTCTGGTTTGCTTCCAGTTCTTTGTCTCTTTCATGCTGATTATCTCCGTGGGCATCATGTACCTGCAGAGCCGTTATATTCAGCAGAGCGACTATGGCTATGACAAGGAGGTTGTACTGGTGGGAACGATTCCTTATGAGTATCTCGATCGCAGGGAAGCGATTGTCAGTGAATTGTCCGGACTTTCGGGTATAGAAGGTATTTCGATTTCCCAGTTCGTTTTAAGTTCAGCCGATAATTACATGTCGTGGGGAAGAGGAGAAGGAGAACATCACATACAGTTGGTCTGTTTTCCGGTAGATTACCGCTACTTATCTGTGCTTGGCATCAAGATTACTGAGGGGAGGAACTTTAAACCGGGCGACGGAGATGTGTATATTTTCAACGAAGCAGCCCAGAAGAAATATTCCTGGATGAAGGTGGACGAACCCGCTACTCCTGGTGACTATCCTGTGGTCGGATTCTGTGAGAATATTCGTTTCAGCAGTTTTCGCAACAACGATGCCGTAGAGCCGATGGCTTTCTTTATTTACGGAAAAGATTATGCAAATTGGGATGCCAACAATATCTTGAACATCCGGGTGGCTGCGGGAGTAGACAAAGTGGACATGCTTCACCGCTTGGCTGAGGCAACAGAAAAGATGGCACCGGGCCGTGATTTCAGATTCCGTTTCATGGATGAGGTGATTGACCAGAACTATCGTCGGGAGTTGCGTTTTACTCGTCAAATTCTGTTGTTCTCCCTGATAGCTATTGTCCTCAGTATGATTGGTGTGTTCGGACTGACCTTATTTGAAAGCGAATACCGCCGGAAGGAGATTGGTATCCGGAAAATCATGGGAAGTTCCACTGGTGAGATTCTCTATATGTTTACCAAGCGTTATTTTGTCATGCTGGTGGTCTGCTTCGTACTGGCAGTTCCCTTTGGTTGGTGGATAGGGCACGACTGGCTGGAAAGCTTCTCCGACAAGACGCCTATCCGTGCCTGGGTATTTGTGGCCTCCTTCCTGCTGGTCAGTCTCATTACGGTACTGACAGTGACATTCCAGTGCTGGAAGAATGCCAATGAAAACCCTGTACGGAGTATTAAGACGGAATAAACACATAAAACTATAAAATACGATGAAAGGACTGAAAACTTATTTTACCTATCTTCACCGCAACAAGCTGTTTACATTGGTCAACGTGGCAGGACTGGGCATCTCTCTGATGTTTGTGCTGCTCATTGCCAATATGGTGGTGCGGCAGCTCACTGTGGGCAGCGATATAAAGGACATCGAGCATATTTATGTGTTGTCGAACGAGGAATATAGCGCCAGCAATTACCTGGTGGGTGAACGGCTGGCCAACCGTTATCCGGAAATGGCCGACTGGTGCGCTGTGAATGCTGAAGCTTGTAACTCGGGGAGTTATGCGGTAATAGAAAACCGGAAAACCAGCCTCGAAATATATTGTGTGAAAGATAATTTCCTCCGTTTCTTTGGCTATTCGCTGTTGTCGGGAAATCCGGAACAGGCACTGGTCGATGCACATAGCATCGTGCTGACCGAATCGGCTGCCCGTAAACTGTTTGGGGATGAACCTGCGGAAGGCAAGATGCTTCGTTTGTCTGCAGACAAGAAGGAGATGTACACAGTGACAGGCATCATAAAAGATTTTGAGAATTCCGTCATCCCCGATGAGGTAGAAGCCATTGTACCGTTCGATTATGTTGATTTTGTGAACTGGGGAAGCAGCATGCACAATCCGGATATGAACAACATGGGAGGAACGGCGATACTGGTCCGTTTCCTCAAGGTGTCAATCCCGACCAGAAAGCTGCCGACATGCTGTCTTTTCTCAAAACCTTTTCCTGGGGGTATCAGCATGACTTGTTCCGCGAGGCATTCTGGATGCCGTTGAAAGACGTATGTTTCTCCGAAATAATGAGCCCTCAGTTGCGTCAATACAATCCGGTAAAAGTATGGATATTCTTAGTGGCAGGTATTCTGATTCTGCTGATGGCTATATTCAATTACGTCAGCATGTGCGTGGCACAAGTAAGCTACCGTGCCAAGGAAATGGCTACCCGTCGGTTGCTGGGCTCTTCCGCACGGAGCATCTTTTGGCGCTTGTTGGGAGAGTCGGCCTTGTTTACCACAGGAGCCTTTCTGCTGGCTT
>ERZ773178.4049-NODE-4049-length-11471-cov-5.930886_pt1 | contig 11471 bp, 8 predicted proteins | sample MGYA00580533_ERZ773178 | MGnify/ENA primary metagenome ERZ773178 (study PRJEB29015, sample SAMEA2737859) | human gut metagenome | biome: human gut; feature: human-associated habitat; material: faeces | place: China | collected 2012 ...
TCGTACAAAATTTCTTCGATATCGTCAGTCGTGAACCCCTGATCCAACAGCCGGTATATATCTCCGTGATACCTTCATGATACCCCCGTGATACCTCCGTGATACCTTCATGTAAAGCGTATGCGCTTTACATGGCAGCACTGTCCAAAAAAAGGGACAGCATTAGCCGTCCCAGGGATACCATACCTTACCGCGTTCCGCGTAGTAGTCGGCGACGTATTTCACCGTTTCCAGTTCCATGTAATACATGACTTCCCGCCGGACTTCCTCCGGCGTCATGCCCTTTTCGCAGCCGGCCGCCGCCGCGTACTCGTCGCCCATTATCGAGCCATGCACGGCCGCATGGCAGCGCCAGCATAGCGTTATCAGGTTCATAGGGTGGTCTGCGCCGCCCTTGCCGCGGGGCTTGATGTGGTGCAGTTGCAGCCCTTCCGTGGCGTCGCAAATGGCGCAGCGATAGCCATCCCGCCGGTATACTTCCTTTCGCAGCGTGTTTGTCGTGTTCGCGTTCATCGTGTTTCGTCTCATAGTCGGACGCTCCTTTCTGTCCCGTTGGACGCTGCCAGCAGGACACATGAGCGCAAGGGCGGCCTTCAGGCCGCTTGTATCACCCTTGCGCCATGTGATACAATGGCAAGGCCGACGGGACGGAGCAGCCATCACAAGAAACTTGTGAGGAAGGACGGCAAATCACAAGAAACTTGTAATTCACCGATAGACACCTGTCCGCTATCAGCGGACATGCCTAATGTTACTGACCTCCGTCGCCGGCTCCGCCCTCGTCATCGGCAAGAAAAAGGAGTTCTAATTAAACTCAAAAAAGAGAAGCACCCTACCGGGTGCTTCTTTTTTTGCGCTTAATTATACCTCCCGCTGCCGCGGGAGGTATAGTAAATGTTGCTTTTCTACGGGGCCTTTCTTTTTTTGTGGCACCTCATCCGTCACGGCTAAAAACTTTTGCGGAAAAAGAGGATTTGAGGAAGTTTTTTGGTATAGTATATTGTTAGATTTATTTTGCACCGCGGTTCGGCGGGGGAAAGGAGGGCTTTTCGTGCATTTCAGCGACCAGTTTCTGGACGAAGTGGTGGCGCGGAACGACATTGCGGACGTGGTATCCGGCTACGTGACGCTGACGCGCAAGGGCGGTAACCTGTTTGGCCTGTGCCCCTTCCACAACGAGAAAACGCCCTCGTTTTCCGTAGCGCCGGACAAGCAGATCTACCACTGCTTCGGCTGCAAAAAGGGCGGCGGCGTCATCAATTTCATCATGGAGATCGAGGGCCTGTCGTTCCCGGAGGCGGTGGAGTTCCTGGCCAAGCGGGCCAATATCCCGCTGCCGGCGGAGGACGAGGCCCGCAGCAATGCTGACCGGCTGCGGCGGCGTGTGCTGGAGCTGAACCGGACAGCGGCACGGTGGTACTATGAGCAGCTGCAGCTTCCCCAGGGGGCGGCGGTGCAGGCGTATCTGGACAAGCGGCAGATACGGCGCGGCATCGCGGTGCGCTTCGGCATGGGCGCGTCGCTGGACCAGTGGGACGCGCTGCTCCGCGCCATGACGGACAAGGGCTTCACCAAGCAGGAGCTGCTGGCCTCCGGCCTGGTGGTCAACGGGAAAAACGGCGGACTGTACGATAAGTTCCGCAACCGGCTGATGCTGCCGGTCATCGACGTGCGGGGCGACGTGGTGGGCTTCGGCAGCCGCGTGATCGACAAGTCGGAGCCGAAATACATGAACACCACCGAAACGGTGGCGTACAGCAAACGCCGGGTGCTCTACGGCCTGAACCTGGCCAAAAAGACCAAGCGGCCCAACATGATCCTGTGCGAGGGCAACCTGGACGTGGTGACGCTGCATCAGGCGGGGTTCGACAACGCGGTGGCCTGCATGGGCACGGCGCTGACCCAGGAGCAGATACGTCTGCTGAGCCGCTTCACCAAGGAGCTGGTGCTGTGCTACGACAACGATGGCGCGGGCCAGATGGCCACGGACCGGGCGCTGGAGCTGCTGCAGAACAGCGAGTTCACCGTGAAGGTCCTGCGTCTGCCGCAGCGATTGGTGGATGGACATTATGTAAAGCAGGATGCCGACGACTTTATCAAATACCAGGGTAGGGACGCGTTTGAGCAGCTGCTTTCCGGAAGTGCAAACGGCATTGAATTCACGATGTCTGAGATCGCGGCCAAGTATGACCTGAAGGACGACAAGGGCCGCATCGCCTACGCGGGGGAGATTGCTGAAACATTATGTAAATTAAATGACCCCGTGGAGCGAGAGGTCTATACCACCCGGGCCGCCGAGGCGGCGTCCCTGCCGGCGGAGGCCATGCGGATGGAGGTCCAGCGGGCAGCCAAGCGGGTGCAGGCCAAGGCACGGAAGGCGCAGGAGCGTCAGGAGATGAACCCGATATCGGCCCTGCAGCCTGCGGACCGCAGCATCCGTTATCAGAATGTACGCAGCGCGCTGGCGGAGGAAGGCGTTATCCGTCTGCTGATGCAGGACGAGAGCCTGTTCCCGCCGGAAATGCCGGTGCGGCCGGAGGAATTCTCCTCACCGCTGCTGGGCCGCATCTACGGCGAGCTGTGGCAGCGGCGGGGGCACGCGAGCATGGCGGCGCTGGCCGCGGTGCTGACGCCGGAGGAGATGAACCACCTGACGGCGCTGCTGCAAAAACCGGAATCCGCAGCCAACGCGCCGCAGGCGCTGGCGGATTACATACGCATCATTCGGGAAGAACACACCAAGCGCACCGGCGGCACGGATCCGCTGGCGGCGGCGATGGAGACGTATAAAGATAAAAAAGGTTACGGAGGAAAGCGAACATGACCGAAGAAAAGTACACCGCGGAGCAGTTGGAGCAGATGGCGGACCAGCTTTTGCAGGAGAACGCGCCGGCGCAGGAGAAGCCAGCCAAGGGCGGCCTGGACGAAAAGACCATTGCGTCCCTGCCGGCGGCCGCGCTGCTGAACGGCAACGAGAAGCTGCGCGACCTGTTTACTAAGGGTAAGAAGAAGGGCAAGCTGGATGCCGGTGAGTTGTCCGACGTGCTGGACGAGCTGGACCTGGAGAGCGAGCAGATGGACTCCATCTACGACTCTCTGGAGCAGTTGGGCATCGAGGTAGGCAGCGAGGATTTCCTGGCCGATCTGCCCGATGAGGATGGCGAGCCCGCTATGGATGAGATCGCCGAGATCGAGGAGGAGGAGCTGGTCGACCCCAACACGCTGGTGGACAGCTTCAACATTGACGATCCCGTGCGTATGTACCTGAAGGAGATCGGCAAGGTGCCCCTGCTGACCGCTGATCAGGAGGTGGAGCTGGCCACCGTTATGTCCGCCGGCCGCGAGGCCGAGGCGCGTGTGGCGCAGGCCGAGGCGGACGGCTCGGCCATCCCTGAGGCGGAGATGGCCGAGCTGAAAAAGCAGATCAAGGCTGGCGAGAAGGCCAAGCAGCAGCTGGCCGAGGCCAATCTGCGTCTGGTGGTGTCCATCGCCAAGCGCTATGTGGGCCGCGGTATGCTGTTCCTGGACCTGATCCAGGAGGGCAATCTGGGCCTGATCAAGGCCGTGGAGAAGTTCGACTACACCAAGGGCTATAAGTTCTCCACCTACGCCACCTGGTGGATCCGTCAGGCCATCACCCGCGCCATCGCCGATCAGGCGCGTACCATCCGCATCCCCGTCCACATGGTGGAGACCATCAACAAGGTCATCCGTGTGTCCCGCCAGCTGCTGCAGGAGTTGGGCCACGACCCCAGCCCCGAGGAGATCAGCGCCGAGATGAATATGCCCGTGGACAAGGTCCGCGAGATATTGAAGATCGCCCAGGAGCCCGTGTCGCTGGAGACGCCCATCGGCGAGGAGGAGGACAGCCATCTGGGCGACTTCATCCCCGACGAGGCCGCGTCCGAGCCCAGCGAGGCCGCCAGCTTCACACTGCTGAAGGAGCAGCTGGTGGACGTGCTGGGTACCCTGACGCCCCGGGAGGAGAAGGTGCTGAAGCTGCGCTTCGGTATCGAGGACGGCCGTACCCGCACGCTGGAAGAGGTAGGCAAGGAGTTCAACGTCACCCGTGAGCGTATCCGCCAGATCGAGGCCAAGGCCCTGCGTAAGCTGCGGCACCCCTCCCGCAGCAAGAAGCTCAAGGACTTCCTGAACTGAGGCGGACCATGAAGCGGGTAGTTCTGGCGCTGCTGGCGGTGCTGCTGCTGGCGCCGTCCCTGGCCTGGGGCGACGACAGCCGGCACTATGAATTCCGCCTTGCCGCCAACGGAGAGGCGACGTACCATGCCGCCGCCGGCGATACCGTAACGGTATCGCTTTCCCTGTGCCGGACCACCGGCACAGGGCCGATGTTCGCCATGCAGGACGAGATATGCTTCGATCCTGCCTTCTTCGCCTATCAGCCTGATGGCACCCTGCTCCGCGAGGGTGTCAAGACGACGCTGATCACGCTGCGTGATGGCCGTCAGGCGGTCTACATGAATTGCGTAGACTTTGGCGGCGGCGCGGACTGGGCGGATGAGACGGTCGTCGGCTCCTTTCAGCTGAAGGTCCTGGCCGACGGCGGTGCGTCCGCCATAACCGGCAGCCATTACCTGGTGTCCACCGAGGACGGCATGGGCCGCTACGCCGCCGCTGTCCGGGACGTCACGGTGGTGGTGTCAGAGCAGTGCCGCGTGACCTTCCAAAGTAACGGCGGCAGCGGCGTAGCGCCGACGGAGGTGCTCCGTGGAACGCCCCTGGCGCCGCCGCAGGCGCCCACCCGCTCGGGCTATCGCTTCACCGGCTGGTACAGTGACTACGACCTGACCCGCCCCTGGGATTTCAATGCGCCGGTCACGGCGGACATGACGCTGTATGCCGCCTGGCAGCCTCTGCCGGCCGCCGCGCCCTCCGCCGGTCCGTGGGCATGGCTTATTGTTGGTGCTTCCATTTCGGCACTGACCGTTTTAGCCCTCCGCCGACGCCGCCGCAGTTAGATCGCAAAAAGGCAAAACAAAACCGCCCGTCCGGGCGGTTTTATTTTGCCCTGCGCGGGTCAGGGCCGTTCACCGACAGCGCGCCCCGGCGCGCCGCCTGTAAAACAGGCGAAAAATTCGGCGTTTCAGGGGGAAGCCGTTGCAATACGGCATTAAGATGCTATAATAAGGCTGGTATGATAGGAACGGAGGTCTCAGCCATGATCGAGAAGGAAGCCTTTATCGCGGCACTGCTGCCGATCTGCGACACCGTATGTGAATATGACAGGACCCGGGGAAAGCTGCGGGTCCGGAAAACCAGTCTGGCCAGTGGGCTGGAGGATAAATGGTACACCGTAGAGGAGCTGCGTGACATCTTTCGGGATAACGGCGGTGTGTCGGCGGAAAAAAGCGTGTGGATGCGCTATCTCAGCAGCGAAAACCTGCGGAGCTTTTTCTACGAAAAGGAGCGAAACGAGAGCTTTCGCCTGCGGTTCCGGCAGGGCGGAGTAGGCTGCCGGCAGTATGACATCCGCATCGACCGGATCAACGACAAAGTGCTGGTCATCTCCGGACGGGATACACAGGAGCAGGAGATAGACGCGCTGACCGGCGCGCTGAGCCGCAACCATTACCAGCGGGATATGAGCAATGAGATATACCGCGGCGGTGTAGCGCTCATCGATATGGACGATCTGAAGCTGTATAACGATATAAATGGCCATCAGGTGGGCGACAACGCGCTGCGGGCGCTGGCGGATACCATCTATGAGGTAGTAGGCTGCAGCGGCTCGCTGGTGCGCTACGGCGGCGATGAGTTTTTGCTGCTGCTGCCGGGCGTGGAGCAGGCGGCCTTTGCCACCGTGCTGGGAGACATTCAGCGGCGGCTGCGGACAGTGAGCATACCGGGCTGTGAGGGCTGCCAGCATATCACCATCAGCGTGGGCTGCGTCATGGCGCAGCAGGAGACGATCGCCCAGGCGGTGCAGCGGGCGGACCGGCTGATGTACCGGGCCAAGCGAAGAAAGGACGCCGTGGTCACCGAGGATACCCCCGTGGAGGGGGGAGAGGAGATCAAGCCGCATATTCTTGTGGTGGACGATGCGGCTATGAACCGCGCGATACTGCGGGAGATGCTGGCGGAGGATTTCGACGTGCTGGAGGCGGAGGACGGCCGGCAGTGTTTGGCGCAGCTGGAGACCTACGGCGCGGATATCTCACTGGTGCTGCTGGACATGGTCATGCCGGAGCTGGACGGCCTGCAGGTGCTGGAGGAGATGAATAAGCGGGGGTTTATCGAGAATATCCCGGTCATTATCATCACGGCGGACGGCTCAGAAGAAAAGGTGCGGCAGGCCTACGACATGGGCGTGGCGGACTACATAGAACGGCCCTTTGATATCCGTATCGTGCGGCAGCGGGTGATAAACACCGTGAAGCTGTACGCGCGGCAGCGGCGGCTGACGGCGGTGATGACGCAGCAGCTGCGGCGGCAGGAGCACACGATGGGCATCGCGGCGGATATCCTGTCGCGGGTGATGGGCTACCGCAACGGCGAGGGTGCGGACCATGGGCGGCACGTGGAGCAGATCACGCAGCGGCTGCTGCAGAGAATGCTGGAACGCACGGATAAATACGGCTTGACCCTGCAGGACTGCCGGCGGGTCGCCGCGGCGGCTCTGTTCCACGACATCGGAAAGATGGGCGTACCGGATGCCCTGCTGCGAAAGCCCGGCCCCCTGACGCCGGAGGAGTTTGACGAGATCAAGAAGCATACCCTGATCGGCGAGGACCTGATGCGGGGCATGAAGGAGATGGAAAGCGAGCCATTGGTGGAGGCTGCGGCGGAGATCTGCCGCTGGCACCACGAACGGGTGGACGGCAGAGGCTATCCCGACGGGCTGAAGGGTGACGAGATACCGATGACCGTGCAGGCGGTGGGTCTGGCGGACGTCTATGACGCGCTGGTGAGCCAGCGGGTGTACAAGCCGGCGTATACCCACGCGGAGGCGTTGGCTATGATACGGCGCGGCGCGTGCGGCGCGTTCGATCCGCTGCTGGTGGACTGCCTGGAGGACATACAGGGTGCGCTGTGCCGTGAGGTATACGACCTGAGAGGTAAGGAATGAGCAGAACAAAAAGATTGCTGGCGGTGCTGCTGGCGCTGTGCGGCGCGTTGCTGTGCGGCTGCGGACAGCAGGAGACAGAAACGGAAGAACTGCCGGTGCTGGTCATTGGCAGCGACAACTATGAGCCGTATTTCTATTTGGATGAAGATGGCGCCTATGCGGGTATCGACGTGGAGATGGCCAGGGCGGCCTGCGAGCGCTTGGGCTGGACGGCGAGCTTCCAAAAAATCAACTGGCAGGAGAAGGACGCCCTACTGGAGCGAGGCGACGTGGACTGCCTCTGGGGCAGCTTCTCCATGAACGGCAGAGAGGACTGCTACCGCTGGGCAGGGCCGTATATGTACAGCCGTCAGGTGGTCATCGTGCAGGCGTCCAGCGATATTTACGGTCTTGGCGACCTGAACGGCAAGCGCATCGCCGTGCAGACCTCCTCCAAGCCGGAGGAGCTGTTTCTGAAGCATCAGGTGCCCGGCGTGGAGCAGGTGGACAGCGTGTACTGCTTCGCCGACACGGTGGACGTGTTCGCCGCGCTGGACAAAAGCTATGTGGACGCCTGCGCCGGACACGAGACGGCGTACCTCACCTTCATCGCCGGGCGCGCCGGGGAATACCGGGTGCTGGAGCCGGGGCTGCTGCGGGCAGGTCTGGGCGCGGCGTTCTATAAGGACGACGGCAGCGGCAGAGCGGAGGCTCTGAACGAAATGCTGCACGAGCTGGTGGCGGACGGCACCGTGGCCGCCATTCTGGAGAGCTACGGCGTGGACGCACAGGCGGCTTTAGCGGGGTTGATCCATGGGCAATAAGTTTTCCAACAAATATATCTGGGTGCTCATGCTGGTGCTGGGCGTCTTTGTGATGGCGGTCACGGCTCTCATCGGCGGCAACAGCAGCATCCGCAACGCCCAGCAGACCGCCCAGCGGACGCTGCAATATCTGCAAAACCAGTGCATCAGCTACCGCGACATCGTCGCCGCCGACCGGCTAAAGAGCCTCGTGCGGCTGACGGAGCAGGCGCAGGAGGTGGCGGAGCGCGAGGGTATGGTGGGGCAGAACCGCTCCAACGAGGAGCTGGCGCGGTACGCCCAGCGTCAGCGCGTAACCTGCGTGCTGGTGCTGGACAAGGATCTGGAGATCGAGTTCAGCTCCGGTGCGGACATGGACTGGAGCGATTACTACACCAATGAGGCGATCCGCTCCATCATGGACTACCCGGAGAAGATCTTCGCCCGCCGCCTGACCCGTGACGGCACGGTATACGACATAGCAGCCGTGGCGCGCGTCGAAAATCCCGGCGTCGTCTTCTGCGTCCGCCTCCAGTCGAACACGATCATCGCCTCCTACCGTGCGTCCATCGAGAGCCTGCTGGCGGGCTACGAGACGCTGCTCAATGACAGGGTCTACACCTACATCACCGACGGCGAGCGCGTGGTGGGCAGCAGCGCGGCGGAGCAGTGGAACCTGCCGGTGGACGAGGTGCCCCTCATCCGTGCGCTGGAGTCCTCCCCCTCCCCGGGCAGCAAGCTGACCCAGCTCCGCACGGACGGCACGTTCTTCGGTGCACGGGAGCGATACCAGCAGTACAGCCTGTATGTGTTCCTGCCGGCAGACTTTGTGTTCGCGCAGACAAAGAATATGCTGATCTCCGCCTTCGGCGTGTACGCGGCAGCGGCGGCGGTGGTGGTACTGCTGTTGGTCAGGCTCGGCCAGGACCGCAAACGGCGGGAACTGGCGTACCAGAAGCAGTTGGAAAAGGAAGTAGAGCGTGCCACAGCGGCGGACCAGGCTAAGACGCACTTCCTTCGCAGCATGAGCCACGACATACGCACACCTATCAACATCATCATGGGTATGCTGGAGATCATCGGGCGGAACCCGGAGGATGTGACGCTGGTGCAGTCCTGCCGGGAAAAGGCGCAGACCGCGGCGCGGTATCTGCTGGCGCTGGCAAACGACGTACTGACACTGAATCGCCCGAAGCGGGAGGCGCCGGGAAAGACCCCCTATTGTTTGACAAGCGAGCTGCACGAGCTGCTGGATATTTCGCGCGCCCAGGCGGAGAGCGCAGGCGTTGCGCTGACGGTGATGGACCTGACGCTGGAGCATGAACGATTCACAGGCGACCCGCTGTATCTGCGGCAGATCTGCCAGAACATCATCGGCAACGCCATCAAATACAATCACCCCGGCGGATGGGTGCGCTGCAGCTTCCGCGAGTCCCGTGATGCGGACGGCGTGTGCCGGCTGAAATTTGTATGCGAGGACAACGGCGCAGGCATGAGCGAGACGTTCCAGCGCCATATGTTCGAGGCGTTTGCCCAGGAAAACAGCGATAGGGGCAGCCTTTCCGGCGGCGTGGGCCTGGGTTTGGCCGTGGTGAAAAAGCTGGTGGACGAAAGAGGCGGTACCATTCAGGTGGACAGTGCACGCGGACAGGGAACGCGCTTCCGCGTGGTGCTGCCCATGATGCCCAGTGAGGCCGAAGAACCGGAAGCCGCGCTCCCCGATGCGGCGGCCTCCATTGCCGGACGGCGCTTGCTGGTGGCGGAGGACAACGAGCTGAACCGGGAGATCGCGGTGTACCTGCTGCAGGAGGCCGGCGCCATGGTGGATCAGGCCGCCGACGGCAAGGAGGCGGTGGAGATGTTTGCCGCGTCGGCGCCCGGCACCTACGACGCGGTGCTGATGGACGTGATGATGCCGGAGCTGGACGGCCATGCCGCCGCCCGTGCCATCCGCGGCATGGACAGGCCGGACGCGCAGCTGCCGATCATCGCCATGACCGCCAACCTGTTTGACGAGGACGTAGCGGCCTGCCTGGCAGCGGGCATGGACGCGCATATCCCCAAGCCGTTGGAGGCTGGGCGGATGATAAAAACGATCGCCGAGTGGCTGGAGAGGAAGAAACAATGAACTTAGAGAAGCTTTATCAAGAGATGGGCGGCGATATGGCGGACGCCGTGCGCCGGTTGGGCAGCGCGTCCGCGGTGGAGCGTTTCCTGCGGATGTTCGCCGGAGACGATACCTTCGCCATGCTGCAGGCGGCCATGAGTGCCGGAGACGGCCAACGGGCGTTCCGGGCGGCGCACACGCTGAAGGGCCTGGCGGCCAACCTGGGGCTGGTGCAGCTATGGCAGGCAGCCTCAGCCCTGACGGAGGCCCTGCGCGGCAGCGATATGCAGCGCGCGTCGGCACTGTATCCGGAGACGGCCGCGGCATACCGTCAGGCGTGCGCGGCGATCGGAGATTTAGAGACGGACGCGTAGAAAACGCGGATTTTTGTCGAAAAAGACTTGACGAAACGGAACGAAAGTGATACACTACAGATACAATAATGTTCTGTTGGCAAATCGGCTGAAAGGCCGAGACGCAAAGCTACGGTGTCTAAACGGCATTTGACCGCATGATCGACCGGCTGCAAGGGGGATGCACTTCAAAAGTGCATACATTGCAGCCGGTTTTTTATTTGCCCTGCCCGGCAGGGCCCATATTGCAGTACGGGTCGCGGAGGTCTAACCCCTACCTCGGCGGCATCGAAACCCCCATCTGTCACATGGCAGATGGGGGTTTCGGCGTTGCGGAAGCGGTGCTCACGGCAAAAAAACACCCCCGGCACTGCCGGGGGTGTTCGCTTATGCCTTGCGGCCGTAGAGCGCGGTCATGCGGTCGATCCTGACAGAGAGCGCATCGCTCAGCTCGCCGGGCAGCAGCCGCCAGGTCCAGTTGCCGCCCTGGGTGCCGGGGATGTTCATGCGGTTTCCCTCGCCCAGGCCCAGATAGTCCTGCACCTGTGCCACGAACAGCTCCGCCACGCTGGACATACCGCCGCGGATAATACCCCAGTGGAAGCCCTCCTGCTCTGTCAGCGCCAGGTATTCCACCGCGTGGGCCACATCCTCCGGCGCGGCCTCCTGCCGCCACAGGGCCAGGGGGCTGTTGTCGTGGGTGCCGGTATAGCAGATGCAGTGCGGTGTATAGGCGTGGGGCAGATACCCGCTGGAATCCCGGGAGTCAAAGGCGAATTCCAGCACCTTCATACCGGGCCAGCCGGACTCGCGGAGCAGCTGCGCCACCTCCGGGGTGGGGTAGCCCAGATCCTCGGCGATGAACTCCAGCTGCGGGAACCAGCCGTTGAGCCGTTCGATCAGGTCCATGCCGGGACCGGCGATCCAGCGGCCGTTTTTGGCGGTGGGCTGACCGTAGGGCACGGCCCAGTAGTTGGCAAAGCCGCGGAAGTGGTCGATGCGGATCACATCATACAGCTTGCCGGCGCCGTCGATCCGGCGGATCCACCAGCCGAAGCCGTCGTCACGCATGGCGTCCCAGTCGTAGAGGGGGTTGCCCCACAGCTGGCCGTCGGCGGTGAAGTAATCCGGCGGGACGCCGG
>ERZ773178.4050-NODE-4050-length-11468-cov-4.720144_pt1 | contig 11468 bp, 8 predicted proteins | sample MGYA00580533_ERZ773178 | MGnify/ENA primary metagenome ERZ773178 (study PRJEB29015, sample SAMEA2737859) | human gut metagenome | biome: human gut; feature: human-associated habitat; material: faeces | place: China | collected 2012 ...
TGCCCACGCCCAGCAGCGCCATTTTCCGCCAGCTCCGCCGCCGGGGGACGGCCTGCACCTGCCGCGTCACCTGCGTGGCGGTGCAGTGGGGGCAGAAAGCGGCGTCCTCCGGCAGCACCGCGCCGCACTGTATACACCTCTTTGTCTCCGCCATGACTCCACCTCCCTTCGCGCTTTTTTCTATCATATACCATTTGTTTCTCCCCGTAAAGAGTGTAGAGGCGGACGATGCCCCTCACAAAGTGCAGCACCGTACATGCCGTAGGGCGGAGTGCCCTCACCCCGCCGCACAAAAACGATGGTACTTCCGTTGAACGGCGGCGGCATGAGGGCAGGCCGCCCTACGCGAAGCCTGATAACAACCTCACGACGTAGGATATTCCCGATAAGCGGATGTAGAGGACGACGCCCCCTACGGGTGGTTTTCCCCCCTGCACGCCAAAACGCCGGTCTTTCGACCGGCGTTTTGCTGTACAGTATACCGCGCTTACAGCAGCGCGTAATTCACGATCAGACCCGCGAACACGATGGACACCATGCTCAGCAGCTTGATGAGGATGTTGATAGCGGGACCCGCCGTATCCTTGAAGGGATCGCCCACGGTGTCGCCCACCACGCCGGCCTTGTGGCAGTCGCTGCCCTTGCCGCCGAAGTTGCCCGCCTCGATGTACTTCTTGGCGTTATCCCACGCACCGCCGGCGTTGGCCATGTAGATGGCCATCAGGAAACCGGTGACGGTAGCGCCGGCCAGCATACCCACAACGCCCATGTAGCCCAGGATCAGACCCACCACGATGGGGCAGACCACGGCGATGATGGTGGGCAGGATCATCTCGTGCAGAGATGCCTTGGTGCACAGGTCCACGCAGCGGGCATAGTCGGGATCGGCCTTGCCGTCCATCTCCGTGAGTTTCCACTGCGTCCCTTCCAGCGGGAGGTTCGTTTTCGGGCTTCCGCAGGCCGCCAGCATCAGCATCGCCGCAGCCGCTCCTAAAATCTGTTTCATCTTCGTAATCATTTTGGTTTCGATCGGTTTCCGATCCTGTTTTCAATAAAAATGCCGGAAGAAGGCAAATCCTGCATCCTTCCGGCAAAATTCGTCATGCGGGACTAATATTCCATTTTCGAGAGCCGCTGATAACCGGCGTAACGCCACTTGGCATTCTCCTCGGCTGCCTCGAACAACTCCTCGGCCTCGGCCGGGAAGGTCTTCAACAGCGAAGTGTAGCGCACCTCCTTCATCAGGAACTCGCGGAACTTCGACCAGTCGGGCTCCTTCGAATCGAGCACGAAGGGATTCTTGCCCTGCTCGGCCAGTTCGGGATTGTAGTGCCACAGGTGCCAGTAACCGCAGGCTACGGCCTCCTTGCCGACGGTCTGCGTGCGCGTCATGCCGCCCTTGATGCCGTGGTTGATACACGGCGCATAGGCGATCACGAGCGACGGGCCGGGATAGGCCTCGGCCTCCTTCAGCACGTTGAACAACTGCATCTGCGAAGCGCCGATCGAAACCTGTGCCACGTATACATAGCCGTAGGTCATGGCGATGGCGCCGAGGTCTTTCTTGCGGATGCGCTTACCGGCCGAAGCGAACTTGGCAACGGCACCCACGGGTGTCGATTTCGACGACTGGCCGCCGGTATTCGAGTAAACCTCCGTATCGACCACCAGGATGTTGATGTCGGCACCCGATGCGAGCACGTGGTCGACACCGCCGAAACCGATGTCGTAGCCCCAGCCGTCGCCGCCGATGATCCACTGCGACTTCTTCACCAGCCAGTCCTTCATCTCCAGGATATCCTTGCAGTAATCGCAGCCGCAGGCCTCCATCATCGGGACGAGGCGCGCCGAGACCTCGGCCGATTTGGCCGACGAACCGCGCGCGGCGATCCACTCCTTCATGACGCCCTTCAGCTCGTCGGAGCATTTCGTACAGTTGGCAATCGCCTCCTCCATCCTGGCCTGGATGCGGTCGCGGAGTTTCTCGACGCCGAGGTGCATACCCAGGCCGAATTCGGCGTTGTCCTCGAAGAGCGAGTTCGCCCATGCCGGGCCCTGGCCCTTGTCGTTGGTGCAGTACGGGGTCGACGGTGCCGAGCCCGAATAGATCGAGGTGCAGCCCGTGGCGTTGGCAACCATCATCTTGTCGCCGAACAGCTGCGAGATAGCCTTGATATAGGGAGTCTCGCCGCAGCCGGCGCAGGCACCCGAGAACTCGAACAGGGGCTGTGCGAACTGGAGATTCTTCACCGACTTGGTCTTGTCGACGACCTGCTTGTAGCCGATGTGCCGGGTGATGTACTCCCAATTCTTCTGCTGGGGCATCTGCTCCTCCAGCGGGCGCATCACCAGCGCCTTCTCCTTGGCCGGGCAGACGTCCACGCAGTTCGAGCAGCCCGTACAGTCGAGCGGCGAGATCTGGATGCGGAACTTGTACTCCTTGGTCTCGCCCAGCCCCTGCTTCCATTCCACGCCCGATGCGGCGGCCTCGGCCTCCGTCGCGAGGAACGGACGGATCACGGCGTGCGGGCAGACATAGGCGCACTGGTTGCACTGGATACAGTTCTCGATCTTCCACTCGGGGACATTCACGGCGATGCCGCGCTTCTCGTAGGCGGCCGTGCCGTTCTCCCACGTACCGTCCTCACGGCCCGTGAAAGCCGATACCGGCAGGTCATCGCCCTTCAGCCCGTTGATCGGCTCAACGACCTTGCGCACGAACTCGGGATACGACGCATCCGAAACATGTGCGAAGCCGTTGTCGTCGATCTGCGCCCATTCGGCCGGCACCTCGACCTTCACCACGGCGTTGCCGCCGGCGTCGACGGCCGCATAGTTCATGTTGACGATGTCCTCGCCCTTCTTGCCGTAGGATTTCAGGATGGCATGCTTCATCTCGTCGACAGCCTTGTCGAACGGGATAACGTTGGCGATCTTGAAGAATGCCGACTGCATGATGGTATTCGTACGCGAACCCAGCCCGAGCTCGGCGGCGATCTTCGTAGCGTTGATGATATAGAAATTGATCTTGTTCTTGGCCAGATAGGCTTTCATGTGGTCGGGCAGCGTGGCGCAGGTCGTAGCCGCGTCGTGCACCGAGTTGAGCAGGAACGAACCGCCGGCTTTCAGCCCTTTCAGCACGTCGTACTTGTCGACGTACGAAGGCACGTGGCACGCCACGAAGTCGGGCGTGGTGACCAGATAGGGCGAAGTGATCGGCAGGTCGCCGAAACGCAGGTGCGACGAGGTGTAACCGCCCGATTTCTTCGAGTCGTACGAGAAGTATGCCTGGCAGTACTTGTTGGTCGTGCCGCCGATGATCTTGATCGAGTTCTTGTTGGCGCCTACCGTACCGTCGGCACCCAGGCCGAAGAAGAGCGCCTCGAACGTACCGGGCTTGGCGAGCGAAATCTCCTCGCCCACGGGCAGCGAGCGGAAGGTCACGTCGTCCACGATGCCCACCGTGAACTGGTTCTTGGGCTCGTTGGCCGCAAGGTTGGCGAACACGGCCAGCATCTGCGCCGGCGTGGTGTCCTTGGACGAAAGGCCGTAGCGGCCACCGATGATGAGCGGTTTGCGGTCGGCCGGAATATCCTTGCAGTTGGCGAATGCCTCGACGACATCCAGGTAGAGCGGGTCGCCGTTTGCACCCGGTTCCTTCGTACGGTCGAGCACACAGATGCGCTTCACCGTTTCGGGCAGCACCTCGCCCAGATATTTCACCGAGAAGGGACGATAGAGGTGAACGGTCACGACGCCCACCTTCCCGCCACGGGCGTTCAGGTAGTCGACCGTCTCCCGGAGGGTTTCGGTCACCGACCCCATCGCGATCACGATGTTCTCGGCGTCCGCAGCTCCGTAATATACGAACGGCTTGTACTCGCGGCCGGTGATCTTCGAAATCTCGCGCATCGCCTCAGCAACCATGTCGGGCACGGCGTCGTAGAAGCGGTTGGCGGCCTCGCGGGTCTGGAAATAGATGTCGGGGTTCTGCGCCGTACCGCGGGTGACGGGGTGCTCGGGGTTGAGCGCCCGCCGGCGGAACTCAGCCAGCGCATCGCGGTCAAGCATCGCCGTCAGAGCGGCCTCGTCGATCAGCTCAATCTTCTGGATCTCGTGCGAGGTACGGAAGCCGTCGAAGAAGTGCAGGAACGGCACGCGCGATTTGAGCGACACGATGTGCGCCACGCCCGCCAGATCCATCACCTCCTGCACCGACGAAGTCGCCAGCATGGCGAATCCCGTCTGGCGGGTGGCCATGACGTCCTGGTGGTCTCCGAAAATCGACAGCGACTGTGCGGCCAGCGCACGCGCCGAAACGTGGAACACGCCCGGCAGCAATTCGCCGGAGATCTTATACATATTGGGGATCATCAGCAGCAAACCCTGCGACGCGGTGAACGTCGACGTCAGGGCACCGCTCTGCAACGAACCGTGTACGGCGCCTGCAGCACCGGCTTCGGACTGCATCTCGACAACTTTCACCGTTTCGCCGAAAATATTTTTGCGACCCTGTGCGGCCCACTCGTCCACGAGTTCGGCCATGGTCGACGACGGCGTGATGGGATAGATCGCCGCAACTTCCGAGAACATGTATGCAACATGTGCCGCAGCGTAGTTACCATCACAAGTGATAAATTTCTTTTCTGCCATTTTGTTGAAATTTTAGATGATATTGTGTGTTTTTCCTGGATTCGGGACAAAATGCGTTGCAAAGATAACAATTCCGGCGGAAAAATCAGTCCGATTTTCTGACAAATCATCCGGTTTTTTCACTACGCAGGATGTTATTGGAATAACAACGGGGTTGTTATTTATTTAACAGCGAACTCGCGGATAATCACCGACTTGCCGAACTTATTATCCGATAGCGGATTACCTGCCACGCCCTCGCGGGCACAGTCCGGGCTGTGCGTGCACGGGGCCGGAGCGCCACCCCTGCCGGCAAGGCAAATCCCGGGCCGGAAAAAGCTGCGGAATTTTTTCACAGGCACATTGGCGGTTGAGAAAACAGATAATTTTTTGGCCGTCAACAAATTTTACGCGGCGAAACACTGGGAAATAAAGGCCGATAAATAGGTTGTTCGGGCGCGGCGATTGCAAATCGGGATTTTTTTCCTAATTTTGTTCCATAATTCGTTCTTTACATATCATCGTGTATAAACGATAGTATTGGGGCCCTAAAATCTGGTAAATTTTTTGTTATCCCACAATACAGATCGTACCCAGAAGGGTGCGTGCTGTGATTTGTGGGATAGAGGCTGACCAGAGCCATGGGCCACAGGTTCGGCACCACTCTTCCCGTTTTCTGCCGAAGCGTTTTCCACACGCAGCGGCAGGGTAATGGATTCCAATCCCCAAACTTCATAGTCTTCGAATCCATCTTCAAATGAGGCGTCACTAAATTTTCCTGCCGCTGCTTTTTTACTATCTTTGCATCCATGATCGAATACAAGAAGAGAACACTGGCGAACGGCCTGACGGTCGTCGTCAACCGGGATAAGGCTTCGAAACTCGCCGCAGTAAACATATTATATAAGGTCGGGGCGCGCAACGAGAACCCCGCGCGCACGGGTTTCGCCCATCTGTTCGAACACCTGATGTTCCGCGGCACGCGCGAAATCCCGAATTTCGACCTGCCCGTGCAGATGGCCTGCGGCGACAACAACGCCTTCACCAACAACGACTATACGGATTTCTACATCACCCTCCCGAAGGACAACATCGAGACCGCACTGTGGCTCGAAAGCGACCGCATGGAGGGGCTGGACATCACCCCCGAAAAACTCGAGGCGGAGAAACGCGTGGTGATCGAGGAGTTCCGCCAGCGCTACCTCAACCAGCCCTACGGCGACCAGCCGATGCTGCTGCGGGCACTGGCCTACAAAGTCCACCCCTACCGCTGGGCGACCATCGGGCTCACGCCCGACCACATCGCCGGAGCGACACTCGACGACGTACAGGCCTTCTACCGCACCCACTACCACCCTTCGAACGCCATCCTGTCCGTCTCGGCCGACTTCGACGAGGAGCGCATGCTCGACCTTGCCGAAAAATGGTTCGCCCCGCTCGCCGACCGCACCGTGACTCCTCAGCCCATCCCCCGGGAACCGCAGCAGGAGGCGCCCCGCCGGGAGACGGTCGAACGCGACGTGCCCGCCACGACCCTGTCGCTGGCATTCCACATGGGCGGCCGCACCTCGCAGGATTTCTATACCGCCGACCTGGTCTCCGACCTCCTGTCGGGCGGCGACTCGTCGCGTCTCTACAAACACCTGGTGCAGGAACAGCGCCTGCTGGCCTCGGTCAACGCCTACATTTCGGGCGACGTCGACCCGGGGTTGTTCGTCTTTACGGGGCAACTGCTGCCGGATACCACTCCCGAACAGGCCGAAGCGGCTTTCCGTGCCGAAATCGAGGCATTGCAGAGCGTCCCGGCATCGGACTACGAGGTCGAGAAGGTCAAAAACAAGTTCGAGGCTAACACGCTCTTCGGCGAGTTGAACGTGATGAACAAGGCGATGAACCTGGGCTTCTACGAGATGCTGGGCGACCTGCCGCTCATCAACGGCGAGGTGGCGGCCTACCGTGCCGTCACGACCGGCGACATCCTCGCCTTCAGCCGCCGCACCTTCCGCCCCGAAAACTGTTCCATCCTTATTTACAAAGCGAAAAAATGACACAACCACCCCTCGTAATACCCTCCGACGTCGAGGTCGCACAAGCCGGGAAGAGCCTGCTGGCAAACGGCTCGGCGCTCTACACGCTCGCCTCTGACGACTTCGAAGTGCTGCGCGTCACCTTCGTGTTCCGCGCCGGATCGGCCATGCAACGGGTTCCTTTCTCGGCGTCGGCCGCCGCCAACATGCTCGCCGAGGGGACACGCGACATGACGGCGCACCAGATCGCCGAACGGCTCGACTATTACGGCTCGTACTACGACGTCAACATCGACCGCGACTATGCCTACATCAGTTTCTGCATGCTCTCCAAATTCTTCGACGAAACGCTCGCCGTAGCAGAACAGATACTCCTGCACCCCGTTTTCCCCGAGGAGGAACTGCGCACCTACTGCGCCAAGCGCAAGCAGCGGCTGGCCGTCGAACGCACGAAGGTCGACACCCAGGCCCGCGAGGCTTTCGCCCGCGCCCTTTTCGGGCCCTCGCACCCCTACGGCATCTCGGCCGACGAAGCCCAATACGATAAACTCACGCGCGGGGATGTAGCGGCGTTTTATGAAAGCCACTACACGGCGGACAACGGGTTCACGATATGCAGCGGGCGCATCGGCGACCACGAACGGCAGGCCGTCGCGGCGCTGGCGGAACGGTTGCCGCGGCGCGAACCCCAGGCCGGCATCCCGTTCCCGGCACCCGTGACGCAGCACGAAGTGCGGGTCGACCATCCGGGCGCCGTACAGTCGTCGATCCGCATCGGAAGGCTGCTTTTCCCGCGCCAGCATCCCGATTTCCTCGGCATGCAAGTCGTGGCATCCGCCCTGGGCGGTTATTTCGGTTCGCGCCTGATGCAGAACCTGCGCGAGGAGCACGGCTATACGTACGGCGTGGTGGCCGCCATGGTCAACTTCGAACGGGAGGGCTATTTCGCCGTAGCGGCACAGGTCGGGACGGAGGTCACGCAGGACGCCCTGCGCGAGATTTACACCGAAATCGAACGGCTGCGCGCCGAGCCGATGCCCGAGGGCGAACTTTCGCTCGTGAAGAACATCATGGTCGGCGAGATGATGCGTATCCTCGACGGGCCGTTCGGCATTGCCGACGTTACGATCGAGAACATCCTCTGCGGCCGCGACCATACCGTCATCAACGAGAACATCCGCCGCATACAGGCCATGACGCCGGCCGACGTGCAGCAACTGGCTCGGAAATACCTCTCCCGCGAAGAACTGGTGACGGTCATTGCGGGAGACCTGCGAAAATAGACGCCTGCGCATTGCGGCTGCGGAGCAATACCCCGCCCGCAGAACGGCACGAAAAAAGCACCGGGAATCCCGGTGCTTTTCCATTTCCGCCTCCAGTACACACTGTCCGCCCTTCCCGGCCCGGCATCCGACGGCTCGAACCCGCACCCAAACTGCGGTATCCGACGTCCACGACCCGCCGCGATTATTTCCGGTTGGCCGCGACCCAGTTGGTCAGCTGCACGAAATCGGCGACCGAGAGCTGCTCGGCGCGCTGCGTAAAAAAGGGATGTTCTGCGCCGCCGAAATCGCCGAACACCGTCCGCAGCGAGTTGCGGATCATCTTGCGGCGTTGGCCGAATGACGCTTTCACCACCTTCACGAACAGCGCCTCGTCGCAGCCGAGCCGTCCGACGCTGTTGCGGCGCAGGCGGATAACGGCGCTTTTGACCTTGGGGGGCGGGTTGAAAACCGTTTCGTTGACCGTAAAGAGGTATTCGATGTCGTACCACGCCTGCAACAACACGCTCAGGATGCCGTACTCCTTCGACCCCGGAGGCTCCGCGATCCGTACGGCGACCTCCTTCTGGATCATACCGACGCATTCGGGCACCAGGTCGCGGTGCTCGAGCACCTTGAAAAATATCTGCGAGGAGATGTTGTAGGGGAAATTCCCGATGATCTTCAGTCCCCGCGGAAAACGCTCGCGCAGGTTCATCTTCAGGAAATCGCCCTCGATCAGCCGCGGTGCGAACTCGGGGAAATGCGCATGCAGGTATTCGACGCTCTCCGGGTCGATCTCGGCGCCGTAGGTGGTGATGTCGCCGCGCCTGAGCAGGAACTGCGTCAGCACCCCCATCCCGCAGCCGACCTCCAGCACGTCGCAGGGGACTGCGCCGCCCCGTTCCTCTTCCGCGGCCGCCGGCGCACCGGCAGCGGTCGTATCCGCCGCGAGCCGGGCATCGGCACTTGCAGCTACACCCCTCCGGGTTTCCGCATCGGCATCGGCAGTTCCTGTCGCCTTCGTCCGGGCTTCTGCCCCGGCATCGGCACTTCCTGCCGCCATCGTCCGGGCTTCCGCCCCAGCTCCGGCATATCCAGCCACCCTCGTCCGGGTTTCCGCATCGGCATCGGCACTTCCAGCCGCCACCGCCCGGGTTTCCGCCCCGGCCTCCGGTCTTACGCCCCCCGAAAGCGCATCGCAAATCTTGCGCGCGATATTGAGGTCGACCAGGAAATGCTGTCCCAGCGCCTTTTTTGCCCTTACTTCACTCATTTTCGTCTTTCAGTAATTCGTAATAACAGCCGTCCACGAACGCCCCGTTCTTGAAAAAAGCCTTGCGGAACGTCCCGACATGCCGAAACCCGGCTTTCACCAACACCCGCTGCGATGCGGAATTGGTGGCATAAGCCGCGGCAAAGATACGAATTATCGGGGTATTTGCGAACATCCACTCCACGGCCTGCCGGACGGCCGCCGTCATCATGCCCCGCCCCCGGCAGCGGCTTGAGAGCCAGAAGCCGATTTTGGCGCCGAAGCGCTCGACATCCGTCCCGAGCACGAACCCCACGCCGCCCACGGCCTTGCCGCCTGCCACGACAGCGAAATCCAGCGGCAGGAAACAAGCCCGCTCTTCCGGAATAAAACTGCCGCCCCGGGAAAACCGCCCCATCGGAAACCGCAAGCCTCCGCCCGGAAACCGAACCGCCGGGCAACGATGTCCGGCGGATGAAGGTCAGCGTTTCGACCGGCGGGGTTTTTTTTTTTTCTGCCGCTCCCGGGCACGGCGTTCGAGCCGCACGCGGCGTTGCGTCAGGCGGAACGTATAGAGCAGCCCCACGAAACCCACGCCGAGCAGCGTGATCCAGAACCACACGGCAATGCCGCGCTCCATATACTCCAGGGCGTAGATTATCCCGGCCACCGCCACGATCATCATCACAAGGCGGACTATCTGCATCACATTGGTTTTCATATCAGTCTTCGTTTTGCGTATTTTTGCGGCCCATGCTCCGGGCGCGGACGGCCAGAATCCCCGACGCACCGATCAGTACGAGCGGCACGTACCAGATATCCCGCCCGTCGTCGGACAGGATCCGCCACAACGAAACGACGCCGCACACGAAGAAAAACACGGACATGATCGTCAGGAACCGTTGCATGGCACACATAGGTTACGGTATTTTGTATTTGTTCACCTCGTCGAGGTGCTTGCGTTTGCGCTTGTGGCATTCGTTGTACACCATCCCGACGCCTGCAAGCACGAACAATACGGCCACGACAAGGTCGAATATACAATTGCTGTTCGACAAGGCCCAGAATATATTGACTCCGAGCCACACGAGTGTCACGATCAGGAAAATCACGGCAACAGTAAAAGTCTTTTTGTTCATAGGCGTATTATTAAGTTAGTGTCAATCCTCGGAACAGTGACGCAACAGCCGTGGGATGGCAGGTGTCCAGGGCGTCAGTTGCCCTGCTCGCAGATGAATTTGATACGCACCAGACGTATCTCCTCCTCCGTATAGTCGGCCCCCAGTTCGTCGATGGCCGCATCGAGCGAATCGCTCTGGGCGTCCTCCTTGAAATAGAGGTAAATGTCCTCGATCTTGTCCTCGTCCATAAAGTCCCTCAGATAGTACGAGATGTCGAGCTTCGTACCCGAGTTGACGATGCCTTCTATTTCGGTCAGCAGTTCGTCGAAATCGAGGTCTTTGGCGCGGGCGATATCCTCGAAATCCATCTTCCGGTCGATGGACTGGATGATGAAGATCTTGTTGCCCGACTTGTTGCCGACCGACTTGACGATCATGTCCTGCGGGCGGATGATCTCCTTCTCCTCGACATAGGCCTTGATGAGCTTGACGAACTCCTCGCCGAACTTGCGGGCCTTGCCCACTCCCACGCCGGTGATGTTCTGCATCTCCTCGATGGTGATCGGGTACTGCACGGCCATGTCCTCGAGCGACGGATCCTGGAAGATGACGAACGGCGGCAGCCCGTGCTGCTTGGCCACTTTCTTACGCAAATCCTTGAGCATCGCAAAGAGTTCCTCGTCCGCCGCGCCGCCCTTGCCCATCGGGACGACGGCCTCGGCCTCCTTCTCCTCCTCGTCATAGTCGTGGTCGAGCGTTACGGTGACGGGGAAAGGCATGGCGATGAAATTCTCGCCCTTGCGGTTCACCGAGATCAGCCCGTAATTCTCGATATTCTTGTCCACCAGCCCCAGGATCAGTGCCTGGCGCAGCACGGCGCCCCAGAAACGCGCGTCGTGCTCGGCACCCGCCCCGAACCACTTGCTCTTGTTGTGGCCGTAGCTCTTGATGAGCGCCGTGGTCTTGCCCGTGAGCACGTTTATCAGATAGTCGGCCTTGAACTTGTCGCCGATGTCGCGCAGCGCCTCGAGCGCCATCTTGAGCGCCGCCCGCGCGTCGATCTTCGGCTTGGGATTCCGGCAATTGTCGCAGTTACCGCAGTTCTCCTCCGTATACTCCTCGCCGAAATAGTGCAGCAGCGTCTTGCGGCGGCACATCGAACTCTCGGCGT
>ERZ773178.4052-NODE-4052-length-11467-cov-2.587189_pt1 | contig 11467 bp, 7 predicted proteins | sample MGYA00580533_ERZ773178 | MGnify/ENA primary metagenome ERZ773178 (study PRJEB29015, sample SAMEA2737859) | human gut metagenome | biome: human gut; feature: human-associated habitat; material: faeces | place: China | collected 2012 ...
CAGTAAATATGGCGCAAGACCTCTGAGAAGAGCCATTCAGAATAAACTGGAAGATCCGATGGCCAATGAAATTCTTGAAGGCAGAATTCGAACCGGAGATACAGTGAAAGTTCAGCTTCATCAGAAGAAAATTTGTTTTATTCCGGTCAGAGATACGGAATAAGCGCAGAAGGGATTATGGCAATTTAAAATCTAAAAAAGATGTTAAATCTTGGTTAGGATACTGGTCAAAAAAAGTACTGAATGTTATAATAATGTAACTGAAATATCTGCGTCAGATGGGATATTAAGATAACACGGTGCAGATATGCAAGGACTAAAACACAACAGAAAAGTCTAGGGAGGACATAAGATCATGGCAGTAGTAAAAGAACTGATCCGAACAGAAGAAAATGGGGGTATCAGCTTTGGTAATTATGAATTACCGACAAAATCTAAAGCATCTGATTTCCCATATCAGGGAGATGTTTATAAAGTAAAAACATTTAAAGAGATTACCAAACTGGAACGCAATGGAATGTTTGTATACGAGTCTGTACCGGGAACTGCTGTATATTCATTGAAGCAGGATGGTACTGGCATGGAGTTTGAAGTAGAAGGTGCGGAGGACGCGCAGATTACCGTTGAGATGGAAGCTGATACAGAATACAGCATTTCTATTGATGGTGAAGATGCAGGAGAAATGCAGACAAATCTTGGCGGCAAGCTTTCTTTCAGTGTAGAACTTGGCGGAGATGCAGCTGTAGCAGTAAAGGTTGAAAAATGCTAAAAAATAAAAAGATCCCATTCTTTACCTCGCCAGGTTATAAGAATGGGATACTACAAACAAAACAAACAACAAGGCTATCTGTCACAGACAGCCATTGTACATGATTACTTGTCAAAGTGATTTTATGTATTTTTTTCTCTAATCAGAACAAGTTTTTCTGTATTCTGCACCAAATCTGGCAGACTTGTATCCGTATGATAAATTACAGTAGAAGTTCCCTCCGTTTTACGATAATGAACCTGCACTTGTACAGTAGCCCAGTCGTACTGATACTCCGGTTTTAGTTTTAAAGAGAATTTACCTTCCTCATCAATTATCATCGTGCCGATACGAGTGCCATCACCGCTACGTTCAAAAGTTACAAACGCCCCAGCCGGTACAGGATATTCTTGTGCGGCGCTCTCATCTTCCTTATAGTATATAGTACCAGTCATCGGACTATTAGTCAATTGTACTGTTTGCGTATTGAAAGTGACAATTTCTTTTTCTGCTGAAATTGTGATATCACCGGCACTCACAATTTTATTTGTCTTAAAGACCAGCGTCCTTCTACCGTCTGTACCGTAATTATCTTCTTCCGCTTTCGTCTTAGCTACCTGATAAATGGTTCGCTGTGCTTCAGCAGTAATCTTTCCGGCATACTTCCGATTCTCCTCCGCTGTTTCATCAAACTCTAGCATCGGAGCATCAATATAAATTTTGAAAGGAGTTCCATAAGGATCGACGTTCTTCTTGTCAGCAGCCTCAAACTCTTCAATATTGAAAGTAAGTGTCACCTTTTGCCCCGGCTGATAGGTTATAGACCTCTGGCCATTATTAATTTCCATTCCAAAATCAAAAGCCCGGTAATTAGCCAACTCAAACGTCGTAGACTTGTACATGACCACATCTCCTTCAGGTGTACCAGTCGCTCCCGGATAGGTAGAGATACGGACTACTTCTGCAGATTCCGGCGTATTTGTCTTCATGAATGTATTATACCTTTTCTGTCCCTGAGTAATTGGAGTAAACAAGAATACACGTCCTCCTGTATCCCATAAATCCTCGTCTACCGGTTCAAAGTTACATTCCTTATCATCAATCATGCCCAATTCCTCTAGTTCCTTATCAGTATAATGATCCAAATACCTGGAATAGAACATGAACTGATTATCCCGTCCCGTAGCTTGAGAAAACTCATAAAGCATATCTACTCTATAATTTACTTTTCTAGGAACTAACAGATATTTTACGTTTAAATCTCCATATTGAAGAGTATTGAGTACTTCAATGGTTCCAACTTCCGAATTGGAAAATGTAAAGTATTTCGTTACCGTTGCAAAATGGCCCGATTCTATCGATACTTGGCTAGCTTCCGTTTTCATCAAGTCTGTTTTGAAATAAACGCGCTGTGTACCCGGTTCTTGAGCAACAAAAGTATATTTAAAGCCAATCGGTTCTCCGTCTATTTCAATATCCTCGCCCCACTCTTCTTTACTGGCAGATGTACGATTAATTACATCCAATTTGTTTAGAGCCTCATCAGGAGTGAGTTGGTTGGCACCGATTCTTACCGTCATAGGAAACAACTCAGCCGGAGTATTTTGAGGAATATTGAACATCAACGTTACACCTTCACCATATTCATTACCGTTCAACTGTGTAGTCACCCACGCAGGAGTAAACTCCATTTCCTTCATAAAAATCACCTTAATTGTCCGTTGCAGTTTGCCTTTTTTCACAAGAATAGTACCTTCTCGCTTTATGTTGTTACCCAACGATAGCAGTTCTATACCGATTGTGCCTTGTCCTGTAGATATGTCATAGTTATTTGAGATGCCCGGTGCAGCTACATTATTATCCATCCACGTTACTGTCGGCTTTTCTGCTTCCGACACCGGTTTCATCGGATCAGTATCTGTTCCATAAGTATATTTCAAGACCTTCTGACGTCCTTGTGCACCTTCTTCACCACTATCGTATACAACAAAAGTTTCATCTACAATCAGTTTATGCTCTCCATCAGACACTTCCGGAATATCTTCATCAATCGAAATCCAAATATTATTAACAGGGGGAGTGTTCAAAGCTGCCTTAAAGGTCGGCACACCATTCTCTAAATTACCGGTAATTTTAATTTTATAGTGATGGTTACGAATAATAGAAAGAGGCTCCTGAGTATTTCCATCTAACAGAGACACCCGGTAATACAACTCGGCATCAGGATTATTTTGGGGATATCCCCGAAACACAACATACATTTGGTCGGCAGACGGATTATCACTCTCAAATACATATTCCGTATCGGTTTCATTTACCTCGGTCGGATCTGTAAACTTGGTGCGATCATTGGGCAATGACAGATAATTGGAAGTATTGCTCCAGTCAAACTTTTTAGTTTCAGTATTAAATGGCGCTACCGTACCAAAGGCATAACCATTACATACAGCAAAACCTGTCACTACAAATAAATCTCCACCATCAAATGTTATCTTAGCCTGATTCCGGTACAAAGGTACAGTTTTATCCGGTAATGTATTCTGAATGTAATCGTCCAATTCTTGATTATCCGGGCACTCTACACGTCCCCAATAAACCAACATGCTCGATGACGAGATTAATCCTGGAATAATACTATTCTCATGGCGTCCTACATTGCCTTGTTCATTAAACGACTCCAGATTTTGGTTGGCCACAAAATGTATAATCTTTGTAAACTTCGGAACAACAGCTTCAAATGTACCACTCAACATATCCTGATTAACAGTCTGTTCGGGCGTTACGCGTGAGATAAAATCTCCTGCCTTATCAAAACAAAACATAGAGAGTTGCTGAATACCCAATCCATCAGGGTCCGCATTGCGGGTTGTCACCTGTGTCATTTCCGGTACTTGCGTCCGAAAAGTAACAAGCAGATGATCATCATCCACTTTAGTACGGTTATCTACAAACGTATCCTCTGTACAAGCCGCCATTATTCCAATGACAGCCAATAACCATATATATGCAATCTTTTTTATCATAGTTCATTATTATTTAGATTCACCGTCTTTGTAAGCATCACGAATGCAACGAACAGCTCTAGTTGAACTGGAACTGGCATTAGGATTAGAAACAAGGCCATTGGCACTCCAATAACTACTATATGTCATAACTCTATCTATAGCGTCAGAGTTTTCTTGATAATTCAATATGATTTTAATCTCGGCCTGGGTAGGGAGTCGCCAATCATGATATGCTACCACATCTTTATTATCTGTTCTATTACCACGATTAGTAACTTCTACATACTGTCCACAATGTTTTTGGGCCTGTTCCAAATTATCAGCAGGCATTACTGCTCCTAATTGAGAAGCTATCATAAATGACGGAGATACGATTTTAGCATTATCATCTCCAGCACTGGTATAACCATTCTCATCCAATTTTGGTAGCCCCAAGACGTAATCCGCATTTTTAGGAGTAGAAGTTATCTGGACACGATACATACGAGCATTACCAGTAGAAGATGAGAAAACCTGATCTCCATCAACTACTGTATTGGATTCTGTATATCGGTTACCCCGCTTAGTATACCATGAATAATAATTAATAGCAGATTTCCCGGCATTAGACCCACTGGCATTGTACCTTGTTACAACTTTGGAAGCAAAGAAATCAGAATTAGACCCTTCATAATAAGAATAAGTCCACTTTCCAGAACTCCATTCTCTTGCACCTATCCGATAAGGAGAAGTACCTCTATATATATACGTTGTCGGTGTTCCACTTCCATTATCAAAATCATCCCTATACGAATACCACCCCTGCGTATTCGTCACATACTCTAACGGATACTGCTCTATTACAAGCTTCTTTGTAATACCATCCTTATTAGTTATAGACACCACAATATATCTCACCGACAGCGAATTTTCCGGTAATACACTGTGCACAGTCACCTTACCATTCAACTCAGGAGAAGTAGTTATGAGAACTTCAGGATCAGATACTGTTTGTTTCTGTCCGAACTTATTAATGATATATACCTCTTCTATATGAATATCACTTTGTTCTATCATTGAAGATGTAGCAAAAGCCACTGTTGAATCGTCTGTTGCATTGTTGATGCGCAATGTATCCATGCTTAATGCAAGATATTGAGGATGGTCCATGTCTCCACCAATTTCAATATCAGCAGATACCCACTCCTGTACCTTGAAAAAAGCCGGTTGTAAGGTAATAGGTTCATCCGGTTCTTTTGCTCCAAGCGCATCCACCTTAATGGATGTAAAATAAGAGTGATTACGCTTCAACTGATGATTGTTATTTCCACTCAAAGGTATCTTATAATAATTATCATACTGTATTTCCGTTTGGGAAGGATCTCCGGCCTGGTAGCTGAGCGGAATCCTTACAATTAAATAACTCTCATGCGTTAAAGCTTCCTTGCCTTCCCAGTTGTTAGAATATGAATACACAGTAATTCCTACTCGCTTAAAAGTTTCCTTCCCATCTGAACCCACTGCTTTATCTAAATGCTCTACACCGACAGCAGAATTACCTATGTTAGTAAACAACTCTCCCGAATCGAACTTGTCTTCGTCATCCGGCTGCAAAATAGAAGTACTATTGGCAAAGTTCACAACCCGACGCAATACCTGTCCGCTTGTCGAAGTATTGTCGAGCGGCAGAAATGAAGCGTGTTCCCCACAAGTCAGTATGATTGTAACTTTAGCTGCCGCACGACGCAATTCAACATTCACTTCCGTATTCTGCTTAAAATTATTGTCGTTCAATATCACAGGAGTGGAATGCCCATCCATCATAAAAGTTTCCGGAACATCAGCAACACCTGCTTCCATTCCCGTAACATGTATATTGTTTGTTGTGACACGAAGAGCTTTCAAGTCGTTCAAATCAGCAAGAGACTGATCCTTAATTTGTGTTTGAATATCAGCCTCACTGAACTCTGTGCAATTTGCCACCGCATAAATTGTATAGTCAACATTCGGATCAAAATCACGTTTCGTTTTCCCTAAAGTCACTTTGTCATCGGCTCCACCAGTTGAGATACGTTCATAATAATCAATCATATCATTTTTTAGAACAAACACATCAATATGTGTCACAGCTTTCTCCACATCTGTCGGTGTAGTATAGTCCTCTTGACTGCTTACGCGCGTCATAGAATGTCCCGCATCCGAAAAAGATAAAACAATTTTATCTTGCCCTTGTCCCATATCCACTATCAGTTCATCATTCTGACATCCGGCTAAAGTTCCCAACAGAACCAACAGAACTACATTTCTTATAAATTGGAAATATTTCATAGTAAACGTATTTTATTTCAGAATTAATTGAGAGCATTCTGGGTTATCGTAATAAAATCACCTCCCCCAGGAAAATCAAGATCTTGGTTAATTAATAAATTACTGTTAGCTTCTCCCCACATCACAGATTTTATGGTCAACCGAGTAACTCTTTCCTCAATAGTATTCGGATTTTTAGCCGTAACCTTCAGTATGTGGTCTTTTCCGTCCGCAGTAGTTGTATCCCCACTCTCTCCTTCACTTGCCTTTTTGCCATCAACCCAAAGAGTAAAATCTTGGGCATTGTCAATACTTGCAACCCATATCTGACCTACCGGCGCACTCATATTGAATAGGAAAGTAGCACCTTCTCCATTAACAGCATCCTCACCCGTATGATCTATATCATAGTTTATCTTACAGTAGTCATCACCAACCTCTGACACAGACGCAGTAAAAGAATGTGTCGGATGCCCCCATTCAACCGTATAATCGCCACCATTCTCCCAATCGGCAACATTATATACAATACTCACAATACCATCCACCCCTATCCTATTCAATACATAATAACAAGCATTACGCTCTACATCGGGCAGATAGATTAACTTTTCAGACTGGCTTCCAGCAACACTATATGTCACTTTCAACACATACCCCTTCCCATCGGTGTCATTTGCGCCTTGCTGATTCGGATTGTTCGAGCCATAATAATTCTCAAACATATAAGCGGGAGCAGAAAGCACATCTGTAAAAGCTGCAGATATTTTTTCCGGATTCTTCTTGTCCTCCGGAGTGTAACTGTTATATTCATCATCTGTCACAACTTTATCAATGCTGACTGCACCTCCGTTTATTAAACTAAAACCATACTGCCAACTATGCGGCACATTCTTCAAATTCTCACTCTCATGTCCGGGAGCAAACATATAGCTATAATCCTGCAATCCACTTGGCAATATCTCAACCTGCATCACCTCTAAATCGATATCAGGTTCTTTCGCCGCAAAGTACATACCCAGTTTGGCGACAGAACGTTCCAGCTCAAATTCAATCGGACCGCCAGTCCACATCCAATGCTCTGAATGTACTTCACTTTCCTTTATGTCGTTTGGATTAATCATCACATCTTTCACCGTCACCATAGGCAATGCAGTACGAGGATTATTCAACTCACGAAAACAATAATTTTCCAATTGCATACGAGTCATATCCGGACTCCATGCAGGGGAATTATAAACACTGACCGTTTCCTCATTAGCAACTAAATAAAAAGATATCGGCTCCTCCAAAAAAGACATGGTTGGAATATCCAAATCCATGGAAAAAGATAGTTTTCCACCATCCACTACCAAATTCTTATCATTACCATAGAAATAACCGACTTTCCTTTCTCCATAAAAAGCATATACACGCAACGTATTTATTGCACTCTCTATATCAACATTAATATCCGATCCGCCTGCACGTGTATCCACATTCATCGTCATACTTATATTGCGCGTCTCTGCCACTACCGGGTTATCTTCTTTAATACACCCTTCTAACGTCAGCAAGCCAACAAGAAGCAATAATCCTATATACAATACTCTTTTCATAGTCGTCCATTAAAATTCGGGTTTCACATCTACTATATACCAGTCGGGAACGGTTATCACCGCACCTATGGATTTGAACTCAATACGGATAGGTATCAGCGCTTCATGTTTAGTCAGGTCTATCACAGGATTGGCAGCCAAGAAATCGGCCAAGTTTATATGAGCCATATTTTTGCCGTTGGCATCGGTGAGATCCAGATTCACATTCTCATGGTCGGTATGTCTCATTATATTAAAGCGTGCCAGCATGGTATGCTTTTCCGCATTATTTTCAGTTTCCGGATAATAAGTAACAATGCTGCCACAGGCATTGTTGCTGAAGTTTGTCATGGAAGACAGCCCGCTCATGCTCAGTGTAGGCCATACCGGAGCACGTGTGGTAAGTTCTTCGGAAGCGACTCCTATCACCTCTACATGGACTTTGTAATGCGAACTGGCAAAATCCATTTTTTCTTCTGTCTGTTTTGCATCACCGGGGATGCTGATTTCCTTGTAAGCATAATATAGAGAATCATTTCCCGCAATCCGTTCGCCATGAATGCAGTCTTCATCACAAAATTGGGCAGTTGCCAGATTTTGTTCTCCGCTTACTTCTGTATTATAAGTGTTTCCCACAGTTACAATCTGATAGTCTCCCACAGGCAAATTCAACTCTGTGGATTGTTTTTTCACATCTGCTTCGCTTATCGGATGAGAGGACAGTAACATACCGTCACTGTCGAAAACATACATGTCCACTTTATGAATCTTATCTTGAAAAATTTGAGTCGTACCATCTCCGACATAACTGAATTTCAGCGTGCAATTGCCCGGACAGTCACTCATATCTTCTTTGATGCACCCGTTGAGCGAAGCTAAAAACATCAAGGATAGTATGTATTTTGTATATTTCATATTTTATGTATGTTTCAATATAAAATTGATAGAAGAGTCCAAGAAGCCGGACTTATAATAATCCGACTTCTTGGTTCATAATAAATAGAATTATTCGCCGTAGCTTGGTTCAACAGCTACGATATCCCAAGGAGCTACTCTGACAGTAGCTGTAATACAGATTTTATCTTTCTCCAAAGTTGTAATATCCTCTTCAGTGAACTCCAAATCAGTAATCTGATAAATTTTACCAGATTCCATAGCAACCACATTACCATCAGCAGTCTTAAAACCTGTAATCTTCAAATAGGCAGGGTCATAAATAATATAGCCTTCTTTGACATCGTCAACAGGTTCCGAATTAAAACGAAGCAATAATTCAGGCATCCCACAGACACTATATCCGTAAGAAGTGCCTAATGCAACAGGCGTATTCTTATCGTTCAATACAGGAGCAGGAGTAGCAGCTGCATCGTAAAATGCAGTTGGTGTACCTGTATCAGGAGTCAAGTCGGGGAAACCGGTTAAATTGCTCGTTACAGGATGAGGTTCAGAGCCTATACCTTTTAATGTAAATTTGGTATTTGCCCCATTTATGCCCACATACTCTAACGTAAGTGTTTTATATGCAGACTCTGCCAAATTAGTACACTGCAAGTTACCACTTAGTTCTATACGGGACATCTTAGTTGCCAATTGTAAAGTAGCCTCATACATAGGGTAGCCCTCTTGAGTGTCTGTATTTTTATAAGTTATATCTACAGCCTCTGCATATACGGGAGCATTTTCCGCAGTCTGATAATCTGCAACATCAAATGTTTCTGCTACAACATTAGCCCATGTACCACTGGCTGTAGGTTGACAATTGGCAACAGCAGCAATCTTAGTAACTGTTCCACTAACACCATGGAATGTATCACTGGACTTATTTTCAAGTATCTTAGTGTCTACAATAGCACCGTCCTTATCCAATAAATAAAGCGTTACAGTATTCACTGTAATTGGAGATTGATTATTGTTGGTACCATCTGTCCAAGCTTCGTCTCCGGACGCTCTTGTGGTATATCCTCCTGTTTCAATCTTAACTGTGATAGTTTTACTATTTTGAGACAAGTCATTTCCAACCTCATCCTCATTACTACATGCCGCGAATGCCAATCCGGCCAATCCCAGCATAAAAAACTTGTTTAATTTCATGATTTAATAGATTAAATTAAAAAATAGTAAATAATAGTTCGCTCTCTTTTGCCTTATATTTATAAGATTCTCTTTCCAACCCTGTTATAAGTCTGCAATCACCCCTTCCACATTGCGCAGGTTTTCCTTGGCTTCCGCATCACCCGTAGCGACAGCACGCTGAAGAACCATACGTGCCTTCTCATACTGTTTTTCATTGGCATAAGCCACACCCAGACAGTTCAGCACACGTACGTCGCCCCTCCCTTCCAAAGGCAGCAACAAATTCACAGCTTCTTTCATATGTCCCTGGCCAAGTTCGTAACGGGCAGCGTTTACAACAGCCGGAATATTGTCCGGATAGGTACGGGCAGCTATCAGTAAAACCTTGCCATACTCCGGAGTATCCACTCCATAAGACTCCGCCACCTGATACATCTCCTCCACACTCAGCAAACGGGGATTGGAATATATCTGCTTCCGGGCTTCTTCTAAATTGAAATTACGCACCTTATACTCTATGCGGTACTCATTACGGCGCAGCGGAGGATAGACTTCATTCAGAAGGCGTTGGTATACCTCGGGAGGGAACTCATCCCTGAAACGCTGCTCACAGTCATCCAAATTGCCCTTGCAAGATTCAACTACCGCAATCACCTCTTTCTGCTTCAACAGGTTGGGAAACTTATCCAGTTCCAGACGGAGGCCTTCCCAGTCCTCACCACGCCATGCCACATGCCATAAGCGTGTGTCCACTTCAGTTTCCCTCTGCACATACCGCATAAAAGCTTCGGCACGACGTTGGGACAGTTTTTCGTTATAATCCGCACGCCCTTCAGGAGAAGCGTAACCGGTAACATATATACCCGTAATCGTGAGGTCGCCGTTATCTTTTACCATAGCGATGGAGTGACGGACACTGTCAAGCTCCTGACGGTTGTTCTGGAATTTCGGGTCAATCTTATGGCTGTCCTGGCGGAAATTCAAACGTGCCACTTTCACCTCGTCGCGCATCTTTACAGCCTCTTTCAAAGGCGGGACAAAAGCCACTGTATATTTAGGCTGAAATAGCTGCAGAAAAGTACTCTTCACAGGAGTCTCTTCCGTACCCTTATCACACTCCGCACAACCGGTGGTCTGTTCACGAAGTACCAACCGGGCAGCGCCGAGCCAAGGCTCGTAAGGTATCACCACACTGTACTCCACCTGCTGAGATTCACCGTTCTTACGACGCAGCACAGTCTTTGCGCCATCGGTCTTGGTAAAGCCATTCAGCGCCTTTTCACGACGGTGCACCTTGTCACGAACACGACCGTCCAGCACCACAGAAGGAAGATCCAGACTTTTATCCCCCTCTTTTGCCACTACTACCGGATAGAGACGCACACTTTCCTGACGCTTCACGTGCATGTCCGTCACATCAAGTACAAAATCCACGTGAATTTCACGACCTTTCTTTTTTATCTCATCATTGATTACGCGCACCCCCGAAAGATGTCCGGTCTGTGCACAAACAGGAACACATATTCCGAACAAAAGCAATGCACCACATATCAATTTACTATATATATGTTCTTTTCTCATAATGCACTTCCTCCTTATTTAATGGTATATATCAGCGATACAGCAGCTTTGGTGACACTGAAGTATCCTTTGTCGTTCTTCTCCTTCCACTCACCGCACTTGGGGCAGTCATACTTGTCGTAATGGTTCTGAACATACCCCACGCCGATGCCGGCTTCAATGCTCCAGCCTTTACCCAGGCCGCCGCAATATAGGTT
>ERZ773178.4065-NODE-4065-length-11442-cov-5.870642_pt1 | contig 11442 bp, 8 predicted proteins | sample MGYA00580533_ERZ773178 | MGnify/ENA primary metagenome ERZ773178 (study PRJEB29015, sample SAMEA2737859) | human gut metagenome | biome: human gut; feature: human-associated habitat; material: faeces | place: China | collected 2012 ...
GCGCTCGATCACATGCCGGTTATGTATGATCGGGCCAAGGGTCGCCACGCGCTTGCCCTCCCGGACGGCTTCCTCGACCAGCGAGACCGCGCGGTCAACTCCGAAGCAGAAGCCCGCTGTTTTCGCCAATTTGATCTGCATAGCTGTCACCGCCCAAGCTGTAAATCGTTCTGAGAAGCTCGTCCGCTTCCAATTGCAGGCGCTCTCTCGATGCGTCCGCCGCGCAGTCCACGCGGATTGGCTTTCCGACAATCACGTCGATCGGACAGAACGGCGTCTTATTGCGCGTCACGAAGATCGGCGTGATCGGCATCCTGCGGCTGATCTATTTCGTCGTCGGCGCGGACGCGCTGCGCGTGCCGGAGCAGAAGGTCAAGGAGATCCGGGACACGGTGGCGACGCTGCGGCTCGACGCCGTGACCGCCGCGGGCTTTTCCGTGAGCCGCGGCAAGGCTGCGGAGCTGATCGCCGCAGGACGTGTGCAGAAAAACTATCGCGAGGTCACCAAGGGCGACGCGAGCGTGGCACAGGGCGACGTCATTTCCGCGCGGGGACTGGGAAAATTTGAGGTCGCCGAGGTCGGCGGCCTGAGCAAAAAGGGGCGCACGGGCATTCTGCTGCGCCGGTATCTGTAAGGAGAAGCAAGATGGAACAGAAGAAGATCGACCGCATCAACGAGCTTGCCAAGCTCGCGAAGGAGCGGGAGCTGACCGACGAGGAGAAGGTCGAGCGTGCGGCGCTGCGGCAGGAGTATGTGAATTCCGTGCTCGGCGACCTGCGAAATCAGCTCAACAACACCTATGTGATGGACGAAAAGGGCAACAAGACCAAGCTCACTCAATGGAGCGAGGACCGCAAGCTGGGCAAGTAGATCCGACGTTTTTCGCGCCCGCGGGCGCGTATGCTGAAAAGAGGGAGGACAAGCGCCATGGAGCATTTTGATCTCGCCGCCTTTTATGGCGGCAGCGCAACGGAGCTGTACCGCACGCTCGGCGCGCACCGCACGCTGGACGGCTGGGTGTTCCGCGTCTGGGCGCCGCACGCGGGGAGCGTGAGCGTCGTGGGCGATTTCTGCGCGTGGGACCCCACCGCGCATCCGATGCGCCGTCTCGACGGCGGCATCTGGGAGACGGAGGTCGCGGGCCTTTCAGAGTATGACACCTATAAGTTCGCCGTCACCGCGCAGAGCGGCGCGGTGACCTTCAAGGCCGACCCCTACGCCTTCCACGCCGAGACGCGCCCCGGCACGGCGAGCAAGCTCTACGAGCTTGCGGGCTACGACTGGGGCGACGGCGCGTACCTTGCGGCAAAGCAGCCGGTCTATGACCGTCCGCTCAACATCTACGAGGTCCACCTCGGCTCGTGGCGGCGGCGCGAAAACGGCGATTTTTACGACTACCGCTCGCTCGCGGACGAGCTGAGCGAGTACGCCGCCGACCTCGGCTACAACTGCGTGGAGCTGATGCCCGTGACCGAGTATCCGCTCGACGACTCGTGGGGCTACCAGTGCACCGGCTACTTCGCGCCGACCTCGCGCTACGGCACGCCGCACGACTTCATGTACTTCGTGGACATGATGCACCGAAGGGGCATCTCCGTCATTCTTGACTGGGTGCCCGCGCACTTCTGCAAGGACGAGCACGGCCTCATCGACTTCGACGGCGAGCCGTGCTACGAGTACGCCGACCCAAAAAAGCGCGAGCACGCGGGCTGGGGCACGCGCGTATTCGACTACGGGCGCGGCGAGGTGAAGAGCTTCCTGCTCTCGTCCGCCGCCTACTGGCTGCGGGAATACCACCTTGACGGTCTGCGCGTGGACGCGGTGGCGTCCATGCTCTACCTCGACTACGGGCGCGAAGCGGGCGAGTGGACGCCGAACAAAAACGGCGGTCACGAGAACTTGGAGGCCATCGACTTCCTGCGCGCGCTCAACACCGCCGCCTTTGCCATTGATCCGAACGTGATGATGGTGGCGGAGGAATCGACCGCGTGGCCGCTCGTGACCTATCCGGTCTCGGACGGCGGGCTGGGCTTCAACCTCAAGTGGAACATGGGCTGGATGAACGATATGTGCCACTACCTCAAGCTCGACCCGTGGTTCCGCCAGTTCCATCATAAGGACCTCACCTTCTCGCTGATGTACGCCTTTTCCGAAAACTTCGTGCTGCCCATCTCGCATGACGAGGTGGTGTACATGAAGGGCAGCCTGCGCGGCAAGATGCCGGGCGACGAGTGGCGGCAGCTCGCGGGCGTGCGCAGCTTCATGGTCTATATGCTCACGCACCCGGGCAAGAAGCTCACCTTCATGGGCGCGGAGCTGGGCCAGTGGCACGAGTGGGATTTTGCCGGTCAGCTCGACTGGTATCTGCTTGAAAACGACGCCAACCGCAGGATGCAGGATTTCTTCCGTGCTGTCAACCGGTACTACCTGACGAACCCTGCGCTCTGGCGCATCGACTTTGACTGGGCGGGCTTTGAGTGGCTCGTCGCGGACGACAACGAGGATAACACCGTCGTCTTTGTCCGCCGCGACGGTGCGGGCGAGGAGCTGCTGGTCGCGGTCAACTTCTCGCCCAACGGCTACCGGGACTACCGCTTCGGCGTCCCACAGCGGAAAACGTGGCGCGAGGAGCTTTCCACGGATGATACCGCGTTCGGCGGCACGGGCGAGTGGCGCAACGAAAAGCCGGTCCGAACGCAGGCGATCCCCTCGCACGGACGCGAGCAGTCTATTGCCATCACCATCCCCCCGCTCGGCGCGGTCATCCTGCGCGGCGCGGGCGAATATAAGAAACCGAAAGCGAAAAAAAGCAAGGCAAGGGAGGAATTACCGGCATGAAAAAAGAGTGCATCGCCATGCTGCTCGCCGGCGGACAGGGCAGCCGCCTTTACGTCCTGACGGAGAACATGGCAAAGCCCGCCGTCCCGTTCGGCGGGAAGTTCCGCATCATCGACTTTCCCCTTTCCAACTGCGCGAACTCCGGCATCGACACCATCGGCGTGCTCACGCAGTACCGCCCGCTGGAGCTCAACCGCTACATCGGCAACGGCCAGCCCTGGGACCTTGACCGCTCGGACGGCGGCGTACACATCCTCCCGCCCTACCAGAGCGCGAAGGGCGCGACGTGGTTCAAGGGCACGGCGAACGCCATCTACCAGAACATCGGCTTCGTGGATATGTACGATCCCGACTATGTGCTCATTCTCTCCGGCGACCACATTTACAAGATGGACTACGCCGCCATGCTCGCGCACCACAAGCGCGTGCACGCCGACTGCACCATCGCCGTGATGGAGGTGCCCTGGGACGAGGCGAGCCGCTTCGGCATCATGAACGTCGACGGCGAGGACACCATCACGGAGTTTGAGGAAAAGCCGAAGCAGCCCAGGAGCAACCTTGCCTCGATGGGCATTTACGTTTTCTCGTGGAAGAAGCTGCGCGCCTATCTCATCGCGGACGAGAACGACGCGGGTTCGAGCAATGACTTCGGCAAGAATATCATCCCCGCCATGCTGAATGCCGGCGAGAAGATGTCCGCCTACCGCTTCGAGGGCTACTGGAAGGACGTCGGCACGCTCGATTCCCTCTGGGACGCGAACATGGATATGCTCGCGCAGGGCAGCGGGCTGAACCTGCTCGATAAGGACTGGCCCATCTACGCCCGTGCGGAGAGCGAGCCGCCCGCCTACCTCGGCGAGACGGCGGAGGTCGACCACAGCGTCGTCACCCGCGGCTCGGAGGTCGAGGGCACGGTGCGCAATTCCGTGCTCTCGCAGCGCTGCACCGTCGCCGAGGGCGCGGAGGTGGAGTATTCCATCCTCATGCCCGGCGCGGTCGTCGAGCGCGGCGCGAGGGTCGCCTACGCCATCCTCGGCGAGAACGTCCGCGTGGGCGAGAACGCCCGCGTCGGCGCGTCGCCCGAGGCGGCGCCGCCGGAGGAATGGGGCATCACGGTCGTCGGCCCCGAGGCACAGATCGAGGCGGGCCGCACGCTCAAGGCGAACCGGATGCTCAACCGCGAAGGAAAGGAGACGGTACGATGAACGGACTGCACGGCATTATTTTCTCCTACGAACAGGAGCCGGGACTGCGCGAGCTGGCGGAACGCCGGATGCCCGCCTCCATCCCGTTCGGCGGACGCTACCGCGTCGTCGATTTCATGCTCTCCAATCTGCACGCCGCCGGCATCACCGACGTCGGCGTGGTGCTGCACGGCAATTACCAGAGCCTGCTTGACCACATCGGCAACGGCAAGACCTGGGACATGGCGCGCAAGTACGGCGGGCTGCGTATCCTGCCGCCCTTCGCCGATACCCGCGCCTACCGCAGCGGCGAGTTCCGCGGCAAGATGGAGGTCCTTGCCGGCGTCCGCTCGTACTTACAGGGGATACGGCAGGACTACGTCGTGCTCTCCGACAGCGACCTTATCATCAATCTGCCGCTCGCGGACGTGTTTGCCGCGCATCTGGAGAGCGGCGCGGACATCACCGCCGTCTGCACGGCAAACGGCGGCTTCGTGGACAATGCGACCTACCTCACGCTCGAGAGCGACGGCGCGATCGGGCAGGTCTGGTGCGCGCCGACCACGCCGCGCGGCCACCGCTCACTGGAGATCTACATTCTCAGCAAGCAGCTGCTGCTCACGCTCGTGGACGAGTGCTCCGCGCAGGATAAATACAGCTTCCGCCGCGACGTGCTCGCGGGCATGACCGGACGGCTGAAGCTCCGGAGCTACGTCTGGGACGGCTACGCCGCCCAGCTCCGCTCCGTGCAGGAGTATTACGACCGCTCGATGGAGCTGCTGCAAGGCTCCATCCGCGCCGAGCTCTTTGCCGCCGCGCGGCCCATCCTCGCCAAGGAGGACGACGAGGCGTCGAGCTATTTCGCGCCGGGCAGCCGCGTGAAAAATTCGCTCGTCGCCGACGGCTGCACCATCGAGGGCAGCGTGGAGAACTGCATCCTCTTCCCCGGCGTGACGGTGGAAAAGGGCGCGGAGCTGCGCGATTCCATTCTCTTCAAGGGCACGCGCGTGCGCGACGGCGTGACGCTCCGCTACGTCATCACCGACAAATATGTGGAGGTCCTGCCCGGGCGCACGCTCATGGGGCATGAGAGCTACCCCATCGTCATTTCCAAGGGCAGCATCGTCTGAAGCATACACGGAATAAGGAGGAAAGCTATGAACATTCTCTATGTCACATCCGAGGCCGTTCCCTTCTGCAAGACCGGCGGCCTTGCGGACGTTGCGGGCAGCCTGCCGCAGTCGCTTGCCGCGAACGGTGACCGCGTGAGCGTCATTCTGCCGCTCTACCAGAGCGTCGCGGACGCGTGGCGCGACCGGCTGCACTTTGAGCGCTACACCTATGTGCGCCTTGCCTGGCGCAGCCTGTACTGCGGACTTTTCTCCTACGAGCGGCAGGGCGTGACGTGGTACTTCGTGGACAACGAGCAGTATTTCAAGCGTCCCGAGCTTTACGGCTATTATGACGACGGCGAGCGCTTCGCCTTCTTCTGCCGCGCGGTGACGGAGCTGCTGCCGCTGCTGCCGGAGAAGCCGGACGTCGTCCACTGCAACGACTGGCAGACCGCGCTCGTGCCCATCTACATCCATGACGAGGCGGTGCGCGAGGAATTCTACAAGTCCGTCCGCACGGTCATCACCGTCCACAACATCGAGTATCAGGGCCGCTACGGCCGCGAGACGGTCGAGGACCTTTTCGGCCTCGACGCGGGCTGGTTCACCGGCGGCACGCTTGCCTTCGACGGCGACGTGAACCTGCTCAAGGGCGCGATCGTCACGGCGGACGCCGTGACCGCCGTCAGCCCCACCTACGCGCAGGAGCTCAAGTATGCCTACTTCGCCCACGGCCTTGAGAGCGTGATGCAGATGGTGGAGGGCAAGCTCCACGGCGTGCTCAACGGCATCGACATGGAGCGCTACGATCCCGCGAGCGACCCCAACCTGACGGCGAACTACTCGCTCCGGCGCATGGCCGGCAAGGCGAAGGACAAGGCGGCGCTACAGCGCATGATAGGCCTTGCCGAAAGAAAGGACACGCCCGTGGTCGCGATGGTCTCGCGGCTCGTGAGCCACAAGGGACTCGACCTCGTGTGCGAGACGCTCGATTACTTCATGGAAAAGGATATGCAGCTCGTCGTGCTCGGCAAGGGCGACGGGAAGTACGAGTCCTTCTTCTCCTGGGCGCAGGCGAAGTACCCGGGCCGCGTGGCGGTGCATCTCGGCTACTCCGAGAGTCTTGCCATGCAGATCTACGCGGGCGCGGACCTGTTCCTCATGCCGTCCAAGAGCGAGCCGTGCGGCCTGAGCCAGATGATTGCCATGCGCTACGGCGCGGTGCCCATCGTGCGCGAGACCGGCGGGCTGAAGGACACCGTTCACGCCTACGAGGCGTGGAACGGCGCGGGCAATGGCTTTTCCTTTACAAATTATAACGCGGGCGATATGTGCTACGTCATCGGCGAGGCGGTGGACCTTTACCATCAGAAGCCGGAGGCCTACAAGGCTCTGCGCAAGCGCGGCATGGCCGAGGATTTCAGCTGGGCGCGCAGCGCGAAAAAATACCGCGAAATTTACGATTCCATCTGCAAATAAGGTAGGTACAAAGAAATATGGATATCACTACGACACAGGGAATGAAGCAGGCGCTTACGGATAAGCTGCGCCTGGGCTTCGGCGTGACGCCCGAGGAGGCCGACGACGCGCAGGTGATGCGCGCCGCGGCGCTGGTGCTGCGCGACGTGATGACCGAGCGCGGTGTGGAGAGCCGAATGGCCACGCGCCGCGAGGAAAAGAGGAAGGTGCATTACCTTTCCATGGAATTCCTGCTGGGCCGCAGCCTGGAAAAGAACGCCTACAACCTCGGCGTGAGCGGCGTGCTGCGCGAGGCGATCGGCGAGCTGGGCTTCCGCGCGGCGGATATTTTCGAGGTCGAGCCCGACGCGGGCCTCGGCAACGGCGGCCTCGGCCGCCTCGCCGCCTGCTATCTGGATTCCATGACCACGCTCGACATCCCCGCCGCGGGCTACTCCATCTGCTATGAGCTGGGCATCTTCCGCCAGCGCATCGTGGACGGGCAGCAGGTCGAGCTGCCGGACAACTGGAAGGACATCGGCGGCGCGTGGCTGATGCCCAAGCCGCAGGAGACGGAGGAGGTGCTCTTCGGCGGCACGGTCCGCAAGTTCTGGGACAACGGACGGCTGCACGTCGTGCCCGAGGGCGCGACGAAGGTGCTCGCCGTGCCCTGCGACATGGAGATCACGGGCTACGGCACCGAGCACGTCAACCCCCTGCGCCTGTGGGACGCGAAGTCCCCGACGCCGGTGGATATGAGCCTGTTCTCGCAGGGCGAATACCTGCGCGCGAGCGAGCAGGAGGCGATGGCGGAGACCATCGCCAAGATCCTCTATCCCGAGGACAACCACTATGAGGGCAAGTCGCTGCGTCTCAAGCAGCAGTATTTCTTCGTCTCCGCCACGATGCAGTCCATCATGCGCAAGCACATCGAGGTCTACGGCACGGCGGCGAACTTCCACGAGAAGAACGTCATCCAGATCAACGACACGCACCCCGCGCTCGTCATTCCCGAGCTGATGCGTATTCTGATGGACGACGCGGGCTTCGACTGGGATACCGCGTGGAACATCACAAAAAATTCCGTCGCCTACACGAACCACACCGTGCTCGCTGAGGCGCTCGAGCGCTGGCCGCAGCAGCTCATGGAGACGCTGCTCCCGCGCGTGTGGGAGATCATCACCGAGATCGCGCACCGCTATCAAAAGCAGGTCGAGAACTTCTACCATGACCCCGCCAAGACCGCGGAGCTGGCCATCGTCTGGGATGGGCAGGTGCGTATGGCGAACCTGTGCATCGCGGGCGGCATGGCGGTCAACGGCGTTTCCGCGCTGCACTCCGACATCCTGCGCCACGACGTATTCCGCTGGCAGTACCAGATGGAGCCGGAGAAGTTCAAGAACGTCACCAACGGCATCGACCACCGCCGCTGGCTCGCGCAGATCAACCCGCGGCTCGACGGCCTGATCGCCGACCTCTGCGGCGGGCGCGGCTATCTGCTCCATCCCGAGGAGCTCAAGAAGCTCGAGGCCTTCGCCGGCGATGGCGCGGTGCTCGCGCGGCTGGACGAGATCAAGCGCGCCAACAAGCTCGACTTTGCCGCCTACGTCAAAAAGACGCAGGGCGTGGCACTCAACACCGACGCCATCTTTGACGTGCAGGTCAAGCGCCTGCATGAGTACAAGCGTCAGCTGCTCAACGCCATGCACATTATCTACCTATACCAGAAATTGCAGGACGATCCGGGCATGGAGCTGCAGCCGCGGACCTTCCTCTTCGGCGCGAAGGCCGCGCCGGGCTACGCGGTCGCCAAGCGCATCATCCACCTTATCAACTCGCTGGCGAACCAGATCAACAGCGATCCGCTGTGCAGGGGACGCCTGCAGGTCGTCTTTCTGGAGAATTACCGCGTGTCCCTCGCCGAGCATCTGATGCCCGCGAGCGAGGTCAGCCAGCAGATCTCCACCGCCGGCAAGGAGGCCAGCGGCACGGGCAACATGAAGTTCATGATGAACGGCGCGCTGACCGTCGGCACGCTCGACGGCGCGAACGTCGAGATGCACGAGGTGCTCGGCGACGAGAATATGTTCCTCTTCGGCCTGCACGCGGACGAGGTCGCGCGCTTGAAGGCGCAGGGCTACGCGCCCCAGCGGCTCTGCGAGCGCGACGACGCGCTCAAGCGCGTGGTCGATCAGTTCCGCACGGGCTTCTCCGACGGTGTGAGCTACGACGATCTCGCCCAGCGCCTGCTCCAGCGCGACGAATATATGCTCCTGCAGGACTTCGCCTCCTACTGCGCCGCCGAGCAACGCATGGCGAAGACCTACGCCGACCGCGCGGCGTGGGACCGTATGTCGCTTCTCAACATCGCGCGCAGCGGTATCTTCGCCGCCGACCGTGCGGTCGCGCAGTACGCGGACAACATCTGGCACGTCCCGCACAAGTAAGCAAAGCGGAGAAAAGAGACGGCGGCGCCGTCTCTTTTCCGCGCTATTGACAGGCATGATATAATTTCTCTGACTGAAAATCACGAGAACAGAGGAAAACACTATGGAATTCACACAGGGCGTGCGCTTCGACAGCCTTGGCCTGCTGCCGGAAATGACGCGCGCATTGGAAAAGAAAAACATCGAATGGTCCACCCCCGTGCAGGCGGGCTGCATCCCGCCGATGCGCGAGTGGAAGGACGTGATCGCCAAGGCCCCCACCGGAACGGGCAAGACCTTTGCCTTCGGCATTCCCATCATCGAGCACATTGACCCCGAAAGCGAGGAGGTGCAGGCGGTCATCATGGCGCCTACGCGCGAGCTTGCCATGCAGATCACGGCGGAGCTGCGCGACCTGGCCGTTTTTATGAGCGGCATTCGCGTGGTGTGCCTCTACGGCGGCGCGCCCATTGGCAAGCAGATCGACGCGCTGAAGAAAAAGCCGCAGATCGTTGTGGCGACCCCGGGCCGCCTGTCCGACCACATGAAGCGCCGCACCGTGCGGCTCGACCGGGTGCAGACCATTGTGCTCGACGAGGCCGACCGAATGCTCGACATGGGCTTCATCCACGATGTGACCCGTATTTTGGACAAGATCCCCTCCCGCCGCAACCTCGGTATGTTCTCCGCGACCATCTCGCGCGAGGTCATGGACATCAGCTGGGTCTACCAGCGCGACCCCGAGGAGATCACCGTCCGCGCGGACGAGCAGAATAAGCCCGACATCCTCCAGTACGCCGTCACGGTCGAGCAGACCGACAAGGTCGCGGCGATGGCGCGCATCATCCGGCAGGAGAAGCTGGAGCGCGTGATGGTGTTCTGCAACACCAAGGGCATGGTCGAGCGCCTGACGAAGTACCTTGAGATGGAGGGACTGGACGCCGCCTGCATCCACGGCGACATCCCGCAGAAAAAGCGTGAGCAGGTCATGGCGCGCTTCCGCCGCGGCGAGCTGCCTGTGTTCGTCGCCACCGACGTCGCCGCCCGCGGCATCGACGTGGACGACGTGGACGCGGTGTTCAACTACGACGTGCCGCAGGAGAACGAATATTACGTCCACCGCATCGGACGCACGGGCCGCGCGAAGCGTCACGGCGTCGCCTACACGCTCGTGGCGGACTACCCGAGCAAAATGCGGCTCGACGCCATCGCCAAGTTCACCGGAAACGACGTCAAGCCCGCCCACTTCGAGGGTGATACGCTGGTCGTGGACGCCAAATAATAACAATTTGTAACTTTTTGCCCCGCTCGTCTTTACAAGCGGGGCAAATTTTTATATAATCATTTAGATGTTTGCCTGTGCGGCGCGCTTCGCGCCGCGTTTTACGATAGAGAAAGAGGAGACGCTCCCGATGAAAATGCTGCGAAGATCCGTCTGTCTGCTGCTCTGTGCGGCGCTGTTTTTGGCCCTGCTCGCCGGCTGCGGCAAGCAGGAGGAGCCCGCGGAGGACTTTGTGGTGAGCGCCGCGGTCTGCGGTCCGCTGGAGACGCTTGACCCGACCATGAACACCGACGTGGGGGCGGAGAGCCTGCTCTCCACGCTCTTTGAGGGCCTGATGCGGATGCGCGACGACGGCGCCGGCAAGGCGGTCGCCGTGGCGGGCATCGCCAAGGAATACATCGAGGAAAAGAATTACGACGACACCGTGACCTATACGTTCACGCTGCGCTCCGCGGCCCGCTGGTCGGACGGCGAGCGCGTGACGGCGGAGGACTTCGTTTATGCCTGGCAGCGCCTGGTCGATCCCGCGACGGCGTCACCCAACGCCTCGCTTCTGAGCATGGTCGCGGGCTATGACGAGGTGCGCGAGAGCGGCGACGTGTCGCTGCTCGGCGTGAAGGCCAAGGGAGAGAGCACCTTCCTCGTGACGCTCAGCAGGCCCTGCGCCTACTTCATCACGAGCGTCTGCACGTCGCCAGCGACGGCCCCGCTGCGCCGCGATCTGGTGGAGGGGAATGCGAGTTGGGCGGCGACCGCCGACATCGTGACGAACGGCCCCTATACCGTGGGCACATGGGTAAAGGCCGCGCAGCTTCAGACGAAGAGAAACGGCGAATACTACGAGAGCAAGCTCGTCGCGCCGGACAGCATTTGCTTCTGCTTCGAGACGGACGCGCAGACGAACTACGATCAGCTTCTTGCCGGCGAGCTGGACTACACCGCGAAGCTGCCCTACGCGGCCATCGAGCAGCTGGCGGAGGATGAGACGTGGCAGCCCGCTCCGCTGGCGGAGACGGTCTGTGTGCTCTACAACCATCTGACCGACACCTTCTCTGACGCGCAGCTGCGCCGTGCCTTTGACCTTGCCATCGACCGCGCGGCGCTCGCCGAACAGCTCGGCGTGACGGCGACGGCGGCGACC
>ERZ773178.4066-NODE-4066-length-11434-cov-4.177520_pt1 | contig 11434 bp, 8 predicted proteins | sample MGYA00580533_ERZ773178 | MGnify/ENA primary metagenome ERZ773178 (study PRJEB29015, sample SAMEA2737859) | human gut metagenome | biome: human gut; feature: human-associated habitat; material: faeces | place: China | collected 2012 ...
CATACATACCTGCTTTCTGATCTTTAAGAAATACTGCCGCATTAACAGCACCGACAGCGAAAACTTCTTTTGACTGAGCCTGATGAGAGATTGTTACAACCTCATCGTGACCTGCAAAGATAACTTCGTGCTCGCCTACAATTGTGCCGCCTCTTACGGAATGAATACCGATTTCGTTCTTTGAACGCTTTCTGCGGTAGCTGTGTCTGTCATAGACATACTGCGGATCTTCGTCAAGCTGTTCCGAAATTCCATCTGCAATCATAAGAGCTGTTCCGCTCGGAGCGTCTAGCTTGAGATTATGATGCTTTTCAACGATTTCAATATCGAACTGGTTTCCGAGAATTTTTGCAGCCTCTTTTGAAAGCTCAATAAGAAGATTGATGCCGAGTGACATATTACCTGAATAGAAAACAGGAATTGTCTTTGCCGCATCTTCGATTTTTGCAATCTGATCTTTAGAAAAGCCTGTTGTGCAGATAACACAAGGTACTTTGTTATCAACTGCATACGCAAGCATACCGTCAAGAGCTGCAGGATTTGAAAAATCAATGATTACATCAGGTGTTTCGGTTGCCTCGTCAAAAGTCTTGAAAACATCAAAATCATAATTACTTTCACCGAATGCGTCAACACCGAACAAAACATTGCAATCCTCACGGCTCTGAACAGCCTGTGCCACAAAGCAGCCCATTTTACCGTTACAACCGACTATTGCTGTATTTACCATTTTTATTCCCCTTTAAACTTCTTGAATTTTAAACGAATCAAAGGTCGATTATTTAACCTTCTTGCTTAAAAGGTCATATTTCTCCATGCAATCCTTGAGGTCATGGTAACCCTGAACGCTCATGGGTACTAGCGGAAGTCTGCATTCGCCTGCTTCATAGCCGAAGAGGTTCATGGCAGTCTTTACGGGAATCGGGTTAACATCGCTGAAGAGTATATGCATAAGCTCAAGATAGTGGAAGTTAAGCTTCTGTGCTTCTGCAAAGTCATTGTCAAGACAAAGCTGACAGATGTCATGCATTTCTTTTGGGCAGATGTTTGCGAATACAGAGATAACACCGAGAGCGCCGAGTGACATGAAAGGAACAGTCTGGTCATCGTTACCTGAGTAGATGTCAAGATTGTCACCGCAAAGTGAACGGATGAGAGCAACCTGAGAGATGTCGCCGCTTGCCTCTTTTGCGGCAACGATGTTAGGATGCTTGCAAAGCTCCTGATAAGTCTTTGGCTTGATGTTACAGCCGGTTCTTGAAGGAACATTGTAAAGAATAATCGGAATATCAACCGAATCTGCAACAACATTGAAGTGTCTTACAAGACCCTGCTGAGATGTTTTATTGTAGTAAGGAGTTACGCAGAGAAGTGCGTCAACGCCTGTGCTTGCGGCAGATTTTGAGAGCATAACGGCTGTTGAAGTATCGTTACTGCCTGTACCTGCAATAACAGGAATTCTGCCGTTTGTCTTTTCTGCAACGAAAGAAATTGTTTCGCAATGCTCTTTTTCCGAAAGAGTTGCCGCCTCACCTGTTGTACCGCATACAATAATTGCATCGGTACCGTTTTGAACATGAAATTCTACGAGATCGCCGAGAACATCGTAGTTTACGCTTCCGTCAGACTTCATAGGAGTGATAAGTGCAACACCTGAGCCTGTAAAAATGTGGTTAGACATAATTTACCTCCGTAAGTAATCAGTCCATGTAGCCCTCAGCACAAAGGAGCTCTGCAAGAAGAACTGCACCGCCTGCTGCGCCTCTTAATGTGTTGTGTGACATACAAACGAACTTATAATCATATTGAGTATCAGGTCTTAATCTGCCAACCGATACTGCCATACCGTTTTCAAGATTTCTTTCAGATTTAATCTGCGGACGGTCGGGTTCTGTGAAGTAGTGGAGAAAATGCTTTGGCGCACTCGGAAGATCAAGCTCCTGTGCTCTGCCGCTGTAGTTTGACCAAATGTCAATAATTTCTTCGACAGTAGGTTTCTTTACGCCGTCCTTAAATGACATAAATACAGCTGCTGTGTGACCGTCTGATACGGGAACACGGATGCACTGTGATGTGATTGAAATATCATCGGTTTTAACAATCTTGTCGCCTTCAATCTTACCCCAGATTTTAAGCGGCTCCTGCTCTGACTTCTCTTCCTCACCGCCGATGTAAGGAATAACATTATCTACCATTTCAGGCCATGTCTTGAATGTTTTGCCTGCGCCTGAAATTGCCTGGTATGTGCAGGCAAGAACCTTGTCAACGCCGAGTGCCTTTAAAGGATGAATTGCAGGAACATAGCTCTGAAGTGAGCAATTGGACTTAACTGCAACAAAGCCTCTTTTTGTGCCGAGACGCTTTCTCTGAGCGTCAATAATCTTAATGTGATCGGCGTTAATTTCAGGAATAACCATAGGAACATCATCTGTAAAACGATGAGCACTGTTGTTTGATACGATAGGACACTCTGCCTTTGCATATCTGTCTTCGAGATCACGGATTTCATCCTTCTTCATATTAACTGCGCAGAAACAGAAATCAACCTGTGATGCAACCTCTTCAACATTTTCAGCGTCAACGATAACCATATCCTTGTACTTCTCCGGAAGAGGAGCAGTCATATGCCATCTGCCTTCAACTGTTTCACCGTATGTTTTGCCTGCACTTCTCTTACTTGCGGCAAGAACAGTAACCTCAAACCACGGGTGATTCTCAAGAAGAAGTGTAAAACGCTGACCTACCATACCGGTAGCGCCGATAATACCGACTTTATACTTTTTCATAATAATTCCTCCGAATTAAACAAATTTTAAAAAAGCGGTTGCCTTATTCAAACAAATATTATATTATATGAAGAGATGTCTGAAAACACGACTGTTTGTCGATTATGCAAACTGCTCATAATAAGATAATATATCATTTTAAAAGGGTAATGTCAATTATTTTGAGAATTTTACAGGACAAATACTTGTGTTTTACAAAGATTTTTGACAGAACAGCTTTTAAAAAGCAATTTTAGTTCTTGAAAGGAAATAAAATGAAGACTAGTGATTTTTATTACGATTTGCCTAAAGAGCTTATCGCACAGACTCCGCTTGAACCGAGAGACAGTTCAAGATTGCTTGTGCTTGACAGAGAAAAACAAACTCTGGAGCATAAACATTTTTATGACATTATTGATTATCTTAACGAGGGAGATCTTCTTGTTGCCAACGATTCAAGAGTTTTGCCTGCAAGAATTTACGGTATCAAAGACGAAACAGGTGCAAAAGTTGAATTTCTGCTTTTGAAGCAGGTTGCGAACAACCGTTGGGAAACACTTTGCAAGCCGGGTAAAAAAGCAAAAGTCGGCACAAAATTTTCATTCGGCAACGGCATTTTGCGTGCAACAGTTGTTGATGTTAAGGATGACGGCAACAGAATAGTTGATTTTGACTGTGAAGAGAATTTTTTTACCACTCTTGACAAAATCGGTCAAATGCCTCTTCCCCCTTATATTACTGCCGAGCTTAAAGACAAGGAACGCTATCAGACGGTTTACAGCCATGAACTCGGTTCTGCGGCAGCTCCGACGGCAGGACTTCACTTTACAACCGAGCTTATGGACAGAATCAAGGCTAAGGGTGTAAAGATTGCGTATGTTACACTTCATGTGGGACTCGGTACATTCAGACCCGTTAAGGTTGATGATGTTACAAAGCATAAAATGCACAGCGAGCATTACGAAGTTCCCGAAGAAACCGCAAAGCTCATAAATGAAACTAAGAAAAACGGCGGACGGGTTATTGCAGTCGGCACAACATCCTGCAGAACGCTTGAAAGTGTTGCGGCAATGTACGGAGAAATCAAACCCTGCGAGGGATTTACGGATATTTTTATTTATCCCGGATTTGAATTTAAGGTGCTGGACGGACTTATTACTAACTTTCATCTTCCCGAAAGTACACTCATTATGCTTGTATCCGCTTTTGCGGGATATGATTTTATTATGAATGCATACAAAGAAGCTGTAAAGGAAAAGTACAGATTCTTCTCTTTCGGCGACGCTATGTTCATATCATAGGAGGATTTTAAGGATTTATGTTTAAGGTAATTAAAAAGGAAGGCAGCGCAAGACGGGGCGAGTTCGTTACGGTTCACGGTACGGTTCAGACTCCTGCCTTTATGAATGTTGCAACATGCGGTGCAATCAAGGGTGCTGTTTCTGCGCTTGATTTAAAGAATATAAAATGCCAGGTTCAGCTTTGCAACACCTATCATCTGCATCTTCGTCCGGGTGATGAAAAGGTTAAGCAAATGGGCGGACTTCACAAATTTACAAGGTGGAACGGTCCTATCCTTACCGACAGCGGCGGATTTCAGGTGTTCTCTCTTGCAAAGTTGAGAAATATTAAAGAAGAAGGCGTTTACTTCAATTCTCACATTGACGGCCGCAAAATTTTTATGGGACCTGAGGAGAGTATGAGAATCCAGTCAAATCTTGCATCTACAATTGCGATGGCATTTGACGAATGCGTTGAAAACCCTTCTCCATATGAATATACAAAAAACAGCGTTGAAAGAACCACAAGATGGCTTAAAAGATGCGTTACAGAGATGAAAAGGCTCAACAGTCTTGATGATACCATAAATAAAAACCAGATGCTGTTCGGCATAAATCAGGGCGGTATCTATGACGATTTGCGCGTCAATCATATGAAAGAAATTGCAGAGCTTAATCTTGACGGCTATGCAATCGGAGGTCTTGCCGTGGGTGAGCCTGCAGAAACGATGTACCATATCATTGAAGAGGTTGAGCCGTTTGCTCCGAAAGATAAAATCAGATATCTTATGGGAGTCGGAACTCCAGTGAATATTCTTGAAAGCGTTGCAAGAGGTGTTGATCTTTTTGACTGTGTTATGCCGAGCAGAAACGCAAGACACGGTCAGCTCTTCACTTGGGACGGAGTGCGTAACATCAATAATGCAAAATATGAAACAGATGAATCTCCGATTGACGAGCGTTGTGACTGCCCTGTTTGCCGAAACTTTTCAAGGGCATACATAAGACATCTTCTCAAGAGCGGTGAGATGCTCGGAATGCGACTTGCTGTTTTGCACAACCTCTATTTTTACAATAATCTTATGGAAGTTATCAGAACTCAGCTTGATAACGGCACATATATGGAATTTTACGAGAAATATCGCAACATTTTAGGCGTGCGTATCTAATATTTTTTCAAAACAGAAAAAATACTTGCAAGATGTGATTAAAACTGATATAATCAATACATTGTATGAAAGGAATGACGAAAATGACAAACTTTTTACCTGTAGTTGCAGAAGCAAGTGCAAGCGGCGGAAATCAGTCATCAAGTATGATTTTTATGATTCTCTTCTATGTTGCTATTTTTGCAGCTCTCTATTTCTTCCTCATCAGACCTAACTCAAAGAAGAAAAAAGAAGAAGCTCAGCTTCGTAACTCTCTTGAGATCGGTGATGAAATTACAACAATCGGCGGAATTATGGGCAGAGTAGTTGCCATTAAGGACGACGAGGACGCTATCATCATTGAAACAGGCTCCGACAGAGTTAAGATGAAGTTTAAAAAGTGGTGTATTTCTACTGTTGACACAGTTAAGGAACAGTCACAGCAGGCAGGTCAGCCTGAAAAGAAAGGCTTCTTCGGTTTTGGCAAGAAGAAAGATTCTGACGAAACTAAAGCTACAAAAGAATAACTTTTTGAATGAATGTTCTTTCCCCCGAATATATTTGTAACAGAATATATTCGGGGGTTGTTTTATGTCTGATAAAAAACTACTTGCAAAGGCTGTTTTGTTTTCATCAGTATGCGGAATACTCATACTGGTAATTTTGATGTGTTTGCTTGCAGCCGTGATGATGTCATCGGGAGTAATTTCTGTCGATATACTTGATTACTGCACGGTCGGCATGGTCGGTGTTGCAACGCTGATGTCGGGAATAATATCATCAAGAATTACAGGAAGTGCAGGTCTTGCGGTAGGTTCGCTGACAGGATTTTTTATTTTTCTTGTCATAACCTCTATTGCATTGATTTTTAACGGTGAGCCTATAACGATACTAACCCTGCTAAAACTGATGTCATCCGTTCTGGGAGGAGGAATAGGCGGAATTATCGGAGTCAACAAAAAGGAAAAAATAAAAATAAAATAAGGTCGAGTAAGATATTTTACTGAAATTATGTTTTCAGCAGTTCGTTTAGGCGGACTGCTGTTTTTATGTCAGATTTAATTACAAATTAGAATTATTTTTTAAAAAATTGAAATATCTATGGTAAAACAGTTCGTAATATGGTACAATAATCCGGAGAATAAGATAGTGAGGGTTAATGACCTTGATTTAGATATAATATGAAAAATAAGGAAATATTTAAGGAGTGTTAGTATGGCAAAAACGATTAAATTGCCGGCAGATTTAAGGGCTTGGAAGGTTACTTCATTTGTTGGGGAAGACAACGGCTGTGAAGTTTACAAGGTATCAAGAAAGATTGATAAAAATACTGCTCAAAATGCGATTCTCAGACACGCATTTGTCGGCAAAAGCAATTATACCGATGAACATGCCGAGTATTTTACCGAAGAGGCTGATTTTATTGAATCGGTTAAGGAGCTTGACGGAATTTCAAACTATCTGGATGTTTATGTTCAGGATAATCAGAACAAAAAAACCTGTGATTTGTACATATTTACAGAAGAACTCACAAGTCTTGAAGAACTTATGAAAACCAAAACTTTCGCTGAGGATGAAGTTGTTGATTTTGGTATTCAGATGAGTGAAATGCTTGAAACTTTGGAAGCAAAGAATATTTTTCACGGTAATATTTCGCCAAAAAATATTTTTGTAACCGCTGACGGAAGGTATAAAATCGGCGGATTTACAGATTTTGAAGGCAAGATTACGGATACCTCATTTGTTGCGCCTGAGGTTTACAAGCAGGAAAATGTTGACTATACAACAGATATTTATTCTGTCGGAATAATTATGTATGCAATGTGCAATGGCGGTAAAATTCCGTTTGAAAGTGATTCATGCGACAGAAAGAATGCCTGTGAAGAAAGATTTTCGGGCAAGGCTGTTACCGCACCGTCCGAGGGCGACGAAAAGCTCAAGAGTGTTATTGTGATTGCGTGTCAGCCCGATAATGCAAACCGTTGGAAGAATGCAAGCAACATAAAAAATGCTCTCACATCTATCAAGACTGAAATAGGTACATCCTCCCCTGTTCCGAATCCCGATGTTGTTGTTCCCGAAAACACGGATTTTGACGGAAATGTATTTGAAGAATATGATTATGATGAGTTTGAGGATACAGAACCGACTGAACCGCAGGATAATTTTGACGATAAGGATGAGGTTCAGACAGTTGAGGACGCTGTTCTTGATAATGAATTTAAAGGCGGCGAACAGCTTGGCATTGCCGAAGTTTTAGCCGGTGAAGAATCCTTGCCTGTTGACGGTAATGCTCCTGTAGATTCAGATGAAGTCAGTGAGTCTGATGCTGATGAAAACGGCGGATTTGAGGTTGTTGATGTTACAGATGCAGTTGATGAGCCTGAAAATTCCGAGGTTAAAACTGACGAAGTATCAGAAGAAAAACAGCCTGAATTTGAAGATATCAGTTCCGTATCGAGTGAAGATGACAAGAAAGAACAAACTGTTACAGATAAAAAAGCTGAAGAATTTGAAGATGTTTCAAGCAACAGCGAAGTAGCTCCGGAAGTTCTTCCTCCTGTTACAAGCGTTGAAGTGTTTGACGATTACTCCGGTGCAGACCATAAAAATGTTCTTACAAGCAATGAATCAAGCAAGGATTACGGTGATTTCTTTGAGTACGAGCCGTCTGTTAAGCGTACTGACAATAAAGCTGACGATACTAAAAAAATTGAAGAAAAAAACGACTTTGACGATAACAGCTTTGAAGATGATAACAATGAATTCGGATATGCAGATGAAGAAGATAATAAAGAAAATGTAAAGAAAAAGAAGAATAAATTTATCATTATTCTTTGTGCTGTTGTAATTGCAGCCGCACTCGGATTTATCGGTTTCTGCGTTTATAACGGCTTGTCAAATTCATCTACTGACAATAAAGCTACTACAGCCGAAACTGCAACATCTGCCGAAGTAACCACACAGGCGCCGAGTACGGCGATGCCTACTACAGTTCCTGCTACAACGGAACAGGTTACAACATCTTCTTCATATAACAATGTTGTTCCTGTTGTCGGTTACGGTTACAGTTACGGTAAAAAGCTTCTTGAACAGGCAGGATTTACCGTTGAAATTTCTGACTATGAATACAGTTATGATTATCCGGAAGGATATATTATCTCCCAGACTCCGGAAGGTGACACAAGCGCAAGTACGGGTACAGTTGTTAAACTTGTTATCTCAAGCGGACAGATTCAGAGAGAAACAGAAGCTCCTGCAACACAGGCTCATCAGTCATCAAACAGTCAGAACAGCTCATCGGGCAATTCAAATTCACAGTCATCAAGCAATACAAACACTAATAATAACGGCGGATTAATCTTCCCTAACAGTGATTCTTCATATCTCAGCAACGCACAGGTAAGCGCTTTGAGTGATAACGACTTACAGCTTGCAATTAATGAGATTTATGCAAGACGAGGCAGAATTTTTAAGGACGCAAGCCTTAATGCATACTTTAACTCGCAGTCATGGTATGAGGGCAAATATACAGCCGAAGAATTTGAGAAGAATGTTAAATTTAATACTTACGAACAGAAGAATCTTCAGCTTTTGATTAACGAAAGAAGATCAAGAAAGTGATTTTTAAACTAGAAAGATAATGCAGAGGAGTTATTATGAAAGATAAAATATTAAACGCACTAAAAAGCAAGACCTTCTTTGCTTTGGCAATTAATATTGTTATTATGGCTTTGATTATAGTTGTTACTGCATTTTCCTATGACAGTGCTGATGATTTTTACAATTCTTTATATATCTGTCAGTACCATAACTATTACAATAATGATATTAACTACATTTTTGCGACAATTACCGGTTCATTGCAGTACATTCTTTTGAATTTCAACTGTTTTGTACTTTTTCAAATTCTTCTCTCCTGTGCCGCTTTTTCTTCTGTTACATTTGTTTTTGCCGATAAATTCGGAAAGCACAAGGCTTTCATATTCACTCTTGTGCTGAATATTTTGTTTTCATTTGACCATTATTCAAACATTTTAAGCAGTAAAACCGCCGCTTTGCTGCTTACGGCAGGGTTTCTGATGGCACTTAATGCAATCAGAAATAAAAGGTACTCTCTCCCGTTTTGGATTGGTGTACTTGAAGTTATATTCGGAACATTTTTATGTTTCAAATATTTCTTTGTGGGACTTGCATTTTTTATTACATTCTTCATCGGTGATATGATTGCAAAAAGAAAGTACAAGTTGCCGTTCAGAAAATTCTTCTGGTATTTCAGACCTTTTGTGCTTGTATTTGTCTTTATTGTTCTTGTCGGCTGCGGTCTTGAATATTATTCATATTCGGTCAATAATGCAAATGCAGAAACTTCGGGGTTGTACAGATACAGCGTCCTTGCCGATAAGACCGATGATAATGCTTTTCCAAACTATTCCGATTACTGTGAGGAGCTTAATTCGGTCGGAATAAATTCGGCAAATGAGTATGAACTTTTTGTTGACGGATATTATGATGAAAACAACGGACTGAATACTGCTGCCCTTGAAAAGGTTGCGGATATTCAAAAACGAGAAAATCCGTATAATTTCTTTGATAATGCGGGTGCATTGTTTTCAGATGCATGGGGACATATTATAAATTTTGATTCATATCTTATTGCTTTTGCGGTAATACTTGCCGTTATGGTTGTTTTTGTTACCGTTCAGAAAAAAAGATTTGCCTTCTTCCCTGCTTTGTATTTTGCGGTGGGATTTGTGGCTTGTATGTATGTTCGTTATGCAATGGATTCTTCGGCATACACAATGTACGGAATTTTACTGATGATTTTTTCGTTTACAATGTATTCGTTTGATTTCGGTCATCTAAGAAAAGATGAATACAGCAATATTACAGATAAAAGCAGAAAAACTGTTCTTATTTCGGTTATTGTACTTGTGATATTAAGTGTGGCAAGCTGTGCGTCATATTTCTTCCATATCACTCCTATTTCATATGACAAAAAGCCGAGTGATCTTTATACTGAGGTTGATAGACATCCAGAAAATTATTATGTTCTCGATCCTGTAACAGCTAAAGAATACATTTCATATACCGATAACTATATTCATCCGCTGTGGGGATTTTCTTCCGATTTTCTCCATAATGTTGACGGCTTCGGATATCTTCATCGGACAAATCAGCTTGTGAACCGCAACCTCTCAACAAATATTTATGAGGCGGTCGTTGACGGAAGAAATGTATATGTTATTGATAAGAACATTACTTTTATCAAAGAAAATTATCTTAACCAATATTACGGCAAAAAAGATTCCGTCATTGTTTACAAGGATGAAAAAGAATTCAACGGATTTACAATTTACAGCGTAGACAGAGTTAAATAACATTAAAAAAGGTATATCACGATTTTTTTGGAGACGGTGAAGTCGTTTTTCTTAGGCATTTCGTTCATTCCTTTTCTGTCATTTTCCGGGCAAACTAAAACAAAAAGCAGAGCTTTTGGGCTCTGCTTAGTTTCTTGAAAATATACTTTTGCTATGGGAGTGATTCAGATTAGATTGCTCGGAATAAAACAATTATCCTTGTCAATCGGTATCGGCTCCTCACACATACATATGATGCCGCCGTTTCCGCGGTTCAAAGAAGTCTTGTCAATTACGCTGTACTTTTTGACCTCACGACGATCAGGAGAAGAACTCTTTTTGATTTCCAACGGATGAATGACATTGTTTTCCTCGATGAAAACATCAATCTCTTTTGCATTAGAATCACGAAAATAGGGTAATATTTACTTTAGATTTAGCGCAAGCGTAGTTTTTCACAAGCTCCATTACCACATAATTTTCGTAGTAATGACCGCTTGCAGCACCGTTACGGAGAGTGTCTGCCGTCAGCCACATCGAAAGGTAAGCACAAAGACCGGTGTCACAGAAATATAGTTTCGGTGTTTTGCTGAGCCGTTTCAGTTCATTGTTTGAATATGGGGCAAGCAGATAAATAATGTGAAGTCCCACAAGTACTTTCAGCCATTCCTTTGCGGTACTTGGTGCAATGTCAGCGGATTCCGCAAGAGTAGAATAATTTACCTGCTCTGAAACAAGAGCAGCACAACCGACAAGAAACTTACGAAAACGAACTGTGTCGGTAATACCGCCGTGTTAGCTTAGTAATATTTTTTTGAAAGGTGATAAAATTATGAGTACCAATAAGATTACTTGTTCATTTACCGTTGACCGTGATATTT
>ERZ773178.4070-NODE-4070-length-11424-cov-8.388073_pt1 | contig 11424 bp, 10 predicted proteins | sample MGYA00580533_ERZ773178 | MGnify/ENA primary metagenome ERZ773178 (study PRJEB29015, sample SAMEA2737859) | human gut metagenome | biome: human gut; feature: human-associated habitat; material: faeces | place: China | collected 2012 ...
AATGCTTGAAAGTATAGTGTTTATGCGGATAATCAAAAATCAGATATAAAATTTATGAATAATATTTCTATATTTTCAAAACTAGCATCTTTGTGCGGTTCTCTTTTTAAGTCTAATGCACATTCTATAAATTCAGAAATATTATAGTTTGTTCGTATTTTTATTGATAATGATTCTTCAAAAAAATCATTTTCACCCCTCAATTTAGTAGGTATATCATTTTCCATCTCCGTTTTTGATAACACCTGTTTATAATCATACGAAAAAATACACATTTTTCCAATCTGAAAAGCCCGCCTAATGATATCCAAGTTTCCCGGATAAATCCTTTGTGATTCATCAACTAATATAATTTGATATTTTTTTAATGTATCAAAAGAACACACCTTAACTGGCAATATATCGACATTATTCATTATTTTATTTAATTCTTCATGTCCTTGTGACAATATGCCACAATGAACAATACACAACTTATATTGGGAGCTCAAATCTTTCGCTATATCATATAGCAACAATGTTTTTCCTGTTCCTGCACCTCCTTGTATTCCCCACATCTTATGTTCTCCAGAATTTATACTGTTAATAATCTTTACCTTAATTTCTTCTTGATGGTCCGTTAAATAATACTGTTCATAGATAAATTTCTCTGGTGTGTTTATAGGAGATATCAAATATTCCTTGGCTCTAAAAAGTTCTTCAATTTTTTCAGTTACACAGGGAACAGCTCGTCCTATCGCCGAAATAATATCATTAATTTGAACCTGTATTAATCCACTATTTTCGTCATAAGTGTAAATTATTCCAGTATCTCCTGTTTTTACATATGTAAAACTTATTATCTTTTTCTCCAAATGTGATAAATAATATCTATTTTTTTCTAATTGTTTTTTTATTTTTTCCTCTTCCACTTCCCTACTTTTCAATTCAATATTAACTATACAATCATCCTCATATATCTTTAATAAATCAAACTCTTTGGATATATGAGGAATTGAAAAATCATAGAAAAAATTATCTAAATGCGTTAATTGTGCATCATTCTCTATTAATTCGCCAACAAATTGCTTTAACGTATCAATTTCACATTTCTTCAATTTAGAATCATTATGTACATTGGCTAACGTTCTATAATATTCTGATATATCATAGTTTTCTGGATTTTGACATAACAAATATAAATTTAACGCGTTCATAAACTCCCCCCTATCACATTTCTATATCTTATGGATTAAGTAACAGAAACTAAGACATATGCCAGAAAAACTATATAACATAAATCCCCATTTAGTTATTTATCCCCATTAACCCAAATCCATATATTTATATTACAATATTCTACAAAAAATACAAGATTAAACTCCGATACGACACGATTTAATTTAATACATTCATACATCGACGTGCACCACTATCAAAAAGGAGGCTTTACAAATGAACACACCAACATTAAAAAATCCAATGCTGTTTTGTGATTATTACAAGCAATGGATCAACGTCTACAAAGAGGGAGCGATCCGCCCGGTCACCATGAGCAAATACACCATGGCACACCAATGGCTGACCAAGCTCGCCCCTGATCTTTCGATTTCCGATCTGGATCGGATTTCTTATCAAAAAATATTAAATGAATATGCAGAAGTGCATGAGCATCAGACCACGATGGATTTTCACCACCATGTGAAATGTGCGATTTTGGATGCTGTCGACGAAGGGCTGATTCCAAGAGATCCAACCAGAAAGGCGATCATCAAAGGGAAAAAGCCTCGCGAGAAAAAGCAGAAATTTCTCAATCAATTTGAGCTTCACAAACTAATTGAGGACCTTGATCTGGGGCAGGAAGTGTCCTGGGATTGGTTTATTCTTCTGGTTGCAAAAACCGGAATGCGGTTCTCTGAAGCACTTGCACTCACACCAAAGGATTTCGATTTTTCCCGACAGATACTAACCATCTCCAAGACATGGGATTACAAAGGGAATGGCGGTTTCCTTCCTACCAAGAACCAATCTTCTGTTCGAAAGATACAGATTGACTGGCTGACCGTCATGCAATTTGCCGGACTTGTAAAAAAGCTCCCGGAGGAGGAACCCATCTTCGTCAAAGGAAAGGTTTACAATTCCACCTTAAACGCAATATTGACGCGGCATTGTAAAAATGCCGGAATCCCTGTCATATCCATCCATGGTTTACGACATACCCACGCATCACTCATGCTTTTCGCCGGGGTATCTATCGCCAGTGTGGCAAGACGTCTCGGACACGCCAGTATGACAACCACTCAGAAAACCTATTTACATATTATTCAGGAGTTAGAAAGCAAGGACATTGATCTCATCATGCGATCACTTTCCAACCTGAATTAGAAATCATATACCTTGCACGTCGATACAAAATGAAAGGTCGGACTTTCCTGTTCAGGAATTTCCGGCCTTCCCATTTTTAATCACGTAATGGCAATACATTCTCCATCAGATCATGCTTGAATTTTTCCACTATAATCTTGCGGAATTTGAATGGCGGCATAGGTTCCTCCACGCCTTCTTTATACGATGCATACGCGCGATCTTTAAACGTATTCTCATTTTCCATTTTTCCATCCCGGTAATGATACACCTCATACCGCACATCATCCTCATTCAGGTTCCACAATTTCGCAAATGTCCTGATTTCCGTGTCAATCGCATCATAACGCATCTGGTTGATAACGACTCCAATATCCTGCCCTTTGTATCGGGCTTTATCCTGTTCGATGTTATCAATCACCTGTTGCAGCAATGCACCGAGCTGCTGATTATCCTCTGCAAACTCCTTTGAGATCTCCCGCAATGCCAGAATGTTCTTTGCAAATATCGCATCCTGAAAATCATCATGCGTCTGATCCAGATAATTGACCAACCCTTGAAGCAACTCTACAATGTATTCAAAATCCACCCGCATTTTGCTGTATGCAATCAGATCATAGTCGTCCATAACCGGATCCTCTTTTTCAGTTTTGTCCTTCGGATCCTTCAGCTCTTCCATGACATTTTTATACATTGCCGCATAGTTCTCATATTCTTCCTGTGAAAAATCATATTCTGTAAGCAACTCCTCACGATATCTGGAAAATGCTTTCAAATGTGCAAAGCTCTTATCCAGTCCTCGGAATGCATAAACAAACGCTTTCTTCTGTTCCCGCGACAACTGATGAATCTCTTCCGGTGTCCGTCCCATAGCATGTATCGTCTTAACTGCAATCGAAAATGTCTCTCGCACACTATTCCAATCTTCCGAAACGGCAACGCCTTCGCCACCACGCGAATATAACCGCAGCGCCCGGTCGATTTCTTTCTTGAATTCCTTCGGCGATTGGAATGTCACAACCTGACCATAAGTCTTATTTGCATCAAACAGTCGATTCGTCCTAGAAAACGCCTGTATGATATCCTGCGGACTCATTGGCTGTCTGTCCATATACAAGGTCGAAAGACATGGCGCATCAAATCCCGTCAGCAAACGATTGACAACAATCACAAGATCTAACTGCTGGCTCCGTTCCAGATATCGCTTCTCCTTCCGTGCCAGCCGGTCGTTCAGATTACTATTATAGGCATTGATGTTCTCCACATCGTAATGCGTGCCAAACATCTCGTTATAGTCCTTCATGAATTCCCGAATTTTATCCTGATTTACCGTTGACGCCTCATCATTCTCTGTCACGGAATATGTAATCGCGAACTTCGGGAAATCCGGAACGACTTTGCAGATTTCCTCATTGATTTTTAACGCGTCTTTTCCCTCTTTGATCCGCTTTAATAACTCGTAATACCGCTGTGCCTTTGCAATCGATCCAACGGTTAAAATGCCTTCGTATGTTCTTCCCTTTCCATTCTGCATGCCTAATTTCGTATAAGACTGATTCAGTATCACATCCAGGACCTGTCGCATATGCTCCTCTGTCTCAAACACAGCATCGTCCACATCCTCTTTTTTCGGTCCGAGATTCTCCACCATAAAACCAAGAACCGCCTCGTCATGTATCGCTTCTTTTATCGTATAACTGTGTAGACATGATCCATACAGTTCTTCTGTAGTCTGTGGAAGGTCGCCTTTCTGCTCATATCTATTTTCATCAAAAATCGGCGTACCGGTAAATCCATACCATAACGAATGTGCAAAAAATCGCTCGATTCTGCGTTTCGTCTCCGGGGTAACCGCTCTGTGACATTCATCTACCACAAATGCAACACGAAGGTTTCGGATCTTCTCATATTCCTTCGTTCCCTCCTGCAGTTTCTTAGTAATCATGGTCTGTAACTTCTGCCGCGTCGTAACAATCATCTGCCGGTTTCCATCTGCCATCCGCCGGATCAACGCATCTACATTTTCTGTATCATCCACGTCAATCGTATCATTGTCTGCATAGGATTGAAATGCCATCTTCGTCTGCATGTCCAGATCTTTCCGGTCAATCAGAAATACCGTTTTTTCTATGGACGGAATATCCATCAACAGATTCCGCGTCGCCTTGTAGGACGTCATCGTCTTGCCGGAACCGGTTGTATGCCAGATAAATCCTGACATGCCACGTTTCGAGGCTGCCCGCATCGCTTCAATGGCATGAATCTGATACGGACGAAGAATCAGCAATTTCTTCTTTTCATTATCGAGAACCATGTACTTTGCAATCATCTCATGTGCCTGTGGAATCCGTAACACCGCTTCTGCAAAGTCCAGATAATCACACACCGGGGAATTCTCCTCATCTACCCAGCCTGTTATGAATTTTTTACCTTTGTCTAACTCCGCTGCCGTAGCCGCCGCAAAATATTTCGTATCCACGGCGTTACTCACGACAAACATCTGCACATTTGAGAAAAGTCCGCGGAATTTTCCTTCCGAAACATACTTCTCTATCTGCCGATACCCATCCATATAGGAATGATCCTTGTTCTTCAACTCAATATGTATCATTGGGATTCCATTGATCAACAGCGTCACATCAAATCTTCGGTCCCGCTTGTCATCCACCTCATCTGTCTTGAATGCCTGATACTGGTTGATTACCTCGTAGACGCTCGTTCCCCCGGCAATATGCTCGTTGTTCATCACAACCAAATGCAATGTCTCATTGCCTCTTTGTACATGCACATAGACTTTTCCGTTCTCACCGACCTGCCATTTGCCTGCATCATAAAAAGAAGCATGCGATACATCATTTTTAATCTTTGCAAATTCACTGTCACTGAGTGGCATATCGTTCAGCTTTGCCTTGTTGTTCTGCTCCAATATGTATTTGAAGTTATCCCACAACTGCTCCTCCGTCCGAATATCCTTCCGATATGTCCACTGTGAATCCCCACCGCATAATTGGTCAATTAATCTCTGCTCAATTACTGATTCTAATTCTCCCATTTCTTTCGTCCTTTCTTGTAATTTTTTATGGTTTGTTGCGATATTCCTATCGCATTTTGTACTTTGGTTGACAAACATATGATTTGCCATATATTGTTTTAATTTTTTCAGTTCGCAACACTTACGCTGATGAAGAGTGATGAGGCGGTTCAAAGCATTCATATATACTGATATTCTCTTTTGTTCTTCTAAAGACTTCGGTAAATCCACTGTTACCTCATCAAAAAATCCCTTTGTATCTACATTAAGTAATCCATGATTTCTTGCGCCCTCTGCACATATCATAGACAAATCTCCATACCATTTAAGAGTATCAAAAAAGCACTCCAAATAGTCTGATTCTACTTCATCTGAAGTAATTCCAAAACATATATATAATGTCGATAAACAGCCCTGTTTATAGGCATTTAGCCTTTTTATAGAACCATAATCAAAACCATTAGAATAGCTCTTGTTATATGCAAATTCTCCTTTTTTCAATAGATAATAATTGCTCATATCTTTGGCTGCTACAACCTTATTAAAAAAGTCTCTCTGGTCAATCAATCCAAACTGTGAAGCTATTGTAAGTGGTAAATCTGATTCATTATTTCTATTTTTTCTGGTTATTCTTTCGCAAATTTCACTAAGCTTACGCTGTTCCCAAGCGTAAGTAAATTTTTCATATCAGACGATATATTTGTCGCATCTTTCACAAAAGTCCCTTTTTTGATAACATTTTTTTATTAAAATAACATTTATAATGTTACTATTCATTGTTTATGTTATCTTAATTTCTCTCTTACCAGCATCAATGCATATCCCATCAGATTTTGTCCTTTCCATTCGCTTGGATCTACTCTTTTGGGATCACTCATAGACAATCCGATGCCCCAGATCTTATCATTTACTGCTGCCTCTGCAAGAACTGCATTGCCTGTACCGAGCAACGCTTTTTTTAACTCTGGATTCTGCGTGAATTTCGCCACTAACCCTTCATAGACGATAATCTGTCTCATACCATTCCAAACATGATTATCAAAGCCAGATACCTTACGTCCTAGCTCTTTGATATAAGCTACATCATCCGTTGCAAGTATCTGTGCCGCAATACTTGCATCGTGAAACCGCAAAGCTTTTTGATGCATCATATACTGTTCCAACGAAGTATATTTCACTTCACCAATTGTAAAATCAGACAGATACCAATTACTGAAACATCCATTTTCCTCATCTGGATTGTGAAATGTTATTACTTTCACCCTGGTTCACCCACCTTTTGTACTGCTAAATCGAGTTCTAAATCATGCAATCCGGGATATGCCTTCTTCAAGAAACTAAGCGGAATTTTCTTCACAACTTCCCGGCTGGGAATATTATAAAACCACTGATAGTATGCATAAAATTCACCTACCCAATCTGGAAGGAATCCAGCAAGTGCTTTCCCGTCTTTCAATGCATATTCTTCTGTTTTGCAGAAATACTCCCACAAAGTTTTTGCATCCATCGTGTTCACATATGCCTGTGATTCATCGATGCTTTTCCGTGTATTACTCTGCATATAAAAATTGATAAAATCCTCTGTGTCCTTATCTGGGAATGTTTCCGCAACATAATCGAATAACTTTCCCTGATTCTCAACTACATCACTTAAATATGCTTCTGCGTATGCTCCCATACCCTATCACCTCTACAATAATGTACTAAACACCTTCGTTACCTTATTGGCTTCTGAATCAACCAGTTTTCTCATATTATCTCTGGCTTCTATATCTCGTTGATTGTATTGTTCATTGAATTCACTATATGGAACTGAGATCATATCTTCCTCGATTTCATGCAATTGTGCATATGCCCGTTCTGATTTGATACAATACTGGATTCCCAAACCGCCCAATGATAACAGTTCCTCCAATATATCCATATCTATGTTGTCTCGCACAAATTCTTTTGCAATATAAAAGTACGATGCGTCGGCTCTCCAACCCTTTATCACATCATAGTCGCTTGTATCAATTCCGTATTTATCAATGAACTTCGCCGCTAACATTCTATATCTTTTTGAATCTGCTGCATCCCGATGTTTCATAAGCTCTGCTAACCAATTCAGTACATCTTTCTCTTGAAAATCGAGAATCTTCAATCCTGTACAATCCAATTCATATTTATGTACCCATCCATTTTCGCTATTCGGTACACAAACCGCCCACTCTTTGGCTAGATTCAATACTTCCGTCAGATAAAATCCACGCCCATAATCATGTTTATCGTTTCCACCACCAAAGACAGGTGTCACTATTTTATTTTGCGTTCCATGATATAAAATAATTTTACCCATTCTGTAATCCCTCCATTAATACTTCTTAGGACGTTTTTCGTTAATTTCTGATAACATGCAATCTTGTTATAATCTAGCATTAATACACATATGCACCATTTATAAAAACCTTATAATCATCAAAAGAAACATCCTCTGGGATCTCATACTTTATTGTTTGAGTTTCTCCTTCTTTTAAATCAAAAACACCCGCATCATCAGTTATCAAATAATAATATTCTTCGCTATCCGCTATTTTACCATCTTTATATACAACTACTACACAATTCAGATCATCAATATTGCACTCTGCATTATTGGTACAATCAACAATTATATTACTTCCACTTCTATTTGATTCCACTGAAATATCAGTAGCAAAATTACCTGAGTAAATAGAAATATTATTATCATTAACCTCTTCGTCAATTTCATAATCATCATAATCCGTCTCAGTAATAAATTTTCTTACAACAGTTGTTTTTCCAAGAACTTGTTCCAAACTTTCTTCCTGGTAATCCACTTTATTCCCCTCAGCATCCTTTAATGTCAACTTTAATAATATATTGTCCGCTTTGTACTCACTATTATTTGTCACAAATACATAGAGCACCCTTTTATTTGCAATCTCACATGTAACTTCTAAATTTGACTTAATTTTCTCGACTTCTAGCTGTTCTTCCTTTTTTGACGTTGCTAATAATGAGACCGGTAAATCAATATCTGATTGAATTAAGTTAACTATTTTTGTTGTTCCAGAAATAGAACATTCATAACTAATTTTCCCGTTTTTATATGTAAAATCTTTTGTATTATCACCCGATGCTAGAATAGAAACATCCGTTTTATCATGATCATTTTCAGAAGTCCATGTATACGCCTTACTGTTCTCCGGTTGTTCTAAACTGCCTGCCCAGTATAAAGTATAACTTGCATCCACAGTATTGTACCAATATATCCAAATAGTATCATCATTAATTGATGCAACTTGATACATTTCTCCCAAATCACCATCCTGTTTCCACGTACCTGATAAGTCTGAAACAACGTCATTTTCCGACACTTCGCTTACCGAATCTGTCATGGATGACACCGATGTCGTATAATTCGATGAATCATTTTTCTGTCCACATCCTACCATGATACAGCATATTCCAATTGCAAATAATATGCCCATTTTCTTCATATTGCTAATCTCCTTCTTTATATCTAAATAAACATATTCTGTAACATAAATTTCTTCAATGCTTTAAGTTTTTCACACTTACGTTGATGAAGGGTGATGAGGGAATTTAAATTGACAATACACGTTGCAATTTTCTTTTGTTCCTCAATTTCAGGTATCGGAACTACAAGTTTTGTATAGTCTTTCAGATTATAGTTAGACCTTCCATCACCTGTTGCCATTGAAATAGCCCATTGCTTATGAGTATCGGTATTCAAATAAGTCGCAAAATAATTCGAGTCCAATATTTCTTGATTTGGTCTAGTTACAATTGTTGCGAAACCTATTGAATTTACTTCATTTTCGCCTATTACAGCAGATGTTCCTATATCACCAGTATGCACTGTTATTACATCACCTAGCTGATGCATTCTTGATTTATTCTGCTCAGAAAACTCTTCATCAAGATAAATTGGATTTTCTCCAAATTCAAAATATCCATCTTTTATATCTGAATTTCTAATCAATAAATGCCCCTTATCGGTATAGTGTTCTGTCATTGTCGTTACTAAACCAATATATATTTCACCTAAATCTGTAACCTTACGCTGTTCCCAATCGTCCGTAAATCCTTCAAATCGAATTTTTGGATTTTTCTCACCATTTTTCGGAAACATTTTTTGCAGCATAAATTTTTTGAGTTGTTTTGTTTCGTCACACTTACGCTGATGAAGAGTGATGAGGTGGTCAAGGGCAGTAAAATAATCTCCTATTTTCTTCTGTTCTTCAGCATTATTAGTTATAAAAACATTAACTCTTCCAATCTCATCTTTGTTGATTTTTTGTGGTATCGCAGTAACTAAAGTACGCTCTCTCAACCCCTTTTGAAATACAGATGTTTTCATTGCATTGCTTAAAAAATACGAATTAATTTCTTTCGGTTTTAACAACGCTAGACTAACATAAAATGCCACTTTTTCCTTAGTCTGCACAACATTTGTAGTTCCCACATCACCTATTCTGGTCATAAGAATATCCCCCTTTTCAGGATACACTTTATAATCCCTTTCAAAAGCTTCCTCAGATATATATTTCTCTGACTTTAATGTTGTAATATTCTCAACAGATAAAAACATAATACCTGAGTCTTGATATTGTGGTGTTTGGTGAACTCCATCATAAATGCCAACCACTTCTCCCAACTTACGCTGTTCCCAATCGTCTTTGAATCCCTTAAATCGAATCTTCGGTGTATTCATATCCTACACCTCCTCAAGCACACGAATAAACGCCTCAACAGCCTCTTTCGTCGCATCATCCTGGAAGGTCAGTTCTTTCATCATTCCGACTAACGCTGCATTTTCCTCTTTGATCTGCTTGTCTGTCTCGCGCATACTCTGTGTCAATGCCTTTAAGTCGATTTCTTCCTCTTCTTCCGTTGTATCCACATATCTTGGGATGTTCAAATTAAAATCATTTGCCACAATGTCATCATAAGAGGCGAGATATGCTTCTTTCTCCACCGTCTTACGATTATTGTATAATTCCAGAACATGATCGATATGTTCCTCTTTCATCACATTTTGCTTTTTCTCTTTTTCGAACAATTTAGATGCATCGATAAATAACACATCGCGCCCTTCGCGGTGCTTCTTCAGCACGATAATACAAGTAGGAATCGACGTGTTGTAGAACATATTCGATGGCAGACCAATCACGGCATAGATCGAACCATTTTCCAGCAAGGTCTTCCTTATGCTTCCCTCTGCTGCTCCACGGAACAACACACCATGCGGCAACACAATCGCCATAGTTCCTGTCTGTTTCAGATGATAGAAACCATGTAACAAAAATGCATAATCCGCCTTTGACTTCGGTGCCAGCTTTCCACCGTAATCCATAAATCGTTCATCCTGTTTGAAGCCTTCTGCTGCCGACCAATTTGCAGAATAAGGTGGATTCATCGTAACTGCATCAAACTCTGTTTCTTCATCGGTTGGCCAGTCTGCATCCAGGGTATCTCCATTTCGCAGATGCTGATTCTCTGGCAGTACGCCATGCAGGAACATATTCATACGAGCAAGGTTGTAAGTGGATGGCATCAGTTCCTGTCCGTAATATTTGATAAAGTCCGGTTCTGTGGAATAATTTCTACAGCTAAGCATCAAGGAACCGGAACCCATACACGGATCATATACCTGCAATCCTTTTTTATTTTCCTGTCCGGTCATTGCGATCCGGCATAAGATCTGTGCCGGTCCATGTGGTGTATAGAATTCTCCTGCTTTCTTTCCCGTTTCTGAAGCAAACTGACCGATCAGATACTCATATGCATTTCCCAGCACATCGCCCTCGGTATGAATCAGATCTGCATCATCCAACACCTTAATTACTTCTGCGATCGTCGCACTCTGCTTCTGATCTCCGGTTCCCAACCGATTTGAATACAGATCTACATCCGCAAAAAGTCCATGAAACAATTCATCAGACTCTTCAATCCGATTAAATGCTGACTGTAATTTTTTTGCTCATATCGCTTAATAAAAATATGATAGTATCAGCTACATC
>ERZ773178.4075-NODE-4075-length-11408-cov-4.106932_pt1 | contig 11408 bp, 13 predicted proteins | sample MGYA00580533_ERZ773178 | MGnify/ENA primary metagenome ERZ773178 (study PRJEB29015, sample SAMEA2737859) | human gut metagenome | biome: human gut; feature: human-associated habitat; material: faeces | place: China | collected 2012 ...
AATATCTTTCACGATGACCATCTGGTTGTATTTCTCTTCGAAGAGGGCATCGGTCCGCATTTTTCAAGCATTGCATCTTCGGCCGCCGTGGCTTCAATGATTTCGTATTCCGTCCCCAAAATATTTACAGTCATGCACTTGCCCCCCTGCGCATCGTCAGCGGTTCCAGTGCGTACCGCGTGGCGTCGATGCTATGGTTATTCACGTCCGGGTATCCGGTGACGACGTTGCCGTCCCTGTCCCGCTCGTATTCGTATTCTGAAAATTCTTTCGCTGCATTCGGGCAGCGCACCGGGTCGATGATGATGCGCCGACGCTGCAGCCACTTCATACCGTGTTCGATCGACCCCGGGCCTTTAACGGCACCGGTGACCGGCAGACCCATTTCGCGGTGATCGTTGACGCTTTTCGGTTCGGCCGAATCGGCCGTGATGGTGTAATCGTCATAGCCGTGTTCGATGATCCAACGCGCCGTCTGTTCGTTTGATTCCTTGTTGACATAGTGTTCTGCGAAGATATACACCGCCTCGCGGTCGCTGTCGTAGTAGCAACGGATGAAGCAGTACGGATCGGGATACCAGCCCCAGTCCTCGCCCTGGAAGATGCGGTCGAAATGTGAAATCTCTTCGTCTGTGATCTCCCGCTGTTCCAGATAGTCAAAGACGCTGCCGCCGTCGCCGTTGGCCACTCCCTCGTATTCGTGTTCGTATGCTGCCGGGTTGACTTCCTTCAGGTGCTCCGCATCGGAGATAAACTTCGCGCCCAGCCATTCCGGCGGCGCTTCCGTGTAGCTGGAATGATGGAAAACGCGCCCCGGATCCGGGACAAGCCGCTCCTTATTGACCCAACTGGACTTGGATTTCGGCGGGTTGTATGACGAAAAATCGTAGGAATCCGCACCGCCGCGCAGCACGGATTGGTTGATAGAACGTTCTTCTTCCGGCCCGCAAAGCTGGTCTTTTTCTTCCTTCCACAGGATGCCGATATAGCCAAACGGAGGCTTTATGGATTTCAGTTTCAGCGGGTCGTCACAGCCGCGAAAATAAATCGTCTGTCCGGTTTCTTTCAGCACGATTTCCAGCGGCGACAGCTTACAGTTGAATTCGTCGTACAGCCCCAGTTCGTTGATCGCCCATTTCATCTGGGCATACACGCTGTCTTTCAGGGTGTTGCCCATCTTGCGTATGATACAGGCGTGCATCGTCGGGTTATTTTTCAGCAGCTCTACGATCTTCAGCGATATGTACGACGATTTCAGGCCGCCGCGGCCGCCCTCGAACACATAGGTCATGTTCGGCTGTATCCGCCGGTTGATATCGACGAACGCCCTGCCAAGGACGCGCGCCGGCAGCTCATAATGTGCGGATGCGCGCGCTGCCGCCTTTGTTTCCTGCTCTTCCTTGATGCGCAGCGACTTCTCAAGGTCGCCGGCTGCGCGTAGACGGTCGGCAATGGAAGTTTCAATGCCGAACTGGTCTTTTTCTTCACCGCGCATAATCGCTGTACGCAATTCAAGAATTTCTTTCATGGATGCGGTGCGGTCGGATTCGATTTCCGCCTGGCGCTGTGCTATATAGCCCCTGATTGCTGGTTTGCCTAGGTTTTCTGTTCCGATTGCCCCGGCCGTCTTCTTCGAGTAACCAGCCCTTCGTGCGGCTTCGGTTGCATTGCCTAGTTCGATGTAGTAATCCGCGAAAGCCTTCTGCTTCGGCGTAAGCTTCATGGAATCACCCGCTGTAGATTTTGGCCAGCGTTTTTACGACTTCGGCCATGCTGTAAGTTTCCAACACACGTTCACCGCGCGGTTGGCCTGGCGCGGCCTTTTCGACCACATACTTCGTGACCATACGATCGTGCCGCACGGAATACGATTGCAGCTGATTGATTTTGTAGTGTTCGCCCCGCTGGCTCAACGCGGACTGCAGCTTGTAAGCCATAAATCGCATATTCATACACATCACCAGAATGCACAAAGCACCGAACCCGAAACCGGGCCGGTGCTTTGTGAGAGCTCAAAATCAAAGGAGAAAGGAGAAAAGAAGAGAGGTATTTCATGATTGCGGAACCTGCCCCCGCGCAATTCCGCAATATCACTTTACCACAGATCCCAGAAAAAATCGTCTAAAAAAATTACAAACTTTTCAGACCCTTTGCTCGTCTCCGTAGAACAAAAGCGCGAAGTGGCGAAGTGCCTTATCTCGGCGATAATAAACCGTTGCCTTTTCGATGTTCAGTTCCTCCATCAACCGCATAACGGCGTTTTTCTGGGTGTGAATGTACATGCGGTCTAAGATGCGTAATTCTTCTGGGTCGAGCTTCTTCATCGCGGTATCCATGATGCGAAGCCATTCTTTTGCGTTTTGTCTTGAGTGCTCCATCTCGGACCGCAACGCGATGTTGCTAATCAAGCGTTCCTCGCGCCTATTCGTTCCGCCGGAAACAGGCGTACCATCAGAGGAAGCACTTCGAATGCTTCCCATTTCCATGCGAAGCCGTTGAATCTCGTCGGCCGAGGTAACCAGACTTTCCTGTATTGCTACATAACTTCGCAGCTTGTTGACGATTTCTTTCTTATAATCCAATCAGTTCACCCCTTTCGGTTTTACTTCGTAGACAGCTTTGTAGAAACCGTCTGCGTTCTCGACCGTCCGATCAAGCGCGTACGCGCAGCCGGCAGCCTCGATATTTTTCCACATCCTCAGCGTATGACGCCAGCATTTTTCGCTGAAGCAATCCTGCTGGTATCTGTCCAAGATTGCTATTTTCTCGCGCCGTCCCTGTTCGGGCGTAATACTTCCGGTAGCCGCCGTTTGATACAGCAGCCTGAACTTTAGGAAAAGCAGCTGCTCGGATGTGCTGAGGCCATCCGGCATTGCTGCGTTGTGGACCGCGAGGTCTTCCAACCAGTCCGCTCGGCCGTTCACGTGAGTTCCTCCACTTCCACGTACAGGCCGGATTGCGTGTCCCAAATCTTCTGGATGATCTCCAGCGTTACCTGCGCGTCGTCCTTCCAGTACCCGAGCTGCGTCATGACGTCCTTGAGCATCTTCACAAGATTGTCTGTATCCGGCTTGGTTGTTTTCCATTCCGGTTTTGGATGCGCGGGGGTACACGGATAGCACCAGATCGTTTCAAGCCTTATAGGGCCATCAAACGGCGTCTGAGGCGCGAACTTCGCAAGATGGTCGCGAAACAGCGTGCGTGCCGCTTTCAGCTCCGACGGATCGTACTTATACGGCTTGCCATTTTTTGCAATGCCGATTTTTTGCTCCTGCGCTGTGATCGACGGCAATTTCATGGGTGCGAAGAATTTGATCATTTTTTTCATCCTTTCATGTGCGCTCCGCCTCCAGTCACGGACAGGGGAAGGGAGGACGGCGGGCGTGAGCTTACCGCCCGCCTTCCTTTCCCCCGTGACCGTCAGGGACGGGACACCGTTTACATTACGTAGTAATGTACCGTTGTCTGTCCCTTGGACAAATTCGATTGTTTATCGAGTTTGTCTGTCCATGTGCCCCAAGGGACAAATACGATAAATTATCGTGTCTGTCCCTTGGACGGACAAGGACAAACAATCGTATTTGTCCCTGTCTATCTCCGGAAGACGCAGCCATTTTTAATATAAAAATCTTCGTGTTCCCCGACACGCCGGCGTACCGTTTTATCTGCTGTGCCGAGGTATCCGGCAAGATCTGAAACGGTTACACTCCCGCCGGTATTGCAAGCGTTAAATGCAAATTCAAACCTCGCTTTGCGGTCGTCTGCGAGCTCTTCTTTGCTTTTTTTATTGCCAAAATTCCGCTTGTACGGTGAGCCCTTTGCAGTGCTGCCGGCGTCGGAAGTGAGGTCTTTCAGGATGCCGGTTTCGTCCGGCAGGTGACGCGGATAGTCAAACCACACGTTGACAGGATGGAATGACGGAAATTCGCGCATCGTGCCCTCCAGACGCCACGCAGACCGCGAGGCAGCCTTCCGCTCGGCGGCGGCAATCGTGCGCTCCAGAAGGCCGCTGTCGGCGATCCTGGCGCTGCAGATATCCTCCATGCGGGAGCGGCTGAGCGCGTCGTCCTGGCTGACAAGCTCTTGCCAGCCTTGCACGTTGTTTTTCAGTAGCTTTATAAGCGCGGCGCATACCTCTTTGTTTTTCTCCTGCTTCTCAACAGCCTCCGTGAGATCCAGCTCGATCATGTCGATCAGAGCGTCAGGGTCTCGCGCGAACACGCCAGAGCCGGAAGCGCGGTCCATACTGCGTTTTCCGCCCTGTGAGCCCTTTGAGTGATGATGGCAGTAAATCACTGCTGCATCCAGCTCCGTGGCCACACGGTCAAACTGATTGCAGAATGCGGCCATCTGATCGGCGCTGTTCTCGTCGCCGGTAATGATCTTATAGATCGGATCGATGATGATAGCAATGTAGTTTTTCTTTGAAGCGCGGCGGATCAGCTTCGGCGCGAGCTTGTCCATAGGGATTGATTTGCCGCGGAGATTCCAAATGTCGATGCTGTCCAGATGCTCCGGACGCCAGCCGAGGGCGGCGTAAATGTCCCGGAAGCGATGCAAGCAGCTCGCTCGATCCAGCTCCAGATTGACATACAGCACGCGGCCTTGGGCGCACTTCCAGCCGAGCCATTCCCGGCCTTCGGCGATAGCGCAGCAGAGTTCGATCAGCGCGATACTCTTGCCCGCCTTGCTTGGGCCAACGAGCAGCATCTTATGTCCCTGCCGGAGGATACCGTCAATCAGAGGTGGGGACAGCTCCGGCATATCATCCCATACAGCTGCCAGACTGTCGGGGTCCGGCAGATCGTCGTTGATACTTTCGATCCAATCCCGCCACTCCTGGAAGCTCTCTTTACCGATGTTGGTGTCCATGAGGAACTGCTTGTGATCTCCGCGCAGGACGCCAGGCATCCGGCTAAGACGTGACGGGTTTTTGTTTTGCGTGTCGCAGTCAAAGCCGTTTTTCTTCAGGATAGTATAGAGATAATCCACGCGACGCCGATACTCTTCGTACGTCGCCGCTTCGATCTTTACGATTGCATGAACAGACTTTCCGCCGGAGAACACCAGGCAAGCGACGGGAAGCTCCAGCTCGCGGATGATGGCGTTCTGCTTCTCGAGCTCCATGCTGTCGGATTCCACGAGGGCATAGCGGAAGTCGGTCACATTCTCGTTCTTGACGCCTCTCCCGTCCAACGGGTTGAAACGGATCCACGCGCCGGCGGCGGGATTATAGTCGCCGAGCACAGCGCCAACGTCCCCACCGCACTTGGCCAGCTCCTCGATCAGCTGTCCGGCGGTGCGGTCGTAGCTGCCCTTTGTCGGCAGGTACTTGCCGTCCTTTTCCCATGTCTGGGTAACATAGCCGACGTTTTCGCCTGCCTCGAAGAGTGTCTCTAGGTATCGAATGATGTGGTCAACAGGATTCCAGGTATCTGGTTCTTTTACTTCGCGGCCTTCGAGCCATGCGGTGTCCGGCACAACAACGCCCTCGCGAGCGCCGATGGTGCTATTCCAATCTAGCTCGAAATCGTCAGCGCCGCCCATCGAGTGAGGCAGCCAGCCTCGCTCCTTAGCCATCTGAACGAGCGTTCCGCCTGTGACTGGCACAGGCGCACCCTGGAAGCTGTCCCACTTTCGGAAGCACTCGCCATGATGGTAGCGGCTGTCGTTCCGGCTCCATGCTTCCCAGTCCGCGGCGGTGTATCCTTCGTGTTTCAATGCCATGCCGACATTGACCCACTCTTGATAGGAGAGATCCGCGACCGGGATGTATTCCAATAATTCCAGTAAATTCAGATTGCGCTCGGCCATGCAGTGAGCACCTCCTGTTTCGGCGGAACATATGTCGCCGGTGAAATGTCATGCGGGATTCGCCAGCCGTTCCCGGCGATTCTGTCAATCATACGTCTGGCGTCATCAAACTGCCATTGCCCGACGTGCTGAAAGCCTCTGCCTTCAAGAAAACGAATCTGTTTTGGCGTCGTGAGGCCAGCACTCCGGCGCTTATCCAGTCGGTCGAGCAGCATGGTGGCCTTGCCGGCGTTGTCGATCTGGTCCGGGAAAATGCCGAGCTTTTCTAAAGCCGAGCACTGCTTATCGGTTGCCGGGCCCATCTCCCAGCCGAAGGTCGGTACATAGCCGGACAAATCCTCCGCCTGGATGCTCATTTCAAACTGCAGCGGATCGACGAGCTTGCGCTTCCGGCGTTTCATCTCTTCAAGCTGCTTGGCGAGCGCTTCCTCGCGCTGGGCCACGACGTCGGACTCTGCTTGCTCTTCCGCTTCCATGATGTCGACGGCAGCGCCGGCTGCCTCGATGTTCTCGGTTATCTTCTTTGCCACATCTGGCGATTCTGCGACAAGCGCAGCAGGGTGGCAGAGTTCGTGGCGTTCGGTGTGCCACAGAAAGTCCAGCAGAAGCAAGTGATCTTTTCCGGGGAAAAGGCGCGTACCGCGCCCGACCATCTGGCTGTAAAGGCTTCGGACTTTTGTCGGGCGGAGCACGATCACGCAGTCTACGCTCGGGCAATCCCAGCCTTCCGTGAGTAGCATGGAGTTGCAGAGAACGTTATACTTGCCGGCCTCGAAGTCCCGAAGGATCTCCGCACGGTTGTCGCTCTCGCCGTTGACCTCCGCAGCGCGGAAGCCTTTGGCGTTGAGAATGTCCCGGAACTTTTTCGAAGTTTTCACGAGCGGCAGGAAGACCACGGTCTTCCTGTCGGCGCAGTTTTTCAGCATCTCGTCCGCGATCGCATCGAGATACGGGTCCAGTGCCGTACCGAGGTCTCCGGCCTTGAAGTCACCGTTTTGAACGCCGACAGAGGAGAGGTCCAAACGAAGTGGCACAGTCAGCGCTTTGATTGGGGTGAGGTATCCATCGCGGATCGCTTGCGGGAGAGTGTATTCATACGCAAGTGTTTCAAAATACTGCCCCAGATTGCGCATATCGCCACGGTCTGGCGTAGCTGTGACACCAAGGACATGCGCAGATTTGAAGTGGGACAGAACGCGCTGATAGCTGTCAGAGAGGCAGTGGTGTGCCTCGTCGATGATGATGGTGCTGAAATAGTCGGGGGAGAAGCGGTCAAGCCGCGATTGCCTCTGTAGGCTTTGAACGCTGCCGACGGCCACGCGATACCAGGACCCGAGGCAGCTGCTTTCCGCTTTTTCGAGCGCGGATACCAGCCCAGTCGCTTTGCGGAGCTTGTCTGCCGCCTGGTCAAGCAGCTCGCCGCGGTGAGCGAGGATCAGCACGCGCCCGCCACGTTTTACAGCTTCTTCGGCCACGGCAGAAAAGACGATTGTTTTTCCGGTACCTGTTGGTAGAACGAGGAGCGTCTTATCGACGCCCCTGTCCCATTCATCAAGCACGGCTGTCAACGCAGCCTGCTGATACGGTCTAAGTTCCATGGTTAGAACTTCCCGCCCTGCCAGCCACCGGTCGGCTGGGTAGGCGCAGAAGCGGGTGAGGGAGAAGCATAAGCGGTGCCCTGCTTCGGCTCGAGAAACTTCTTGACCTCGTTGTACTGGTTACCGTTATAGGTGCGGTGCCCAATTTTGCAGCGTCCGTGTGCGCCGGTGACAGCGTTCCAATTCATGGACACACGCTGACCGTGCTTGCGCTGGCCGATGCAGGTGAAGAATTCGCACAGCAGCCCTTCGAGCTTGGAGTGGAGCAACAGGTCCTTTTTGACAAGCGCCTCGCCCTGCGGTGTGTCGATGCTCAGCGTGAGCATCGCCTTCGGGCACGGGCCAACTTTATCGCCGCCATTGTAGCGGCCGCGCTCGAAGCTCTTTACCGTGAAGTCATACTCGCCTTCCGGCAGGACGATGAAGTCCGGGCTGTCGTTTTCGATTTCAGAGCCCCAGTCGAGCTCAAATCCCTGATTGCCGTTGTTGTAGTTGTCCATGATATATCCTCCTTAATCTTTTCAGTTTTGGTTTTTAATCAAGCTCAGGACGCCGTCCCAAGCGCCAATAATGCATCCCTGAACGAAGTCCGGGTCATAATCGCGGATACGCATTCCGGCTGGGTAGTACCCGCGAGCTGCGACAGCGTCAGAGATCTGTTGCTCCGTGACGCCGGCGGCGTCCATGAGCTGCTGCAGGTCCGAAGGTATGCCGGATTCGGGCTCTGCGGGCTCGCCGCTGATATAGAACGGAACGTCTTCGTCATTTGGTGAAGCTTTCGGTTCTTCGCTGGCGCTTGCCGGCGCGGGCTCGGGTGCGGGGGAGAGCGTAGCGCTAGTGCTGCTCATGAAAAGCTGCGCGATTTGCCCAAAATCCAGCGGAAGCTTGTCCGGAAGGCCGTGCCGGTTTTTCGCGTCCCAGCACGGATGGTGGCTTGTGTACATGACACGCTTCCCGCCCTGGGCCTTACCCTTGGAGCTCTTTTCTTTTCCCGGCTCTTTCACGATGTAAGTCTCGTAGGTCGCGAAGAGAACAATGTCCGCCCACTCTTTGACCATGCCTGGCGTTTCTTTCATGAGCTTCATTTCCCAGCGATCATAAGCGCCGAGCTCATCCGGCTGTTCAAACTTGCGCATTTTCGCGTGCGCGGTAAGAATCACATTGATTCCAGAGTTGATTACTTCGGTGAGCTGGTTGAGCAGCTGTCCGATTGCTTCATAGAGATACACATAGCCTTTGCCGTAGCCGAAGTCTTCGAGGCCTTTGACGCTGTGTGTGCTGCACACGTGATCACGCGCCATTCGCTCCGCCCAGTCCACCGTATCGATGACCAGCGTTTTGCAGATGCCAGGAGTTCGGCGGACGTAGTCCACTTCCTGCAAAAGCATGGTCCAGCTCTGCGGCGCCGGCAGACGTCTGACGTCCATATGTACGGTGCTGCCTTCTGTATCGATGAACAGAGCGCCGGGGGCTTGTGCGGCGAAACTGCTCTTTCCGATGCCTTCCGGCCCGTAGATCACCAATTTCAGCGGCTTCTGCATTTTGCCGCTGCTGATTTCAAACATTAGAAAACTCCTTTCTTCCAACCAGCCGTTGTGGCCGATGCCGGCTGCTCCGGAGCAGCAAAGCCGTCCTCAATGATGATGGAACATTCCGGTCCAGTGCTTACTCTGGTTGCGATTGCTTGCAGCCCCTGTTCCTCAAGCCAGGAGCCGAAGTTGAGCAAAGTGTCTGCATCGAGCTGTTCCAGCTTGTCCAGCAGGACGAAACCGCACTTCGGGTTAACCGCTCGTACGACAGCCGTGGCGGCAATCAGCTGATCAGCGCCGCTCATGCAGTCCCACTTCTTCCCGTTGTAGGTCAGCTCGCTGTCTTCAACGGAGAGGCCGGGAAGGGGAAGCTCGGCAGAGTTGAGGAGTGCGTACTTGTCGTGCCGGATATCCTCCAGTTCTGCGGTCAACTCCTGGTATTGCTGCGCGTAGCAGGCTGCATCTTGCTCCGCCTTTTCCCGGTCGCAGTTGGCGCGAACCTGAATGTTGATTTGCTCGATCTCCTGAAGACTGCGCTCGACTTCCTCAGTGCTTTCATCTTGCAAATTGAGGGCATCTTTCTGCGCGATTTCGAGATCTGCTTCCAGCTGTGTGAGCTGCTTCTGCGCCGCAGCGAGCTGGCTCTTGAGCAGGGAAACGTATGCGGCGGCTTTACCATATTCGTGTTCGATTTGGTTTGCGCGCATCCGTTTGCGCTGATTTTCTCCGTTTCTGGCGAGAATGTCCTGCTGCTGCCGGATCAGGTCCAAAGCAGATACAAGCTCTTTCGGAGCTGCCGGATAGAATGGAAGCTCATCGGCATACTTGCGCTTACGGTCGGCATCCTGGCCGATCATCCGGCGCCTGTTGTAGACATCGCGTTCTTTTGCCTCCAGCTCGTGGATGCGGTCGCCGACGCCGATCACCTGCAGCAGAGTGTCCGCTTTCTCGCGGTTTGACGCCTGCAGGAAGCGCGGCAGGTCAATTGCGAGCTGCTCCACGAACTCATTGAGCAGCTGTTGGCCAGAGCGCTTGCCTGTGGTGTCTACCACTTTAAGAGCACTGTTTTTGCCGCTGCGCTCAACGGTCAGGCCGTTGGAGAGCGTGAGCTTGATGTGCGGCGGTAGGGTGCTGCCTTCGCGTTCAGGGTTGCTCGGGCGGTAGCGATCACCGCCGAGCGCCCACGCGATCGCGTCCAGCACGGACGTTTTGCCCTGGCCGTTTTTCCCACCGATTACGGTAAGACCGTTCTCTGCCGGGTTCAGCGCAACGGCTTTAACACGTTTGATATTTTCGATTTGCAGAGTGTTGATTTTGATGCTCATTGTTTGCCTCCTTCTTTACCTTTCAGTCTGCGACAATTTCTTTCCATTTGCGTAGCTCGTACTGCACATCGCGCAGCGTGTCACCGTCCGGGCAGAAGACAGCAACGCAGCCGACAAAATCCACGCCTCGGATTGTGCAGCAATAGGGAAGCCCGAGCAGACGGCCTTCTTCGTTGCAGATTACAACGACCCCGAGGTCTGGGAAGGTGACGGTCTCGATGTAACCGCCGACGATTCGCTGCAGATTGCTGAGTGATGTGCTGCAGCAGGTAGAATACCAGTCGGATTCTGGGCGCTTCAAAAAGCACCTAATTTTCTTCATGTTTTCTTCTTCCTTTCTTCCGCTGCTTGATCGCGGATAAACTGCATCGCGGTTTCCCACAGCGTAAAGCGATGCGGATTCCCGTCCACGTCCACCAGATAGTAGCCGTCCATTCGCTGCAGCTTCACGCAGGATGCCGTTTTCCCGGCTTCTGTGCCTTCGTCCGCGTCAGACGTGCTGGCGGTTCGCTTCGGATCTCGCTCCGAAATTTCCGCCCCACACGCGGCGTAGCCAGCCAGATCGATGTAGGTGTCCGGTTTGCTGCCCGCTTTCGCGCGGGCGATCTTCAGCAGCGCCATCATCATGGCCACGTCCTTCGGCGTGATGTCCGTGCCTGTGTATGCCGTCCACAGCGCCGCGATCACGGAGAAGTTATCCTCCGGGCTGCCGTAGTCATCTTCCCGGCTGCCGCACACGCATTCGGCGGCGGCCTTCAGGGTGTCCAGTCTGTTCATCGCTCACACCACCGCCTCGCGCAGTGTCTCCTGCAGGAAGCTCAGCTGCTGCCGCAGATCGTCGATCGTGCGTTCCTGCCGCGCAACTTCGGCTGAGAACGCCAGCGCCTTGCGCCGTTCACCGCAGAATCTGTTTTCCGCTTTCTCGCGCTGTTCGTGCTCCTGCTCGGCGTAATCTGCCAGCCGCTGCACCGCGTAGCGCGCTGCCGGCGAGAAATCTGCGTTCGAGCGTGGCCTGTGCAGCAGCTCGTGTACCTGCTCGATTGGGTCCATCACGCCACCCCCAAGAACGAAAAAATTGCATGGAACAGCCACCCCGCCAGCGCGATGCCGCCGAAAAACCCCGTGCAGAACAGCACGTCCTC
>ERZ773178.4080-NODE-4080-length-11398-cov-4.525875_pt1 | contig 11398 bp, 8 predicted proteins | sample MGYA00580533_ERZ773178 | MGnify/ENA primary metagenome ERZ773178 (study PRJEB29015, sample SAMEA2737859) | human gut metagenome | biome: human gut; feature: human-associated habitat; material: faeces | place: China | collected 2012 ...
CCCGTACACGGCGGTGCTGGGTGTGATCTCGGTGCTGATGCTGCTCGAGCCGCACCTGTCCGGCACGATCCTCATCCTCGGCATCGGCATCGTGATGATGATCGTCGGCGGCATCAAGGCCTGGCTCGTCGGGCTGGGGCTTGGCGGCGTGTCGATCGTCGCGGTGCTCTATGTCAAGCTCGTCGAGAGCGGCATCATACAATACGGCGCCTCGCGTATCCAGATGTGGCACAACCCGTGGATCGACGCCGCCGACAAGGGCTATCAGATGTGCCAGAGCCTGATTTCCATTATCATCCATAGAAAAAGCCTGGGGTACCTGATCCTCCTGAGGCCCAGGATAAACATAAACAACCAAGGGATATTTGCGGGTAGAATCCATGTCAAAGGGGGTATACATCACGCCATACAAATCAGTTATTCCGTCAGCTGATTTTACCGCTATTTTTTGCGGTTCCCGCCAACCGGTGCTATACAATAAACTCAGATCCGCTTTTTCAAGCGGTAAAATCTCCTTCCCTTTCATATCGCGGACAACCGATACCGGCGCCATATCCACTCTGGAATAAACATCCAGCAAATAATTTCCCTGTTTGGACAATTCGATAGAATGATATCCATTCCCCGGAGTCAGCAAAGTCAGGCCGGAACCATCGAAATTTACCCGATAGAAAAAACGATAGGCGGGGTCCATCCTTTTTTCACGTCCATACCCTTCAAAAATAAAACGACGTTTCAGTTTATCCAAATGGGAAATCCTGCAGGCGGTAAAAGTACCGGAAGTAATGGTATTTTTCAATTTTCCATATTTATCATACAGATAATATTGCCCCCAACCGGTACGTTCCGACCACCAGATAATATCTTCCCCACCGTTCAGAATCCGGCAATCAAACAATTGTTCGGTAAAATAAGGCATGGAAGTTTCGCTGATCACTTCAAAAACGTCTCCCGTACGGGTATCCACCCGGCATAAATCCATTTTATCACAAGTCCTGCTTTTACGGGTAAAATAAAGATCCTCCGGACAATTTTCCAAATCAGATGCAACAATCCGAACCTCCTGATCGGGGTATTTATCAATATTCACAACAATATGTTGGCAGGTTTCCGGATAAAACAAATGCAGATCGTAGGTAAAAACATATTTTTCACCCGGCATAGGGAATTTATAAGTACGCAATTTAGGACGTGGTTCGGCCAGATTATCAACTACCCAGCAATTTTCAACCTTACGCCTGTCCTGACGTAAGCAGTAAAACACCTTAGAATTTCCAGCCCACACAATATTGGGAGTTGTATTTTTATCCGAATCGCTGTCCTTCTGATTACTATAGGAATAATACTTCTCTCCATCTGTGGTCAACTGTACCGGAACCGTATCCTGCCTGTTCAGCAGATACAGATTGTGCCGGTAAGCATATATACTGTAACTACTGTCAGGGGAAAACTTTAACCAATAAGGGGATGCCGGAGGATAAAAACGGCAGGCTTGTTCAGGGTCCAGTTTTTTCAGCTCCCGGGTTCTGATATTGTAATGAAAATCCAGTCCTCCCTTGGAAAAAGAAAAACAATACGGATCCCCCTCATCAAATTTCAGCCCTCCCAATCGGAAATCTTTGATATTAAATGATATCCCCGTAGCTTGGGTTAATTTACCGATCATATCTTCCATGTCAAACATTTCCAGTTTTTTTTTACGGACCGGATCGACCAGATAGTATTTAGCACCTCCGGGCGTAATATAATTATACCAAAACATATCTGTCCCGGATATCCAGGAAGGAAATACACTCAAAGAGTGATAATACTTCTTCAGATTTTCTTCCGAATACTTGTAACAATTTTTTAAATCTGCTTTCTGTGCATAAGAAAAAAAAGCACAACAGAAAAAAGCGAAAAAAAGGATCTTTTTCATCATGTTTACATTTTGCGTTCTACTTATTATCATATACACATACTTTCATAAAGGCCAATAAATAAAAGTACATGGTGACCAAAAGTAGTAATCTTTATTTATTCTTTTTATAATTTGGACAAAATTAACAGGATAAAGTGCCTAAAATACTATCTTTGTAGCAGCATCGGTATCCCCGCATGGGAATTTGGGAATTCGGTGAAAACCCGAAGCTGTCCCCGCAGCTGTAAAGTCATTACTGTCATTTTGCAGGTCTTTTCAATGATCCACTGAAACCCGGGCGTTTTGGGAAGGAGAAAAGATGACAAGCCAGAAAACCTGCCGATCATAGCTAATAAACAAATTTCTTTCGGAGGAAAAGAGCATGAAAAAGATTTATTTTTTATCACTGGTATTTACCATCGGTTTTTGTCTGGCCTTAGGTTCCTGTCGTTCAGGTAACCGCAAAAAACAAAACCCTGTCGCTACACAAACAGATCGTTCGAATATTCGTTATGCACAAGGCTTCTGGCTGGAACAACACGAAAATTACCGACTCCTCCATATCAAAGATCCTCAAAGCGAAACCGGTTCGGAATATACCTTCGCCCTAAGACAGCGAGGCACACATCCTGAGCTTCCCCCGCATATACCTGTACTCGATCTGCCGATCCGGGGCGTCATCTGTATGACTTCTTTACAACTCTCTAATTTTATCAAGCTCGGAGCAACTTCCCAAGTCGTGGGAATCAGCAGTACCCGCTTTTTGAATAATGCAACGATCAAACAACAGTTAGCCGAAGGGAAAACTCAGAAAATCGGTATCGAGGGTAATTTCGATGCGGAAATCATTATGAACCTCGCTCCCGACCTGATCCTCATCTCTCCCTTCAAACAAGGAGGCTACGACGCTATGAAAGAAGTAGATATTCCACTAGTCCCTCATTTGGGTTATAAAGAAACGACTCCATTGGGACAAGCCGAGTGGATTAAATTTGTCGGTCTTTTAATCGGAGAGGAAGAAAAGGCGAATAAAATATTCAATGAGATAGAACAAAAATACAATGATCTGAAAAGATTGACAGCCCGGGTCGAACACCGGCCGGTCGTACTCAGCGGTGAAATACACGGAGGAACATGGTATGCCGTAGGAGGACAAAGTTTTCTGGCACAAGTGTTCGAAGATGCCGGAGCCGATTATTTCCTGAAAGACGATCCCCGTTCAGGCGGCGTATATCTCGATTTCGAAACGGTATACAATCAGGCTGACCAGGCAGATTACTGGCGCATCCTGAATAGTTACCCGGGACAATATACCTACGAAACACTTTTAGCCCAGGACGAACGTTACGGAGACTTTAAGGCTTTCAAACAAAAAGGAGTGATTTATTGTAATATGCGTGAAAAACCCTATTACGAAAATATGCCCATGGAACCGGAATTATTACTTGCCGACTTCATTAAAGTGTTTCACCCGGAATTATTACCGGATTACGTACCGGTATACTATCATCAGTTAAACGACTAATCACTATGGCTTCAACCGGACGAAATACAACTTTTATCCTGCTTATCATATTGAGTATTGTTGTATTCTTATTCCTCAACATGGTATTGGGTTCGGTTCGTATACCGATGAGTGCGGTATGGCACATCTTCACCGGTACAGGAGATGAGCCTCAAACCTGGCAGAATATCATTTGGAAATCGCGTTTTCCGCAGGCATTGACCGCCTTGGTCGCCGGAGCAGGTCTGTCGATCAGTGGTTTGCAGATGCAAACGGTATTTCGCAATCCCCTGGCAGGACCTTCTGTATTAGGAATCAGCTCAGGAGCCAGTATGGGAGTTGCTTTCGTCGTACTTTTTTCAGGTAGCATAGGCGGAGTAGCCCTCAGCCACCTCGGTCTTTTCGGAGAAGTGGCGCTTTCGATCGCTGCCGTCGCCGGTTCGTTATCCGTTATGGCACTGATTGTTTTCGCTTCACATAAAGTAAAAGGAAACGTTACCCTGCTTATTATCGGAGTGATGATCGGTTACCTGGCGAATGCCATCATCGGTATTTTAAAATTTTTTAGTGTAGAAGAAGATATTAAAACCTATGTTATCTGGGGGCTGGGAAGTTTCTCACGGGTATCCGGTAATCAAATGATGCTTTTTGTTACGATCATGGCCATTTTGATCCCCTTGTCTTTTTTGTTGGTGAAAACATTAAACTTATTGATGCTGGGAGATGGTTATGCCCGGAATCTGGGATTGAATATCAAACGGGCCAGAGTTCTGGTGATCACCTGTTCGGGCGTATTGACGGCTATTGTTACGGCCTATTGCGGTCCGATCATCTTTTTAGGCTTGGCAGTCCCTCACCTGTGCCGGGCTGTTTTCCAAACTTCGGATCACCGGCTTTTGATGCCGGCCTGTCTGGTTATGGGCGCCTCCCTGGCTTTGGCCTGTAATCTGATCGCACGCATGCCGGGTTTCGAAGGAGCCCTGCCGGTTAATTCGGTCACGGCACTCATCGGAGCTCCGGTTGTTGCTTCGGTATTATTCCGTAAACGTAAAAACGAACTGAATGAATAAGACCGCCACCATACAACTCCGTAACCTGACGATCGGCTATAAAGGGAAAGTACGCCCTAAAATTGTAGCCGAAAATATTTGCAGTGATATTTATGCCGGTGAACTGACCTGTCTTTTAGGAACGAACGGTATTGGAAAATCCACCCTACTGCGCACCCTTTCGGCCTTCCAGCCCAAATTGAGCGGAGATATTTACCTGGCTGGAAAAAAATTGGAAAAATATACGGACAAGGCCTTATCCACGGTGATCAGTGTCGTGTTGACCGAAAAATGTGATATCCGCAATATGACGGTCCGGGAATTAATCGGTATGGGCCGTAGTCCTTATACAGGTTTTTGGGGTAAATTAAGCCGGGCTGACGATGAGATCGTGGATAAAGCGATCGGGCTGGTCAATATTCATCCTCTGGCTTCCCGAATGCTTCATACCCTAAGTGACGGTGAACGTCAGAAAGCAATGATCGCCAAAGCTTTGGCTCAGGAGACACCGGTCATTTATCTGGATGAGCCGACCGCTTTCCTCGATTTCCCAAGCAAAGTCGAAATCATGCAACTGCTTCATCACCTGACCCGCGAAACCGATAAAACGATTTTTCTTTCGACTCATGATCTGGAACTAGCCCTCCAGATCGCCGATAAGATTTGGCTGATGGATAAGGTGAACGGTATCACCTCCGGTACGCCGGAAGACCTTGCCCTGGAAGGATACCTCAGTCGTTTTTTCGCCCGCAAAGGGATTACTTTCGACATGGAATCAGGACTTTTCCGCATCACCAACAATTATCGGTACGAAATCCGTCTGACCGGCCACGGCTATCGCTATGCCATGGTACGTAAAGCCCTTCAACGAAATGAGATCCTGGCCAATCGCGATATTGACTCAGCTGTTTACATTGAAACCAACAGGCAGCCTGATCAATTCATATTGCATTTTCCTCACCAGGAAGATATTATAGTCCATACAATAGAAGAATTATTAGAAAAACTAACACTGTAACATACAGAGACAGGGGTTTTGTGCTAATTCGATCGACGCATTGTTGGAATAAATACTGTCCTGTCTCAAATAATCCGGTCGAAATATCTATATACAACTCCCTATTTTTAGGGTATTTCTCTGATCAATTTCACTAAAAGAGGGGATTTTCCAACCCGATAGAATCGCGTATTTTCGTTCCGATCTTATTAATTAAAACATGAAATATGAAAAAGATTGGAATATTTTACGGTTCAACAACCGGAACAACCGAATCAGTAGCGGAGCAGATCGCTTCTCATCTGGGGGTCGGTAGCAGTGAGGTGTACAATGTAGGAAATACCGATGCTAAAGTAGCTGAAGAGTATGAACTGCTCATCTTAGGAAGTTCGACCTGGGGATCGGGAGAATTGCAGGATGATTGGTATGATTTTCTGGAACAATTAGCCGGAAAAAATCTAAGTGGTAAAAAAATAGCCCTATTCGGTTGTGGGGATGCCATGTCGTTCGGATCTACTTTCTGTGATGCCGTCGGGATCATCTATGAAAAATTACAGGGTACAGGAGCTACGTTTATCGGAACTGTCGATCCTTCGGATTATACCTATGATGCCTCCACTGCCGAAATCGACGGACAGCTGGTCGGATTATTGATCGACGAAAACAACGAAGCGGATAAAACGGAACTCCGTATACAAAACTGGACCGATGCGTTGAAAAAAGAAATTTAATGCCCTGATCATGGATAGTTGCATTTTATCCGGAGACATGAAAATATTCGTACACCATATCTACGAATTACAAAAAGGTATACGGTACATGGCATTGTGTACGATAGACAAAACCGATGAATCTTTTGCCATACAAAGATTAGAAAAATCAGGTCTTGAATATGAAATCTGTCCCATCAATGCCCACCGACTGAACTTGTTTTTCGGAAAAAAAGAATGTATCGATATTGTCCGGTTAATCTGCAACCGTCCATTAAACCTGTTAACCCCCGAAGAAGATTTTATCCTGGGTACCATGCTGGGATATGATGTGTGTCAGCAATGCGAACGTTATAACCATCGTAAAACTTTAATCCAAAGTGCCTGATAATTAATCATAAGGACTCTTCAGAAATCAGCATCAGTTCAATTATACACTTTTTTTCTCCCTTTATATAGGAATAACAAACTTCCTCGCATTTTTTCAAAAGGAAGGAGAAAAACGGATGATCGGCCGGTAACATGTTCCATAATTCCCGGGCTAAAGTCATTTCAGAAATGCGGGCACAAATCCCGTCATCACAACCGGCTTCCTTCGCCAAACCGATGATAAAATCGCGGTTCATAACTACATTCCGGCTATGCGTATCCCCATGCCCCTCGGCCAATTTCACCGCTTTGCCGATCATAATCCCCATCGTTACCCGCCCGATACCTTCTTCCTCTATGATTTTCAAGGTCTCTTCGATATAATTACCATAATGGACAAAAGCCTGAGGTATCATTTCAGGGAAACGTTCACGGAGGATCCGCTCACTTTTAGCTCCCGAATTAATGACGATATGCCGGCATCCCAATGCTTTAGCTACCTGTATTTCTTTACGGATGGTCGCAACGAAAGCTTCGGACGAAAAAGGACGGACCACTCCGGAAGTACCGATAATGGAAATTCCCCCGACAATACCTAATTTCGGATTGAAAGTTTTGAGAGCCAGTTCTTCTCCATCGGGTACCGAAATCTCGATGACTACTCCTTGTTTCGGTATACGATGAGCTTCCAGAATTTTTTCTGTCTCGGCGGCCATCATCTTTCGGGGAGTCGGATTTATAGCCGGTTCTCCTATCTCCAAACCCAATCCGGGCAAAGTTACGATACCTACTCCTTTCCCTGCGGCAAAACGAATACCGGTTTCTTTAGAAAGCATTACTTTTGCACAGATTTCCCGTTTATTAGTCACGTCAGGATCATCTCCCGCGTCTTTGACCACCGTGCAGATTATACTCTGTCCGTCCTTCTCAGTACGGCTCACAGGCAATTCGACTTCTTCGCCGTCAGGTAGAGTGATCGTCACCTGATTCAACACTTCTCCCGTCAGCAGAGTCGATAAAGCCGCTTTTGCAGCAGCACAGGCACAGCTACCGGTCGTGAAACCACTATGCAATGGATAAAATCCGGGCAACAGACGTTCTATGCGGTGCCGCAAACCGTTGTTCCCGGTTACGACATAGAATCCCTCGGGCAATACCGGACGTTTGATCACGACAACCGGAATACCTGATTTCCGGGCAGCTTCGACCTTTTCACGGAAATAACCGGACCGGCCGCTCTCCTTGGTCAGGATAGCATCGGGGCGTAATTGCAATAACAACTCCCTTTCCTCTTTTCCCTCTTCCCAAAAAATCAGCTTCCCTGCCGGAAATCCATATTTTAAAGCCAATTGCCGGGACTCCGGCCGATCGAGTACCCGGAACCAACAAGGATTTTCCAACCAATAAGCCTTCAATTTAGGTATGGTCTGCACACCGGACAACGCCAGTAAATTCCGTATTCCCTGATTTTTCAACCATACACAAGCTTCTGCATACGAATCACACCAGATCAGGTCCGGATCACGGGGAGGATAAATCCGTTCGTAACGAACAACCGGAATATTCAATTCTTCAGCAGCTTGTCCTATATTCTTGTGCAGTTGTTCGGCAAACGGATGAGCAGCATCTACCAACAATTGAATCCCGTGTTCCCGGCAGAAATCGATCATCTCTTTCACTTCCATAGCTCCCGCCAGCCGAATGCCGTGTATACACTCCACTTGCTGTCCGTTTCCCCGGGTTGAATAATAATAAGTTTGCCCGGCTTCATCCAAAGTCTCTACTGCAGCCCTACCTTCTGTAGTTCCACCAAATACCAATATCATTTTTACCTTTTTAAAACAAAGGGACGGGGGTAATGTTTCATTTACAAACGATGGATTATACCTAAACTGACCCCTGTAATACGGGCAAGTTGCCGTAATCCAATGTTCGGATTCTGTTTCAATACTTTCAGCACCTGTCTCTGTTCAACTTTAGTTAAAATCTCAAAACTTTTCCCTTCCAACATTTCTTCCAACAATTTCCGGACCTCATGATCTTTAAATTGATATCCCGCTTCCATGAATTCCCCGTCTTCATCTTCTAACATATAGGCCTGAAAATCTGCTTTACTATCGAAAAACAAAGTTAAAAATTCAGTGGAAACAAAAGAATCCACCGGATTAAAATATACCGAATAACTGTTCCACCGGTATTCCGAAATTTCATGACACAAACCTGCTTTCAAGGGATTTTGCAGCACATACCGAAAACAACGCAACAAGTAACCCTGATCTTCAATGACCTCACTTTTAAAACGATCTTGAAAAAGATAACCCTCCCGTTCATATTTATGATTAAACCATATCGCATACGCCGTCAAAATCCGATGAATATAAAAACTCAAGCGACTGGTTTTTACGATAAGATGAATGTGATTATCCATCAAACAAAAACAGTACACTTTGAAAAATTCACCAGCCTGTGATTTCAAAAGATCGAGAAACATCCGTCGATCAGCATCTTCATGGAATATCAACATACGATTAACACCACGTTGGATGACGTGGTATACACCTGTATTGGACTGTTGACGAGCCTGCCGGGACATTTTTTTGCCAATTTAACTACAAGTTAAATTTACAAAAAAAATTCCAGAAAACAAAATGAAACATTATCCCCGTCCCTTTGTTCCACGAAACAGGTGGGTGAAATGGTTGGAATAGAGTTTTGACAAACCTTCCCGGTTACCGATTGCTTCGCCGACTACAATCATGGTGGTCAAGGTCAAATTGTTCTCTTTCATTATTGCCGCCAAATTACGGAGTTCGCCCCGGAAAATCTTTTCGTCTTTCCAGGTCAGGTGATAACAGGCTGCCACAGGAGTCTCGGGAGGATAACATTCCAGTAATTCACGCTGTACTTCTTCGGCAATCGAAGCACTCAGGAAAATGCACATCGTGCTTTGTGACCGGGCCAACAGATGGAGTTTTTCCTTTTCCGGCATCGGTGTACGCCCCTCTCCACGGGTGAGAATAATACTCTGAACCTTTTCAGGTATGGTAAACTGTGAACGCAATGCAGCAGCAGCAGCCAGGAAAGAAGAGATTCCCGGTGTAATCCGGTAACGCATACCGTACCGGTCGAAAAAGGCCATTTGCTCCTGGATAGCCCCATAAATACAAGGATCCCCGGTATGTAACCGGACAATAAATAATCCCCGGTCATAAAACTCTTTCATCAATGCAAATTGCTCTTCCAGGGTCATGGAAGCCGAGCTACGCACAGTCGCCCCCGGCTTTGCATAATAAGTAAGCTCGATTGGCACCAGACTTCCTGCATAAAGAATTAAATCGGCTTTTTCCAATAACCTTTTCCCCCGGACAGAAACCAGTTCCGGATCACCGGGACCTGCCCCGACGATCTCGATAAAACCGCTTCGTTCCGCCTCTCTATCCAGAGCAACGGCAAAAGTAAAATCATTCCCCGGAGTAACCTGTCCCTTCTGTTTTTCCAGCAATAATTTCGTATTCCCGGCACTTTTCAAAGCAGTTGCTTCGGAAACACTATAGGCGCCTGTCACCTCGAATACCTTCCCGGAGGGATTCGGTACTTCTATATCCTTCAGTTCCTCAGGCCTGTAAATCTGCATTTTAGCAGACAGATTCCGAACCAGATCGGCGACCATAGGTTCATCTTTTTTCAACTCAATAGTTGTCACGACCTTAACAGCTAAAGGAGAAAGTCCATGCCGTTTCAATTCATCACCAATATAAGCCCAAATACCGGTCGGGTTACACTGCTTACGGCATCCTACCCCCAAATGAAGTACAGCCGGATGATAATATAAAATCGGTGTTTCACATTCATACAAACAGGGAGTAACGGCAATAATCAGCCCATAACGTCCTGCCGGAATATCCTCGAAATGATAATAGACATCCACATGGGCCGGTCGTGAATGTTCAAGCCGGTCGGTTCCCTCATCGCGTATATCCAACAACAGGGCCGTCGGCCGCTGGTTGACGAAAATGGAAATCAGCTCATTCAAGGAACGCCGGTATTCCATTTTCCAGCCATTCTCTTTACCTAACAAATCCAAAGCCCACAATCCGGTATTATCACTTTGGGTCGTAACCACAGGCTGAGCCCCTAATATACGGGCTAACCGTTCGGTCAGGGCATTTGCGCCACCGACATGGCCGGCCAGAACCGACACAACAAAATGTCCGGTAGCGTCCACATTGACTACGGCAGGATCTGCATATTTCGAAGTCACACAAGGAGCGATCGCCCGTACACAAATTCCCATCGCCCCGATAAAAACAAAAGCTTCGTAATCCCCGAAATGCCTTAAGGTAAAATCAGTGATCGAATCGATCCGGACACACCCGCTCCGTTCCGATACAGAGAACAGGTCCACTTCCTTACCTAGTTCTTCCCGGATAATTCCGGCAGTTCGTGCCCCGGCATCCGAAGCGATTATCATAGCTGTTTTCATTGTATTTATTATCATATTTAATTAGCTACAATTATAATTCAATTATATTCTCATCCAATAAAGTCATTTTTTCCACACCGGAATCTGTCACTAAAAATGTATTTTCAATTCCCACGGCTCCGATTCCTGCCAATACGAACTTCGGTTCAAAAGCAAAAGTCATTCCCGGTTGTAGTATATCCTTCGAGCGGGTGGTCAATACAGGCAATTCATTTATTTCCAATCCAACCCCATGTCCGACGAATTTCGCCTGCAAATGAGTACCCATAAAACAATCCTTCAGCCCTTCTTGTCCGGCCATTGCCAAAGCATCCCTATACAATTCGGCACAGGACACCCCGGGTTTTGCCGTGTGTCTGGGCTTTCAGGATTTCAGCCAGTTAGTG
>ERZ773178.4081-NODE-4081-length-11397-cov-11.868277_pt1 | contig 11397 bp, 12 predicted proteins | sample MGYA00580533_ERZ773178 | MGnify/ENA primary metagenome ERZ773178 (study PRJEB29015, sample SAMEA2737859) | human gut metagenome | biome: human gut; feature: human-associated habitat; material: faeces | place: China | collected 2012 ...
GCGTACTGTTCTACCGGCCGTTTTGCAAGTGGCTCTGCCCGCTGGGCGCGTTCTATGCGCTGTTCAACCGGGTGTCCCTCTTCCAGATGAAGGTGGACAAGAGTAAGTGCGTCTCCTGTGGGAAATGCGCCAGAGCCTGCAAGATGGACGTGGATGTGACGAAAACGCCCAACCATACCGAGTGCATCCGCTGCGGGATGTGTATCCGTGCCTGTCCGACGAACGCCGTGTGCTTCCGCTACGGCTTCGGCGATGGAAAAGAGAAAGAAAACGCAGCAACGCTGCGAGAAAACAACAACAAAGCTTAAGGAGAAACGAATATGAACGCAAAGAAGATACTGGCTCTGCTGCTGGGCGCGATGATGCTGCTCGCCCTTGCAGCCTGCGGCGCAAAGGACAACGACAAGCAGGCGGATATGAGCGGAGACAGCTCCGCCATGACCGGCGAGCCGAAAACCGCCGAGGAGGCGCTCGCCCTGCACAAGGAGCTGCTGGAGCGGGAAAACGCGCTCCTGTCGGAAAATGCCGAACTCTGGGAGAAGGTGTTCATGGCGGCCGATAAGGGCATGACCATGCAGGAGGACGGCAAAAACTACGGCGACTTCCTGCTCAAGACCATCGAGGACGCCAAGGAAGAGTTCAGTGACGAGGAGTATGAGTGGCTGAAGGAGTCGGCCACGGAGATCAGCAATATTGAAAACAAGCTGACCGAGTTGGAAGAGAAGTATCCCGAGATCATGCAGAAATCCATGGACGGCGATATGAGCATGCCCGCGGGCAGCGACACGAGCACCCCTCCCGACGACGGCAGTATGCAGAAGTTCCCCGCCTTTGAGGGGAAAGACCTGGACGGCAACACGGTGAAGAGCGACGAGCTGTTCTCCGGCAACGCCGTCACCGTAGTGAATTTCTGGTTCACCACCTGCAATCCCTGCGTGGGAGAGCTTGCCGAGCTGGACGCGCTGAATAAGGAGCTTGCGGAGAAGGGCGGCTCCCTCATCGGCGTCAACACCTTCACGCTGGACGGCGACGAAGCGGCAATCTCGGAGGCGAAGGATGTGCTGGCCAAGAAGGGCGCGACCTATCAGAACGTGTATTTCGCTTCCGACGGGGAAGCCGGAAAATTCGTAACCAACATCTTCGCCTATCCAACCACCTATGTGGTGGATCGAAACGGCAACATCGTGGGTGACCCCATCGTAGGCGCCATCACGGAAGAGAAGCAGGCGGAAACGCTGCAAAAGCTCATCGACCAGGCTCTTGCCGCCGACATGGGCTGACAAACAGATCGATCTGCTCAAATGGTTTTTGTTTGAACATAAAAACAGCGCACCCGGACGCGAAGGTCGGGTGCGCTGCCTGTCTGAAGGATCATCGGAAGGTGGAAAGGCCATAGCTGTTCGCCAGCGCGTCAATTCGCTGCCCGGCTTTGCACATTCGGCACTCGCCGGTTGGATAGGTCTCATAGCCCGGGATATCGGCAGGCGTGAACAGGCTCAACACTGGGATGCCGTCCAGGTCAGGAATCGCGCTGAAAACAGCTGCAACGCCCTGAATTTTGCCGCCATAGTATTGGATGCATTCCAGGGCGCGTCGCGCGGTTTTGCCGGAATTGACTGTGGAAATCAGCAGAAGCGCATTCTTTCCTTGAATCATGGGCACTAGATTCTCACGGAAAAGCAGCTGGCCGTTGGAGTCGTACTCCGGCGTGACAACGCAGATACTCACGTTATTGTTGACAGAGAACAGAATCTTCTGCGTCAGCTGCCGGGCTAGAAACGCACCGATAACCTCGCTGCCATCCATGCAGATAATAGTGTCGATCGACTTTTCGTAGATGTAATGGTTTGCGAGCGCAAGCGCAGTGTCGTGCGCCAGACTGTATTCGTGCTTCAGCCGTGTGATGTCAAGGTAATGACTGTTATGGGAATGCCGGGTCGCAAAATGACCATGGAATGCAATGAGTTCGAGATTAGGATTCTCTCTGGAACGGATGGCTTGTGTACTCATAGACAATACCTCCTTGCATATTCACGTCGGAATGGCAGCGGGTGCAGGCGGGGCAAAGCTGTTTTCATATGGGTTTCCTGTGGTGGTTATATTATAATAGATACCGAGTCCTGATAGCAAGCAATTTATAAAAAATAGCTGCGCAAAACTACAATTACTGGAATATTGACAGCAGATATATTTTGCGGTATGATTTATATGTTATGGATGAAAGCGTAAAATCCAAATTGCCTATGGCAAGCGCTGAAATCGAATGATATGGGGGCAGGCGGAAGTAAGATGCAGTACCGAAATACACGGCAGCGCCAAATTGTTCTGGAGGCGGTACAGGAACACCATGACCATCCGAGCGCGGACCAGATCTATCTGGAGATCCGTGCAAAAGACCCGAGAATCAGCCGAGGAACGGTTTATCGGAATTTGAATATTCTTTCTGAGGAGGGGCAGATCACACATGTAAAGGTCCCCGGAGCGGATCGGTATGACTGCAGAACAGACTTTCACTATCACCTGATCTGCACGGGCTGCGGCGCAGTCTGCGATGCTCCGTTTTCATACGACCCAACGCCGGACAAAACGCTTGCGGCGGAGTCCGGGTACCGGATCACGCGACACAGATTGATCTTTGAAGGCATCTGCCCGGCGTGTCAGAAGGCTGGACGTGAGAAATAAGCGCTGCACAGAAGTCAAAACCTCCGGCTAAGCCGGAGACTTGAATAAGCCCTAGAAGGGCTTTGTACAGACGCAGCCCCTAAAGGGGCGCCGAAGGGCTTGCCGAACGCATTCCTTCCTCCGGCTGCCCCTGAAGGGGCTCTCTTTATGCCTTCTGGTTCACACTACCCGTAAACGGGTCTACGAACTCCTTCATCCCGATTTGATCTGCGATCCGGTCCTCGGTTAACTGGTTCTTTATGTACTCCTGTATCTGCTTTTTATTTCGTCCTACCGTATCTACATAATATCCTCGTGCCCAGAAATGCCGATTCCCGTACTTGTATTTGAGATTCGCGTGCCTATCGAATATCATCAGACTGCTCTTCCCTTTGAGATACCCCATGATCTGTGATACGCTGTACTTCGGCGGAATACTGATAAGCATATGATTACTTCCTATTAGGAACACTGTAAATACAAGGCTTTTCGGAGCCTGCAAACCAGAAAAAATAATATTTGATCTATCACATTACGCAAAAAGCCGTCCGGCATGAAAAACGGGCGGCTTTTTTGCGTGGATAGACGGAAAGGAGGCACAAAAATAACTACAAAATTTTAGCGTTCAAATTTGTGCAACTTTAACGAAAAGGAGGATCGTAAATGGCCGATGAAAAATTGAATACTGGCCCTGCGGAGAATATTTCCCCGGAGGCCGCCGAGCCTATCACCACACCCGAACAGGCCGCAGCGTCTGAGCCCCAGCAGGAACAGACCGGGCCTGCCATACCTGAGTCCGGCGATGTGGTTGTGTCCTTTGACAAAATCAATGAACTTATGGCGGAAAAGAGGCAGAACGCCCGCGCCGAAGTCGAAAAGGCGGAAACCCCCGAAACGCCAGAGGCGGCAGCCCCCGGAGAAACACCGCAGCCCGCCAATACGGAGGAACCGAAAAAGCCGCGCCGTGGCCGTCCGCCGAAAGCGGAAAAGGCTGCGACTGAAAATCAGAAAGCGGAGAAATCGGCTGGGGCCCGCAAGGGCCGCCCACCCAAGGCGGATAAGGCGGCCCCTGACAAGCCCAAGCCGTCCAAACGAGACAAAGTGTCCCGAAGCGATGGAAAGGCCCCGGATGCCAAGGAGCCCATTAAGCCCGCACAGGATACGGCACTGAAGGAAACTGCTGCTGTGGAACAGACGGCTCCCGAGCCGACTACACCGCCCCGCCCGGTTGAGGAAGGCAAGCTGGTTTATCTGAAACTTTCCGAGGTTCATCCGTTTCACACATTCCGTCCGCACCCCTTTAAGGTACGGGACGATGCGAAGATGCAGGAAATCGTTGCTTCTATCCGCGTAAACGGTGTAATGGTTCCCGGTCTTGCCCGCCCGGAGAAAGACGGGAACGGCTATTATAATGCCAGAGGAACGAAAGAACATCGAACAGGTCAACGAGCAGTTTTCCAACGAAGGCTTGCGGGTACTGGCTTTCGCCTGCCGCCGCGTGGACAGCACGGCAGTCAGTCTGGCGGATGAAAACGGCCTGAACTTTTTGGGCCTGATCGCCATGTTGGACCCGCCCCGCGAGGAATCCAAGGCAGCAGCGGCGGAGTGTATCCGCGCCGGTATCCGTCCGATTATGATCACCGGCGACCATAAGATCACAGCGGCGGCCATTGCACGGGAGATCGGTATCCTACGTGACGGCACAGAAGCCGTGGAGGGCGCGGTCATCGACAAAATGAGCGATGAAGAGCTGCGGGACTTTGTGCCGCAGGTCAGCGTCTATGCAAGAGTGTCTCCGGAGCATAAGATCCGGATCGTCCGGGCATGGCAGCAACGGGGCAACCTGGTGGCTATGACCGGAGATGGTGTCAACGACGCCCCTGCACTAAAGCAGGCGGACATTGGCGTTGCAATGGGGATCACGGGAACAGAGGTCGCCAAGGACGCGGCCGGTATGGTGCTGGCAGACGACGACTTCGCCACCATTGTGAAGGCGGTAAAGAACGGCCGGAACGTGTATGCCAACATCAAGCGGGCCGTTCAATTTCTGCTCTCCGGCAATACCGCCAGGATCCTGACGGTGCTGTACGCCTCTCTCATGGGGCTTCCAGTGCCTTTTTCGGCAGTCCATCTGCTGTTCATCAATCTGCTGACGGATTCCCTGCCCGCCATCGCCCTTGGCTTGGGGCCTCATACCGATGAAGTTATGCGGGAGAAGCCGCGTCCCCGGAACGAAGATATCCTGACGAAGCCCTTCCTCCTCAGCGTCGGCATGGAAGGACTGGTGATCGCCGCCGCCACCATTACGGCGTTCTATCTGGGGCTGAGCTATGGCGGAGCCGCTGCCGGTCAGACGATGGCGTTTTCCACCCTGTGTTTGAGCCGACTGTTCCACAGCTTCAGCTGTAAGTCACAGCATCCGGTGCTGCTGACCCGGAAGTTCTGGAACAACCGGGCGCTTTTAGGAGCCTTTGCCGCAGGTAGCCTGCTGCTGGGACTGGTGCTGTTAGTTCCTGCATTGGAGCCGCTGTTTTCAGTTGCGCCGCTGTCTGTTGGCATGATCAGTGCTGTAGTGGGACTGGCATTCTGTTCTATGCTGACAATTCAGTTGCTGAAGCGGTTCCGCCGCTAAGCCCCCTCGCTCTGTGATAAAACCCGCAAAAAAAGAAACCGGCATTTTTCCAAAATCACGCATTTTAACCGCAGTTGCGCAGATGAGCAGCAGAAAAATATCTGCCGTCCGGTTCCGCAGCGGCGGCTGAAACGCAGTTGAAGGTTGCCGTACAAAAAACATGGAGGCTTCCGAAATCCGGAAACCTCCATAAATTTATCAGATTCGACAAAAGAAGAATTGACCACCTAGGCGGCGTAGAACGGCTCCAGATCGGTATGATTCTTCCATTCATCCGTGACACCGGCATCGCGCAGCAGCTTTGTCACGGTTTTATCCAAGGCATCGACCTTGGCGCTGCTGACTGCCTGCAGGTCAAAGTCCGCATCGCCGGCGTCATCCAGAATCGCGGGATCCTCGCTGCCGTCCAGCAGGGCGTTTGCCTGACGAAGCGCCTGCTGCCACTGGAAGGAGAAGAAGTCTTTCTGCGTTGCGTTCATTTCAGCCAGATAGGCTTTTACCGCATTTTCGGCTTTTCCGCTATCAATCATCGCGAGCTTCATCAGAGAAACTGCAGCGTTTGCCTGCTGCAGGCTGCCGCCTGCGCTGCCGTGCGCGACAGTATCAATGCTCACGAGCAGATTGACCAGCGTATCCTTGCTCTCGGGTGCATACATCCAGCCGGTCACGTCACCGCTGTAATTGACCATGTCAGTGGTCTGGGACTCCAGCCGGTACAGCAGCGTCACAAGCTGGGCGCGGGTGCAGGCGGCATCCGGCAGCAGGCGGTTATTGGAGCCCTTGAGGATTTCGGTGTTGACTGCCCACGCCATCGCCTCGCGGGCATACTCGGAAAGGCTGTCATAGTCGTTGTACTCGTGGATCGCCATGCCGCCCTGCGTAGTGTCGAAGCCCTGCTGCTTTGCAAAGCGCCAGAGCATCGTGACCGCCTGCTCACGGGTCACGGCGTTCGCTGCGCCGAAGGTGTTCTTGCTGAGACCGGTGACAATGCCGAGACTTGCTGCCCAGCGGACAGCTTCTGCGTAATAGGAACTCTCTTTCACATCAGAAAAGCTCATCGCGTAATTCACGACCGGCTTCCCGGCGGCGCGCCAGAGGAAGGTCACAAAGTCGGCGCGGGTGCAGTCACGCTCCGGCGCGAATGCGTCCTTGCTGACACCGGATGTGATTTCTTTCTCGACCGCCCAGTTGACAGCGTCATAAAAATAATCCTGTTTCGATACGTCTGTAAACGCCTGTGCCGGTTCTGCGGCAAGCGCCTGTGCGCTCAGCAGCATCACGGCTGCCAGCAGTAAACTGAAAACCCGAATGGTGCGTTTCATACAAATGCCTCCATATTTATTGGATCTTGTATCCATCTTTGCATTTTTCCAGCGCAAAGTGCATCTGCGCCTCGTGGGTCGCAAACGGAAGCTGTTCAAATCCGTCCGCCGGATGAAAAGAAATAACCTGATTCAGATGATCGATCCACACGGCGCAAAGCTCTTTGAAATGTTCCCGCTGCTCCTCGTTCATTATACATGCTCCTTTTCTGTTTTGCAATATAATTTTAGTCGGTTTATCTTGTAAAAACAAGAAACTGGCAGTACAATAAAGAAAAAGAGACTTGTGCAAAGCGCACAAGCGAAAGGATATCGCCATATGGCTGCAACACAGTGGGAAACGTGCAGCGCCGATGCGCTGCTGCGGGAATTTTTTGCGCAGGACGATCTAAGTCGCCTCGCAGAAGGCGCGGGCGCGCTGCTGGGCTGTCCGCTTCTGGTGCTGGACGATACGTTTCATGTTGCCGCGCACCATTTGCCGCTGGGGTTTTCCGATGCGGTGTTTCAGGCGTCGGTGCGCAGCGGCGAGATCACCTATGAGGCAGGCGCGATCATCAGCCGAAGTCCTGCTCTGTCCGCAGGAGCGGCAGACTGCATCAAGCTTGCAGACAGTCCGTACCGCCGCCGCTTTGCACCGCTCGTCAGTGCAGGTGTGCGGCTGGGGTATCTGATCTGCGTCGACACGGACGGCCATCTGGAGAGAATTCCAGCGCAGACATGGAATACCGTGGAGCAGATCCTGGCAAAGCAGCTTTTTGTCGAGGCAAGCCGCCAGGATAAGCCGTTTGAAACGGCAGAGGATATTCTCCGGCATTTGCTGGACGGCGGTTTTCCGTCCGCTCCGTATTTCAGGCTGCAAATTTCGGGGACGTATCTTGCAGACTTCCATCCGCTTGCCTTCGCACTCATCGATCTGACTGCCTATCACAGCGGATATCTCGGGCAGCGCCATTTGAAGGAGGAAGTAACGGCGATTTTCCCGGACTCCCATTCTTTTTTATACAAAGGAAATGTTATGCTTTTTCTGCACCGGTGGGAAGATATGGAGCGATTTCCCGCACTGGCGGAGGAATTTCAGCTCAAGGTCATTGTGTCGGAGAAAATTGACGATCTGTTTGCACTTCCTGCGCTCTATCGCACGGCAAGCGAGGCACTGGCGCTGATGACGGACGAACGCTTCCACAGCGGTCGCGTCTACACTGTTGCGCAGCTGCGCACGCCGCTGCTGCTGAAAAATCTGGAAGGGCGGGAAGATTTGATCGCGCAGGAGGTGCGCACTCTTGCCGCGCACGATCGGGAAAAGGGCACGCAGTACTGCGAGACGCTCTATTATTACCTGATCTGCTGCCGGTCGCTGCAAAAGACCTGCGAAGCGCTTTTTACCCATCGAAACACTGTGCTCTACCGCATCCGAAGAATGCAGGAGGAATTCGGTATCCCGCTGGATGAACCGGTCAAGCACGCCGACCTGCTGCTGAGCGTGTCGCTTCTGCTGTTTGAAGCGAAGGGGCCGGATTTCTTCCTGCCGCAGCTACCGCCTGATAATTCATAATTCGGTCATGCTTCTAACAAGATTTTGTCACAACTTCCTGTCACAATAACGCCAGTTCGAAAGAACGGAACACCCTTGACGAAAGGAAGTTTGACCTATGAAAAAAGCATTGGCAATTCTGCTGGCTCTTTCGGTGCTGGCCTTAAGCGCCTGCGCAGCCAAGCAGGTAAATTCGGATACACAGAAGGACGTTTCTGCGGAAACAGCCGCGCCGTCGGCCGATCCTGAACAGACGGAAGACGCGCAGCAGAGCGCGCAGGAAGCAAAGCGCGTTGAGCCGCTGCCGGAAACTCTTGATGTAAACGCGCTGACCGACGCGACCGTCGCAGCAAGCTTCAGCGCGGAGGACATCTCCGAAAAAGACGGCAAGACGCAGATCACCCTGACGGTTTATGATTACGATGTCTACGATATGGTGGACGTCGCACAGCTCGCCGTCGGCGATACGATCGTTGTGGATGGAAAGGACATGGTCGTTACATCCCGCGAGGACAAGGACGGCTTTGTTACCATCAATGGAGGACTCGAGCAGGGCGGCGTCGATCTGACGAGCGATGACAGCGGCGTTTATTATGCCGTTGGCATGGACGATGTGAAGTCGTATCACGAGCTTGGCAGAATCACCGTGCCGGTCGCGGAAGGCTTTGTCCTGACAGACAATGCAGACCCGGAGCATCCGGATGAGACCTATGCCGCGTCTGACCTTGCAAAGCTGGCTGCGTCTGAACCCGGCTTCACCGCCAACAACACGCTGGCGACCATCGAACACGGCGAACTGACCGTCCTGGCCAGAAGCTATACGCCGTAATTCTGAAACGCAGAATCTGCCCGGAGGCACAACGCTTCCGGGCATTTTCTTTGCTGTGGCAGATTTTTTACGGAGATTTCACATAAAAACGATCGCTGAATTTACACAGGCTTGCTATCATAACCATATCTATACGGAAATGGGGTCTTTGCTATGACCTATAAAACGATCGTATGAGTGTACGAAGGCTTGCCCCACAAAAGTGCTGCATTAGACCGCATTCCACGCAAATTCTACCGCCGGGGGATGTTTTTTCTCCCGGCTTTGCCGTATGCTCAGAGCATCTTCAACGCAGGAGGCATTCCGAATGAACCAGACAGTCATCGGCAGCTACATCGCGCACAAGCGCAGGGAACAAAACCTCACGCAGGAGCAGCTGGCGCAGCAGCTCGGCGTGTCCAACAAGACCATTTCAAAATGGGAAAACGGAAAATGTATGCCGGATTACAGCATCATTGAGCCACTCTGCGACGCGCTCCATGTGACGCTCCCGGAGCTGATGGACGGCGAGGATGCAGCAGAGGACAGCATGCGCGTCTACGACGATGAACAAATTCTCGACCTGCTGCGCCGTACGCAGGAGCTCGAACGGCAGAGAGACGTCCTCTGCGGCTTTGTCCTCATCGTCCTCGGCATCGCCAGCAGTGCCCTGTCCAGAACCACCGGCGGAACGGATGTACAGGACTTCTTCTCCGGTATCCTGATGGGGCTTTCTGTTGTGGAGATTCTTGCAGGTCTCTGTGTCGCTGGGAAAGCGCTCCTGAAGCAGTAAAAAACACCGTCTTCTTCGAATCGATTATTCGGTTCAAAGAAGGCGGCACGTTTATTTTGTTTATTGCTTTGGCGCGTCCTCCAGCCCAAGCAGCCACGCCGGGAGCGTGCGCGTCATGGCTCGTATCTCGCCGCGGCTCACGCCGTGATCGAGCATGAATTGCAGATACTGCCGCATGGCTTCCTCCCACGGAGGGTTCGCCGGATCGCCGCAGTCGGTGGACAAAATGGTATGCGACGTACCGAGCTGCCGGATCGCATCCAGATTGCGTTCAGCATTGCTGATCCACTGCCCGTTTTGCAGCGGCTGGCGGTAGCAACGTTCAAAGATGACGCCGTAATCCTCCTGAAGCGCCTTCTGCTTGGAAACGCTCAGATCCACGACCCAGTATTCCGGGTGCGTGATCACGATCTTTCGCACGCCGGCGTTGCGCGCACCATCCACCACACAGTGAATCTCCTCCGGGGAGATGTGCCCCGTCGCAAGCACGGCGTCATACGCCTTGATCAGAGAAAAGATACTGAGCAGCTCCGGCAGAAGATTGCCGCGGCTGTCCGTCATGCGGATGCCACCCGTTTTTCCGCGCTTGCGATATTCGTTCTCCGCGTCCACGGTCGGCAGCCAGATGATCTTCGCGCCCATGCGCAGCGCAGTCTGCACCGCCTGCTCGTTGAGTCCGCCGGCCTCCCGGTTCAAGACCAGTCCGCCGTACATATAAAACGAATTGTCGCCGTGGACAGCCCGATTATATGCGTTGCACAGCGCCGCGCGTGCGACGGTGCCGCAGTGATGCCCCTTGATGGCAATCGCTCTTGCACCCGCACGGACGGCTGCGTCCGTCAGCTCCAGATCGTTATAGGTCCGGTGAATGACGTCCGGTGCGGTATGGACGTGCAGATCTATGACGCCATCCAGAATGTTTTTCTGCTCTGTGTCCATGAAAGCTCCCTCCTTCGGAAGAAAAAAGCCTGCCGTCTGCGAAAACCGCAGGCGGCAGGCTGACGCAGGATATTACTCGATGGCGATTGCGGTAGAAGAGGCGAGCTTCTTCACGTCCTCCTTCGGGACGATGACGCTCAGAACGCCGTCTTCATACTTCGCCTTGACGTCCTCCGGCTTGACATTGCCGACGTAGAAGCTGCGCGAGCAAGCGCCTGCATAGCGCTCCTGACGAAGCACGCGACCCTTCTTGTCCTGCTCATCCTTGTCCAGACCCTTCTGGGCAGCGATGGTCAGATAGCCGTCTTTGATGTCGAGGCTGATCTCGTCCTTCTTGAAGCCGGGCAGTTCGACTGCAAAGCGGTAAGCCTTGGCGTCGTCCGTCTCGCGGATATCGGTCTTCATCAGGTTCTTGGAGTTCTTGCCAAACAGCGGGCTGTGCGAACCAAAGAAGCCATTGTTGTCAAAAAATTCATCAAACATATTTTCACCATAGATGCTGGGTACCATAATAATTCCTCCAATATATTTTGATTTCAGAGATTTGCATATTTATATGTGAAGTTCTGCGGCGCAGCAGCTGCCGCGCTGGGCATTGCTTGCAGATCAAAGATCTTTCGTTCTGGAAATGCAGGCGCAGACGATGGCGCTAATGCTTTCGAGCAGGAACACCAATCCGACCGTTACGCCGACTGCCGCCGCGCTGACCCA
>ERZ773178.4085-NODE-4085-length-11392-cov-6.444121_pt1 | contig 11392 bp, 9 predicted proteins | sample MGYA00580533_ERZ773178 | MGnify/ENA primary metagenome ERZ773178 (study PRJEB29015, sample SAMEA2737859) | human gut metagenome | biome: human gut; feature: human-associated habitat; material: faeces | place: China | collected 2012 ...
TGCAGCTGCTGGGCATCGGCCACGACGGCCACATCGGCTTCAACGAGCCGGGCGAGGCCTTTGAGCTGGAGACCCACTGTGTGGACCTGACCCAGGAGACCATCGAGGCCAACAAGCGCTTCTTTGACGGCAACGTAGACCTGGTGCCCAAGCAGGCCTACACCATGGGCATCAAGACCATTATGCAGGCCCGTAAGGTGCTGATGGTGGTCAACGGCACCGGCAAGGCCGAGATCGTGAAGAAGGCCTTCTTCGGCCCGGTCACCCCGGAAGTGCCCGCCAGCATCCTGCAGATGCACCCCGACTTCACCCTCGTGGGCGACGAAGAGGCCCTGAGCCTGATCTGATCGGTTCCCCAAAGCATGTTTCTGCCGCCGCACGGCCCTGCCACCGTGCGGCGGCTTTTTTCTGAGCAGGGGAATTGTAACGCGGCAAAAAATACAGTATACTGGAACAAAAACCACCACGAGGGAGGGGCGGCCGATGTTCAGCGAAGAGATGATCTGCAGCCTGAATGATCTGGAGCTGGAAGTTTATAAGTATGTTGTGCGGAACGCGGACAAGGTGTGCTATATGCGCATCCGGGAGTTTGCGGATGCCGCCCATGTGTCTACTTCCACCATCCTCCGGTTCTGCAAAAAGGCGGGCTGCGACGGCTACGCGGAGTTCAAGATCCGGCTGCGCCAGCATCTGGAACAGGCAAAGCAGCCACCGGTCAAGGACGATGTGTCGGAGGTCATCGACTTTTTGAAAAAGACCTGCTCGGCGGAGTTTGAGCAGAAGCTGGACATGCTGACCAGGGTCATCTTTCAGGCCCGGCACATCTTTTTTGTGGGCAGCGGCATGTCCGGCATCGTGGCCAAGTACGGGGCACGCTATTTTTCCAGCATGGGCAAGTTCTGCCTGTACATCGACGAGCCCCACTACCCCACCGAGAGCCGATTCGTGGAAAATTCGCTGGTGATCGTGTTTTCAGTGTCTGGCGAGTCCCGCGACACCATCGGCCATGTGATGCGCTTCAAGGAGCAGAACTGCCAGATCCTCAGCGTGACCAACACGGAAAACTGCACCATCGCAAAACTCTCGGACTATAATCTGGCCTATTATGTCACCTACGAGCGGCTGGGAGTCTACGATGTGACGACCCAGCTCCCGGCCATGAGCATCGTGGAACGGCTGGGCAAAAAGCTCTACCGCTACACCTCCGAGGGCCCGGCAGCCATCTGAAAAAAGTCCAAAATAAAAAACAGGGTGTTACCCGAAAAAAACAAGTGCGAAAAAACGGCACTTGTTTTTTTATGCCCGGAAACTGCTGACAAACAACCTGCCTGCGTCTATAATGGACGCATCAGAAGTACTTCGACCGGAAATTGGATGACTTGAAAAGGTAAAGGAGAAACAATCATGGCAAAAGATTATGCTGCGATCTCCAAAAAGATCGTGGAGAACATCGGCGGTGTGGAGAACATTGCCAGCGTGACCCACTGCATGACCCGCCTTCGCTTCGTGGTGAAGGACGAGGGCAAGATCAACGACGCAGCCGTCAAGGCGACCGACGGCGTGATGGGCGTCGTGAACCAGGGCGGCCAGTACCAGATCATCATTGGCAACCATGTGGAAGAGGCCTACAACGAGGTGCTCAAGATGGGCGACTTCGGCGAGGCAAGCCAGGTGGCCCGCGGCGAGAAGAAGGAGCCCCTGACCCTGAAGAAGGTGGGCAACAACATTCTGGATGCCATCGTGGGCACCATGTCCCCGTTGATCCCCGCCATCATCGGCGGCTCCATGGTCAAGCTGCTGGTCATGCTGCTGGGCATGGTCGGTGTGTTGTCGGCCGACGGTGAGACCTACAAGATCCTGAACACCATCGGTGATGCAGCCTTCTACTTCCTGCCGGTGATGGTGGCCGCTTCTGCTTCCAAGAAGTTCAACACCAATATGTTCATCGCCATTGCCATTGCAGGCCTGATGCTGCACCCGGATTTCCGCACCATGATGGAGGCTGTCACGGTCGGCGATACCGCCGCACACTTCCTGGGCATCCCGGTGGTGGGCGTCAAGTACACCTACACCGTCATCCCGGCCCTGTGCATGACCTGGATCCTGTCTTACATTGAGCGTGCCATCGACAAGATCACCCCGGCTGTCACCAAGAACTTCCTCAAGCCCATGCTGATCTTCCTCATTGCTGCTCCCATTGCGATCATCGTGGTCGGCCCGGCCGGCATCATGATCGGCGAGGGCATCTCCGCCTTCGTCTACTTCGTGCAGGCTAAGCTGGGCTTCCTGGCTGTGGGCATCATGGGCGCCCTCTGGCCCCTGCTGGTCATCACCGGCATGCACCGCGTGTTCACCCCCACCATCCTGCAGACCATCTCCGAGACCGGCATGGAGGGCACCGTTATGCCCTCTGAGATCGGTGCAAACCTGTCTCTGGGCGGCGTGTCCCTGGCCGTTGCCTTCAAGACCAAGAACAGCGAGCTGCGCCAGACCGCTCTGGCCGCTGCTTCCTCTGCTCTGATCGCCGGCACCACCGAGCCCGCCCTGTACGGCGTGGCCGTGCGCCTGAAGCGTCCCCTGATCGCTTCCCTGATCACCGGCTTTGTCTGCGGCTGCCTGGCCGGCATGGCAGGTCTGGCCAGCCGTTCCATGGTGTCGCCCAGCGTTCTCACCGGTGTGCAGTTCATCGACCCGGCCAACCCCGGTGTGAGCATCGCCTGGATCGCCGGCATCTCGGTGCTGTCCATCGTGCTGTCCTTTGTGCTGACGCTGGTGATCGGCTTTGAGGATCTCCCGGAAGAGGAGTGATTCCCATGTCTGATTACAAACTGCCCGAAAATTTCCTCTGGGGTGCTGCCATTGCGGCCAATCAGGCCGAAGGCGCTTACAACGAGGGCGGCCGCGGCCTGAGCAACATCGACATGATGCCCCACGGTGTCCACCGCATGGAGGTCAAGCTGGGCGGCACGCCCCACCCGACGCTGCAGGCAGGGGAGTATTACCCCAGCCACACCGGCGTGGACTTCTACCACCATTACAAAGAGGACATCGCCCTGATGGCAGAGCTGGGGCTGAAGGTGTTCCGCACCTCCATCTCCTGGTCCCGCCTGTACCCCCACGGCGATGAACGGACCCCCAACCCGGAGGGTGTGGCCTTTTACCGCAATGTGTTCCAGGAGTGCCGGAAGTACGGCATTGAGCCGCTGGTCACCCTGTGCCACTTTGATATCCCCATGGGTCTGGTGGAGCAGTACGGCTCCTGGCGCAGCCGCAAAACGCTGGAATGCTTTGCCCGCTACGCCGAGACCTGCTTCAAAGAATACTCCGGCCTTGTGCACTACTGGCTTACCTTCAACGAGATCAACATCCTGCTGCACAGCCCCTTCTCCGGGGCAGGCATCGCCTTCCAGGAGGGCGAGAACCGCAGTCAGGTGATCTATCAGGCGGCCCACCATGTGCTGCTGGCCAGCGCCACGGCCACCCGCCTGGCCCACCAGTACGACCCCGCCAATCAGGTGGGCTGCATGCTGGCCGGCGGCAGCTTCTACCCCTACTCCTGCAACCCGGAGGACGTCTGGGAGTCGGTGCAGAAGGAGCAGGAAAACCTGCTCTTCATCGACGTGCAGGTGCGGGGCCGCTACCCCGGCTACGCCCGCAAGCTGTTTGCGGAAAAGCAGGTGCAGCTGCACACCGAGCCCGGCGATGACGCCCTGCTGCGGGAGAACACCGTGGACTTCATCTCCTTCAGCTACTATGCCAGCCGCTGCGTGGCGGCCAGCCTGGAGGGCAAGGCCGTGAACGACGGCAACGTGGTGCGCTCGGTGAAGAACCCCTATCTGCAGACCAGCCAGTGGGGCTGGGCCATCGACCCGCTGGGCCTGCGCATCACCATGAACCAGCTGTATGACCGCTACCAGAAACCGCTGTTCCTGGTGGAAAACGGTCTGGGTGCCCACGACACGGTGGAGCCCGACGGCAGCGTCCATGATGATTACCGCATCGACTACCTGCGCCGTCACATCGAGGCGGTCAAGCAGGCTGTGTCCGACGGCGTGGACCTGATGGGGTACATCGCCTGGAGCGGCATCGACCTGGTGTCTGCCTCCACCGGCGAGATGAGCAAGCGGTACGGCTTCGTCTATGTGGACAAGCAGGACGACGGCACCGGTACGCTGGCCCGCAGCAAGAAAGATTCCTTCTACTGGTATCAGAAGGTCATCCGCTCCAACGGCGCAGACCTCTGAGCGTTTTCCTCCGTTTCATAAATGCAAAAAGCCGCCCCGCAGGCACCGGAAGTTCCGGCCTGCGGGGCGGCTTTTGCTGTATGCGGTGTGCTGGACCGCTGCATGGAACTGGAAGCCATGTACCGCAAGGGCTAGCAGGACGCCGAAAAGCTGGTACAGTGGTACCGCGCTGCCAAAGTGGAAGCATAAGCCGAACACAACACGAAAGGGCCTCCCCGGAATGGGGAGGCTCTTTCTATGCGTTTACGACTTGACGTGGATCACGTTGGAAGGGAAAAGCATCAGTGCTTTTCCTTGTACTTGAGACTGGCGAATGCGCCTGCGATGGTCAGCAGCATGCCGCTGAATGCCATGCCCAGAGCGGCCATCCAGTTCACGCCGGTCTGCGGCAGTGCATCCTGCACAGCGGGCAGGACCGCGTCAGACGGCAGGACCGGAGTTTCCGGAGCAGCATCATCCGGGGTGGCGTCCTGCACGGGCGGCAGCTCGGGGGTCTCCGGGGTCACGACTTCGTCCGGGGTCTCTACTTCTTCCTCCTGGGGAGGCGTGGGCTCCTCCGGGTCCGCAGGGGTGGTGACGGTAAAGTTCTTCCGGGCTACGGTGGTAAAGTTGTAGGTTGCCTTGGCGGTGGTGGTGTTCTTGGTGTCCTTGGTCAGGGCCGTGGTGTCCACATTTTCTGTGGTGCGGTAGGTGTAGCTGACCTTGCCGGTATCGTAGCTGGTCTCGCCCTTGCCGGAGAACTTCTCCTTCAGCAGCTGGGTAAAGGTCTTGTACTTGCCCGTGCCGGTACCCTGGACGCCCTGGCTGCAGTGATTGTTGTAGTTGTCGGTGTGCTTATAGGAGACATTGTAGGTGAAGGTGCCCTTCTCCTCATAGCCGCTGCCAAGGTTCTCGGTTTCGGTCTTAGGGGTGCTGGTGTGCTTGGCGTCCAGTTGCAGGCTCTTGTTCTCCAGGCTCTGGGTGGAGCGGATAGCCAGGGGAGCCCAAAGGGTCTTGATGCTGGACTGGGTCTGGCCCACTACCTTGCCCTCGCTGACCTGCACCAGGTCGCTGATCATCAGGTCATAGCCGCCGATATAGTCCCAGTTTTTGTAGTGTTCGGGATTATCCCAGCTGTCGTACTGGCGGCCAAAGGTGCTGTTGACGCAGGTGTTGGCGTCCCGGGTCATGTAGCCGTAGGAGGTCATCTCGGCAGTCTTGGTGTAGACCTGGTAGGTAGTGTAATCCACAAAGGTGCCGGGGGAGGTGATGGGCACCACATAGGTACCGTAGATCGCAGCCCATTCGTCATCACTGAAATCTCGCCTCGTCTTGCCTGTGGCCTCCAGGTAGGCTTCCAGAGCGGAACCGTAGTCATAGTAGGTCTTGACCTTGCCGGTCTTTTTGTCCTTCACAGCATCATAGGCTACGGTGCCGGTGAGCTTGTAGAAGGCACTCTTGTTGGGGTTTTTGTTTTTGCCATCGAGGCGGTCATACTCATAGTGATAGCCCTCGCCGTCCTCGGTGTCCTTGGAGATGTGCTTCTCCAGGCCCACCTCCGTGTTGCCCTGGCCCTTTACCAGGTTGTTGGCGTCGTAGTTCCATTCCAGCTTCTGGCCCTTGGCAAGAAGCACACAGTCGGTCGTGGTTACGTTGCCGTTCTGATCCGGCAGCTTGTTCATCTTGGCACCGGAGGCCAGGTCCAGGTGGGTGATGTCGTCTCTCTGCTCCAGTTTTTTGGGCTTTCCATTCCAGTGCGTGGGAGGGTCCTTGGGGTTGTGCTTGAGGTTCTCATCACCGGAGTAGTAGTTCTTCAGCTCCTCCTGATACTTGGTGCCCTCGTTCACGGTCACTTTTGTCGTTTTTGCCTCGTCGGCCTGGGCGTTCAGGGCGGCGATGAGGGCCTGCTGGGACATATTTTCGTGGGACACAGCCGTGGTAAAGTGCTTGATGATCTCCTCTTTCTGGCTGTCGATGTCCTTGATCTGCAGGTCACCGATCCAGAGCTCCTCGCCCGGCTGAAGTGTAATGGCGTCTACCTTCTTCTTCAGCTCCTGGTACAACCTTTCCTGTGCGTCCTTCAGGTCCTGGTCGGTCTTTATGGTATCTGTCACGGAGACAGCCTCACTGACCGATTTATCGATCTTCAGGGTCTTTTTGCTCAGGCTGCGGTAGTCGATGGTAACGGTGGTTTCGCCGACCTTGTAGGTGGCAGTCTTAGCAGTGGTATCCAAAGTGATCTGGCCATTGGATTCCGGGAACTTCGCAGCCAGCATGGCCTTGATGGTGGGTTCATCCAGGTCCTTTTCTTCCCCAAGGGTAAAGGTGTAGGTGATGGTCTTGTCGCCATCCTCCTTGGTGGCGGTGTAGGTGCCGTCAGGGTTCTTCTTCAGGTTCTTGTAGATTTGGCCGTCCTTGGTCTTGAGGGTGGTGCCCGTCAGGGTCCAGGTGTCGTCTACTAGAGTTTGGTTAAGGGTTTCCTTCGTCGTCTCGGTCGTGGAGGTCTTGGTCTCCACGGTCCAGGAGGTTTTGGTGATGTCGGTGAAGGTGGAGCTGTCGATCTTGTAGCCCTCTTTCTGCAACTCCTCGACCGATTTGTGCTCTGCCTTGGCAAGAGCCTCCCAAGCGGCATCTTCCTTCTGTTTATCAGTGAGGGTGACATCTTTTTCGGTCTTGAAGGTATAGATGGTCTCGGTGGTGCTGCCGTCGGGGTTGTGGGTGGTCACGGTGTAGACAGTATCACCATTGGCATTGGTGGATTCCACTGCACCTTCGGGGATCTCGGGCTTCTCAGCAGCGTGTTCGCCGGGCTTGATGATCCCGGAAGCCGTATAGGTGCCGCTCTCGCCCGGCTTGGACCAGGAGATGGTGCCCTTGGTGACGTAGGCGGTGCCGGTCACGGTGGTCTCCTTCACGTCCTCGGCGTCCTTGCCGTCCACGGTGGTGTCGTCGGTGGCGATGGGAGCAGAATACTCGACACCTGCCTCAGTATAGTGGAAGGTATACTTCTTGCCATCCCGGGTAATGACCAGGTCGCCACCTGTGAGTTTGATGTCCTTCAGGTCATCCTCAGTGAGGGTGATGTCATACTTCTTGGCAGCATTCCGCAGAGCGTCCTTGATGGCTTCGGTCTTGGCGGCGGTTTCGGCTTCGTCCTTTCCGCTCACCTGGCCGGGGGTCTTGTGGGTCTCCTTGATCTGGACCTGATAGCTCAGGGTGTGACGCTTGGCCTCCAGCTGCTCAACGGTCAGCTTTTCACCCTTGTAGTACACGCCATCCTGGTCGCCGGTAAAGCCCTCGCCCAGACGCTTAGCCAGTTCCTCAGGGGTAAGGTCCCGGGCCTCATCGGTCTTGGTGATGGTGTACTCCCGGATGGTGGTGGTGCCGTCCTCATTCTGGATGGTCTTAGTATAGATGTAGGTGCCGTCGTCCTTTTTAACGGTGGTGGGGTCCTGGAGGATATTTTCCAGCTCCGTGGAGGGGAGAATGACTTCAGCATTCTCATCCTTAATGTCCGGCTGCTTGATCTCGGTGTCCAGGTCCTTTTCGCCCGGTTCGGTGCCCTTGTCCATCCGGATCTTCAGGGTAGTCTCGGTGGTGGTCTGCACCGAATCCCTGGTAACCTCGTACACCGTGGTACGGGTGCCGATGACCTTACCTTCCTCGTCCAGGATGTCCTCGGTCTTTTTCAGGGTATAGGAGCCGTCCTCCTTTTTGTCCAGGTGCTCAGTCTCGTCCATCAGCTTGGCGATATCCTCGGCAGAAAGGTGCTTTTCCTTCCCGGTCTCGGTCTTTTTCAGGGTCAGCTCCTTGGAGTTGCCGTCCGCAGAGGGCTTGGACTCCTGGATGGTATAGCCGTTGAACTTGGCCTTTTCTTCCTGGTCCTTCCCGGCTTCGGCGTCCACGCCGTCCCAGGTCAGGTCCTTGCGAGCATCGCCCAGCTCCTCATTCAGGTCGATCTGGCCCTTCTCCGGGTCCCTTTGCTTATCGCCGGTCTCCTGGGTCTCGGTCTCAGTCTCAGCCTTTGCCTCGCCGGTGCCCTGGTCGGTGGTGATCTGGGTACCCGGGGTGGTGGTGCTGCCGTCGGGGTGGGTGGTGGTCTTGCCCATCTCTACCTCAGTGGTGGAGGCGTCGGGGTCCACGGTCTCGGTCTTGGTGGCCTCACCGATCTTGCCCGTCTCGCCAGTCTCCTCGTCCTTCTTGCTGGTGTCGATGACGGCGCCCTCGGTGATGGTGGTGTCGGGGTCCTTGGGGTCCGGCTGGGGGTCCTTGTAGTCGATCTCTACATCCTTAGACTCCGTGTCCGGGGCAAAGGCAGGGTCCTGTTCCTTTTTGTCGGCTTCCTGGTTCACAGGGGCCTCCACCTGGTCCTTGCCCTCCGGGGCGTTTTCTTCCTGGCCCTTCAGGTCGGCTCCTTCTTCCAAAGCGGCCTTGGGGTCGGCGTCCTTGCTCTCGGGCTCAGCAGGGGCGTCTACTGCGTGAGCCACCAGGGGTTGGGCGGCAACGCAGGCGGTCAGGGCTACGGACATAGCAGCGAGTTTCAGCTTTTTGTTCGTCATGATTGATGGCTCCTTTCAAATGGTGTCAAGTCTTTTACGCATTATCACTGTCCCATATAATGGACATATTTCAAGGCTCGCTATCCTGCTTCCTTTATACCATTTTCCGGTGCAGATTGTCAAGAAAAAATGTGTAGAAACGCATAATTTGTGAAAATATTCCAAAGTCTGAATTGGATATTTTGCACAAATCACAAGAATTTGTTGCAGAAAAAAGAGAAACTGTTGCGGACGTGAAATGATGCAGTTACGGTACTGGTGCAGAGTGTGCGGATTGTTGCGGAAAACCACTTTTTGAGGGACGGAATTTCTGGCAAAGAACCGGCTGGAATTTCTCCTGCCGCCCTGCTGCAGACGAAAAAAGGCCCCCGGAAACCTGCGTCTCCGGGGGCCTTGCCCTCTACCTTATATAGGGCAGTCGGCGATCACTGCTTCTGCTTCAGCTGGGCCAGGTAGCTGTCGGCGGCCACGGCGGCAGCGGTGAAGGAGTTGTTCTTCCACCAGTTGATCAATGCGGCCACGGTGGTGATGCCGGCGGTGACCAGCTGCTCCACAGTGGTGCTCTCGATGGGCAGCACGGGCTTGCCCATTGCGCTCAGCACCTGATTGGTCAGGGCCAGCAGGAGCACAGCGGTGCGGGCCAGGGTAGCGGCGGAGATCTTGTTGCTCAGTTCCATAAATCAGTTCCTCTCTTTCATTCGTTCATGGTTCTCAAGGTCGGCGATGCGGTGGTTGGCCACCTTCATCTGCTCTTCCAGAATGGGCACGCGGCGGGCGAAATTGTTGTGCTCGCGCACCTCGCGGGTCAGCTCTTCGAGCTTGGTGTCGGTCACGGCCTGACTGCGGCTGTTGGCGATCAGCACCCCGATCAGGGTCACGGCACCGGCGATCAGGGCGGACAGGATGCTTTCCATTGGGTTCACCTCCTTCTTAACCTGTCCAGCGGCTTTTGGCGGGGCGGGTGTCCACATGGACCCAGCCCACAGCCCGTCCGGCCCGGGGCGGGTACCGGCCGATGCCGCCGGTGCCGGGCAGGCAGGTCTCTGCATAGGCGGCCAGCTGCTCCACCGGGATGCCCTGCACCCGGATGTCGGCAGCGCGCCCATACAGATGCTGGCTGTAGGCGGCCCCGCCCACGGATTTGTTGTGGGCGGCGGTGCGGTAGCCGCTGGTGATGACTACGGGGCGGCCGAAGTGGTCGCGGATCTTCTGCAGCAGGGCGGCAAGGCTGCTGTCCACGAACACAGGGTCCGAGCCATCTTTGCAGGCAAACTCGGCCACGGTGAAGTTTGCGCTCAGCTTCCGGGTGCCGTCCCGCGTGCGGGACCAGGCTTCAAGCATCGGCTTCCACCTCCGCCAGCAGGGCTTTCACGGTGCTGCGCAGACGGGCGGGCACCTCGTCCAGCGTCTTGATACCCTTGCGGATCAGGGCTGCATAAATTTTCGCCATCAATTTTCCTCCTTTTCTTCGTACAGCTCGCACAGGGCCACCTGAAGATCGGTGACACTGCTCTCCACGGCGGTCACCTGCGTCAGCAGGTCCGCGAGGGTGGGGTAGTGGTAGCCGGAGAGCCAGATGTCTACGGTGTAGCCGCCGGTCGACGATTCTGTTGCAAAGTGCAGGGTCCCGTTTGTCTGGAAAGTCGTGTTGGATGCGAAAATTCCAGTGCCATTTCCGTAGTTATGATTGGCGGTGCCGCCTTTTGCAATGTCTACTTCCTCGCCGTACCCGCCGGTACTGCTGTTATATTTCGTCTTGACGTGCACGTAGTCCAGGCCGTCTGGCATTTTGATATCGTAGGTCTTCCACCTTTTTCCGGTTTCTTCGTAGTGGTTCCACACCAGCCGGGGCTCCGACTTTACCGCCACGGCGGCAGCGATCTTGTCATTGAGCGTTTTGGCGCTGAGGGTGCCGTCCGGGGCGATGTCCAGCGCTTCGCCCACTTTCACGCCGCCCAGCTGGTCCGCCGTAGCGGGCGGCAGGCTGTAAGGCGTGCCGAACTTGGCGTCGGCCTCCAGCCGGGTATAGTAGGCGGTCAGGTCGGCACCCAGCGTGCGCAGGGCGGCCGTCTTTTCCGCACCGGTCCACCCGGCGGCAGTGCTGGCGGTGGTGAGCGCTTTTTTCACGCCGTAGGGCAGCAGGGCCGGGGTGAGCGGCGCAAAGCCGTCGGTCATGCTGTCCAGCTGCTCGGCGGAGGCAGGCACAAGGGTCAGGGTGGCATCCTCCCGCACAGCCACGCCGTATTGCGGGTCGATGCGCACCGGGCCGGGGGTCTTTGCGTCCGGCAGGGTGCTGCTGCGCACATAGGGCGTCAGGTCGGGCGGGGGCGTAGTGTCGGTGAGCAGGGCACCGGTGTCGGGGTTCACGCTCAGAACCCGCAGCAGGGAGCCGGCTGCCGGCTGCGCAGGCCGGGGCAGGGCACCCACGTCCTGCGCACGCAGGACCACTACACCGCTTTTGCCGTTCACGCTCAGTACCTGACCGTCTGCCGGGGCCAGCTCTTCGGCGCGGGCGGCAGCAGCCTCGGCCCGGGATGCACACCCGGCCGCCGCGGTGTTTCTTTTCGCCTGCTATGCAGGAACAGCCTTCATAGACACCGTTTCCATCAC